>Ga0182024_10001011_pt1 | contig 73097 bp, 66 predicted proteins | sample P32metaG_FD_120480 | JGI IMG/M metagenome (GOLD analysis project Ga0182024, IMG submission 120480) | Permafrost microbial communities from Stordalen Mire, Sweden - P3-2 metaG (Illumina Assembly) | ecosystem: Environmental > Terrestrial > Soil > Wetlands > Permafrost | place: Sweden: Stordalen...
GAGCTCACTGACGCGCTATTGAAAGAAGTGGCGGCGAGAGATCCGGCGAGTCTTTCCGACGACGACGTTACTGTGATGGTGGTGCGGGCAAATGGTCGCGAGGCGCATCATCCGTTTGGCCGGAAATTGCGGGCGTTCGGCAGGTTTGCCGGTGCGCTGCTTCGCGCCGAACGCCCCCCGCTCCCCGACGCCAATCTGGCGAACATCGGCGGGGCGATCATTCCGGCGCTCTCGCGGCGATGGCGGCGATAGCGGTTTCGAGCGGCGCCGGGCGTCGGCACGAGTGCCGACGCGGCACGCAAAAGTGCATGCGCCACGGTCTCCTTTTATATACTTGTCGATCATGAAACCCATCTTTCTTTGCGCTCTATTGTCCGCCGCTGTATTCGCGCAAGGCGGCGCCGATCCGGACCGCACTGTCAACGGCAACGGCAAATTTCCCGCCGGCTGGAGCGTGCGCCCGGACCGCGGCACAGCCGACCAGATCGTTTTCACGCAGAGCGGCGACGTCTACCATTTCTCGATGGGATCCGCAGGCACGTTCTACAACGCGGCGTGGACCAAGACTGGCGACCGCAAATTCTCCGCCCGCCTGACGCAGAAAGCCGCGCCCTCGCACCCGATCTCCTATGGACTGATGCTGGGCGGCAGCAATCTCGCCGGCGACACGCAGACCTACAGCTACTTTCTGGTGCGGAATCAGGGCGAATACTTCATAGCCAATCGCGAAGGAAACGCCCGCCCCATCACGGTTGTGAATTGGACCGCAAACCCCGCGATCGTAAAGCAGGGCCCCGATGGCCGCCAGACCAACACATTAGGCGTGCAGGTGCAGGGCGATAACGTGATCTTCACGGTCAACGGCACTGAGATGACGCGGCTGCCCAAGAGCAAGATCCATACTGAAGGTTTGTACGGCTTCCGAATCGGCCATAACCTGGACGTCGACGTGGATCAGGTGAGCCGCTGAACGATGAATAAGCGCGTTGCGTTCGCGTCCGGGTTTCCCCTTTTCAGATTGCATCCCGCCGAGGATTGACTGCCTTCAGGCAGCCCCACGCCACTACTTCTTCGGCTTCTCCGCCGCCACGGGCTCCACCTTCACGCCCTCACGGACCGCATCGCCGGGCTTCGGAATAATTGTGTCCCCTTCCGAAAGCCCGCTGAGTACTTCCAGCTTGTCGCCATAATCGCGACCCACTTCGATCGTCTGGAAATGAACCGTGTGGTCGGGCCGCAGGAGAGCGACCTTCGTGCCATCGGCGCCGATCTGCAGCGAATCCCCCGGCACCACAAGCGGCGCATACATCCGGGCGTCGCTCAGCTGCACCTGAGCATACATTCCCGGCAATAACGCGCCATCCGCATTCGGCACCTGAATTTCCACCAGCATTGTGCGGCTGGTGGGATCGAGCGAATTCGCCGTCCGCGCTACCGTGCCGGCGAACTCGCGCACCGGCAGATTCGAGACCTTGAGTCGCGCCGTCTGTCCTGGCCGGATCGTACTCGCATTCGTCTGCGGCACATTCACGTATGTGCGCAGCGTCCCTGTCTGGGCTATGCGGAACAGCAGCGTGTTTCCCGCGCTCACCAGCGCCCCCACGTCCACGTTGCGCAGCGTAATCACTCCCGCGAAAGGCGCCTTCACCAGCCGGTAGCCCTGTACTTCATCGATGTGCGCCACGTTGGCCTCCGCCTGCGCCACATTGCTGCGCTGCGCGGCCACGGCCTTCTCAAGCGACTGCACGCCCGCGACCTGCGCCTGGTATTGCGCTTGATATTGATCGTTCTCCTGCCTGGAAACACCGCCGCGCGCCACCACCTGGGCCCACCGCTCGGCCGTCACGCGCGCCAGTTCCCGGTTGGCCTTGCCCTGCTCCAGATTGGCCAGCGCCTGGTCCAGCGCCTCGCGAGCCTGCTGCAATGCGGCTTTCACCTGGCGGACCTGCTCGTCGAGCTCAGGCGCCGCGATCTCAGCCACCGGCTGTCCCGCCTGCACGCGATCGCCAATGTCCACCATCCGGCGCTCGAGATAACCGTCGGCCCGGGCGAGAATCGGCGCTTCCGTAATCGCCTCGATATTGCCGGGGAGATCCAGTTCGCTCATCGTCGACGCGCGCCCGACGCGGATGACGTCGACCCGCGGGAGCGCCGTTGCCTCTGCCGAGGCCTCGCTTCGAACCAGCGTGTTACGCGCCCGCAGCGGTATGTATCCCGCAAAGAAAGCCGCCACTACAACCAGTGTTACGCAAAGAAAAATCCCCCAGATCGCCGCTTTGGAGGGGTGCCACAAACTCCCGCCATGTGCGGAATCTTTTTCCGTCTTGCTCTTGTGTTCCCGGAGTTGCCGTCTGAGGTCTTCAACTTCCTGGCGAAGTCTCAGCGCCTCGGCTTCTTCAGATTCGCGTTCCGTATATCGCATCAGAGTCTATTTATTGTCGCGCGCATAACGGATCCGCCGGCCGGTGCGCTCTTCCTGCGCGCACAACGGACCCGCCGGCCTGTGCGCTTCTTCCTACCGCGCACAACGGACCCTTCGGCCTGTGCGCTCATGCGCCTTCCCGCTCTGCTTCCACCAGCTGGGTTTCATAGTCCACGGGAGGTTTTACTCGCAGGTAACTATATATTATCGGAACGACAAATAAGGTAGTAACTGTCGCGAACGCAAGGCCTCCGATTACCGCGCGCCCGAGCGGCGCATTCTGTTCTCCGCCTTCCCCCAGCCCCAGCGACATTGGCAGCATACCCAACACCATCGCGGTCGCGGTCATCAACACGGGCCGGATGCGCGCGTAGCCGGCCGAGAGCATCGCCTCCCGCGCCGAGGGAATCATCGACCGCTGGTCGTTCGCGAACGTCACCATCAGAATGCTGTTGGCCGTCGCCACCCCAACGCACATAATCGCCCCCATCAGCGAGGGGACGTTCAGCGTCGTTCCGGTCACGAACAGCATCCACAGAATTCCGGCCATCGCGCCCGGCAAAGCCGTCAGGATGATAAACGGATCAACCCACGACTGGAAGTTTACCGTCATCAGCAAATAGACCAGCACGACCGCGAAAATCATGCCTAATCCCAGACGGAGGAACGACGATCGCATGGTCTGAATCTGCCCGCGCAACTCGAGCGTCACGCCCCGCGGCAAATGTCCCTCTTCCTCGCGGACGATCTTCTCCACCTCGGATCCCACGCCTCCCAGGTCCCTGCGAGCCACGTTGGCATACACGTCGAAGACCGGCGCAATGTTGTAGTGGTTGATGATCACCGGCGTATAACCTCTCTGCACGGTCACCAGATTCGACAGCAGCTGCGCGCCGCCCGTCATGGCTCCCGGATTTCCGTAAGCCTGCGACGCTCCGCTCGGGGACGCGCCCACGGAAGCGTTGTTGGCGATTCCGCCAGCCGCCGCGCCGCCCGCCGTGGTTGTATTTAACGAGCCAACCGCCACCGAGATCGGAGTACGCAGCAGCGCATCGAGCGAATTGACCTTATACTGAGGCGTCTGTACTCCCACGTTGTAGTTCACGCCGTTGTCCTGGTTCACCCAATAATTGGGCGCCACGGTCCCGTTGCCGCTGAGAGAGATCAGCATGTTGCTGGTTACATCGCGTTGCGTCAATCCCAGTTCCGCGGCCTTGACGCGATCCACATCCAACCGGATCTCCGGCTGATCGACCACCTGATGCACATGAACGTCGACCGCCCCGGGAATAAGGGCAATCTTTGCGGCCAGCTTTTGCGCAATCTTGTAATTCCCCTCCGCATCGCGTCCCACAACCTGCAAATCGATCGGCGCGGGCAGCCCGAAATTCACAATCTGGCTGGTGATATTGGCCGGTTGGAAGAAGAACATCGTATCCGGAAACTTGTCGTGCAGAATTCTCCTGAGCTTCACCTCGTAGCCCTGTGTCGACGCGTGCTTATCTTTCTTCAGCGAGATCAGAATCTCGCCGTCGGCGCTCGATATCGTCGGAATGTCGCCCTGCGCCAGACTGCTCCATGCGTTCGGGATCCCGATATTGTCAATCACCGTGTCCATCTCATCAGCCGGGATCGCGTCCCGGATTTCACGGTCGATCACCGCGAACCTTCGCTCGGTCTCTTCAATGCGCGTGCCCGCAGGCGCCTGTGCATGCAGCTTGATCTGGCCCGAGTCGACTGTTGGGAAGAAATCTTCTCCCACCAGCCAGGCCAATCCCAGCGAGGCGATGGAAAATGCCATGAAAGCCGTCAGAACGCCCGCGCGATGACCCAGCGACCAGTCGAGCAGACCAACATAGCGCCGTCGCAGACTTTCGAATGCCCGATTGAACAAATGGTGGATATGCCAGAATCCCCCTTTGCCTCCGGCGGCTTCCTGACTGCCCTCGTGCCGGTACATTTCAAGTTCGTTTTTGAGAAGAAAGTTCGCCATCGTCGGCACCAGCGTTCGCGACAGCAGATAGGAAGCAAGCATCGCAAAAACTATGGCCATGGCGAGCGGCGTGAAAAGGTAGCGCGCCGCACCCGTCAGCAGCAAAACGGGAACGAAGACAATACAAATCGCCAGCGTGGAAACAAACGTCGGAATCGCGATCTGCGACCCCGCGTCGATCACCGCCCGTACCAGGGGCTTCCCCATCGCGATGTTGCGATGCGTATTTTCGATAGCCACCGTGGCGTCGTCAACGAGGATCCCGACAGCCAGCGCCAGCCCTCCCAGCGTCATAACATTAATCGTCTCTCCGAGCGCGCTCAGAATGGCCAGCGACGCGAGTATCGAAAGCGGAATCGAAATACACACGATCAGCGTGCTGCGCCAGCTTCCCAAAAAGAGCAGGATCATCATGCCGGTGAGGGCGGCCGCAATCAGCGCTTCCCGCTCCACGCCCTGAATCGAAGCCCGCACGAAAATCGACTGGTCGGCCAGCGTCGTGACCTTCAGTTCCGGAGGGAGCGTCGCGAGAATCTTTTTCAGGGCAACCTGAACCCCGTTGACGATGTCGAGCGTGGAGGCCTTCCCGGTCCGCGTCACCGTCATCAGTACGCCGCGGCTTCCATTGGTCCGGACGATATTGTTCTGCACCGAGAAACCATCCCGTACCTGGGCGACATCTTTGATGTACACCGGAGCCCCGTTCACCGTTTTAATCGGCAGGTTGTTCAATTCATCGAGGACCAGCGGACTACTGTTGACCTTAATGTGATACTCGGTCTCCGCCAGCTTCGCCGTGCCTGTGGGCAGAATCAGGTTTTGCAGCGTCAATGCATTCGAGACATCAATCGGCGAAAGCTGTTTCGCATAGAGTTCGTCAAGGTTCAGGTCGACCATTACCGACCGCGACTTGCCCCCAAAGGGATACGAAACATTCGCGCCCTGCACGGTGCCTAACGGCGTGCGGATGAAGTTATTGCCCAGATCGAAGATGTCCTGCTCGCGCAGCGTCTTGCTGGAAAGGCCCAGTTGCAGCACGGGAACGCTGGCGGCGTCGAATTTCAAAACGGCGCCGGGAAACATTCCGGGGGGCATCTGGCGCACGGCACTTGTCATTTGCGCGGTCACCTGCGCCACGGCCATATCGATCTGAACGTTCGGATGGAAGAAGATCTTCACCACGGCAATGCTGTTGTAGGACTGCGACTCGATGTGCTCGATATCGTTCACGTTGGACGTGAGCCCGCGTTCGAAATTAGTAACGACGCGCTTCTCCATTTCATCCGGCGAGAGGCCGCCATACTGCCAGAGCACGCTGACAATTGGAATATTGATGTAAGGGAAAATATCCACCGGCATGGTGACGATCGCGGTGCCACCAAGAATGGCGATAAGGATTGCCATGACGACGAAGGTGTAAGGCCGGCTGAGCGCTAAGCGGAGAATCCACATAAATCTTCCTTCTTTTGGGCTTCAGTATATCGTCCGCCAGCTCGAATTCATTCAGGCCGCAGCGCACATCTCCCCGGAGCTGTGGGAGTTGTACCCGGTTGTACTAATGTGTTTACAAGCGCGCACAAGTGATGACCGAGACTCTTTCCATCCGGCTCGACCCGGCAACCAAACATCCTCTGGACGCGCTGTCCAGGCAATCGAAGCGTTTCAAGTCCTTTCCGGCGGCCGAGGCCATAGGCGCATACGTCGAGCAGGAAGAGTGGAAGCTTGGTGAGATTGAATCCGCCGTCCGGGAGCTGGACGCGGGACAGGCCGCCTGGCAGGAACCCGGGAACTCGCCGCACTTTGAGCTGCTCGCTGTATTCGAAGGGCGCAGGCAATGGCCGCGAAGACTGTGACGCGCGAAGGCCGTGATTACGATGCGCCGCGCCCGCAATGATAAAATCAGGCTGGTATCGATTTGCTTTGGTTCCGGATATGGCGGCAGAAACCCCAACGATGGTGTGCCCAAAGTGTCAATCGAGCGACGTTACCAGAAGTCGCCGGAAATTCTGGGAACGCATCGTTTTGTATTTTCTCAGAGCCCAGGTTTATCGTTGCCGCGATTGCAGGAAACGTTATTGGATTGGCGTCGAATGGGGTAACGTCATCCTCGGAACCCTCACGGCCGTCGTTGTCACGGGTGTGATTGCGACGATCGTCGTCGTTCATCGGAACCAGGCGCAGCTTGCGCCCGCACAGCCTAAAATTCCCGTGCGACGCCGCCAACGTCTCCCGCCGTTGCCTAAAGGACTGCCTCCGTTGTCGAGCGTCCCTTATCCAGCCACCGGAACCGATACTACCAATCGGAAACAGGATAAAAGTGTTACCGGACCGCGACCATAGGATGCCGGTTTCGCAAATCCACCTTGTAAAACCGCACGCCGATCTCAGGTTCGTATAACCGCCGCGCCAACTCCGACTGGACGATCGCCAGATCCCGGGCCTCGGTCTCCCAGGGGCTTCGACGAATTCACTGGCTTCAGGGCGCCGGTCGTTTAGGCTCCATAAACCGGTAGCCGGACGTTTCGAATACCACCTCAAAGTTTTCTTTCATAAACTTCATCAAGGGTCTGGAAGAAACATCCGCGCCGTGTGTCCAGAAATCGATAATCGACTGATTATAGAGGACGCAGGGATACCGTTCGCCGGATAACTCCTTGATCGCCTTCTGCTGATCCGCATCACTCACAAGAAGCATCCACGCGCCGAGGTTGACGTCGCGCGGCGCCGGTCTGCCGGTGAGAAAGTTGAAACTAAAGAGTCCGGGTGCGCTAGCCAGCATTGTGCAAGGCGAGGAATCGATCCTGCCCGCCAGATTACGTGTGAGGGCGGCCCTCTCATGGCCTATTCGCATGAGCCCCGTGCCCGGCAAGCCGAGAGGCTCAGCCTCCCTATAGTATTGAATGGCCGCCCCCGTTGAAAAAACATAGAGAACTACGAGCGCGGTGACAGGCAGCATCCCGATGTTCGACAGAGCCGGGGCCGTCAATCGGGGAAAGCATGCATAGACGAACGGCATGCCGTCGGCGAGACATATTGCTGCCAGCGCAATCATCATGACGGCAACGAAAGGCACCTGCAAGCCGGCAACCGGGTAGGCGTACCAAATCTGAGTCACTGCAACGAGTGCGAGAATCGCGCGTGGGAGGCTTCCGATATGGTCTGGCAGAGTCTGGCCTGGACGAACCGCCACGAGCCAGATAAACGGGGGGCCAAAGCTCATGACTGCATCGTAGAGCCCCGCCAGGCTGAGGAATCCGATACCCACAGCGAACGCCACTTTGAGGAGAGCCACCGCCCTCTCACTGACACGCTTCGTGGCAGCGAGTCCGGCACACGTTATCCCCATTAAACTCCAGGGCAGGGCGAAATTCGGGAAATGCGCTTCCAGAAACCAGCTCTTCGAAAAGGAATTCTGAGGCTGGATTATCAGAGAATCGATCATCCCATGGACCGAACTGCCGTGCGCAGCGGCAAACCAGCCAACCGCAACGATGGTGGCGGCAAAACCCGATCCGGCAAACAGGAAATCGCCGGCTTCAGTGGAAAACTGGAATTCTTCGCGCGAAACCACAAGAAGCGCGGCGCCCAAAGAGATAATCGTCACGAAGCAATATTTTTCCGCCCACCAATCCGCGCGATGGCTCCACATCAGCGCTACCGGAAACAGCAATGCAGCGGCTCCGGCGGCTGTCAACAGCACAGAGCGCGGCCATCCGCGTCTGAACGCGGCCAAAAGCGCCAGCGCCAAAGCTATTACTGCAAACACTCCGAGGTTGATCTTTGTGGCGGCCATCGCTGCGGCCAAAGCTCCCAAAGAGATCATGAGAACGATCCGGCTTGAGACACTGCACGCAGCCAGTCCCAGAGCTGCGAGCAGTGTGATGCAAAGTTCCTGAGGGTGCGCTGGTTCTATCCCGACGAGAACGAGAGCGTGAAAAGAAAGGAAGTGGGCTGCGGCGGCCAGCAATATAGAACTCGTGGCGCGGTAAACAAACAGAAAGACCAGCAGGGCGCATATCACCCAAAAGAACACCGACACAAATTGGACTGAGTCATGTGAAACGGAAGCGCCAGTCAGAACGTGAGCGCACCATTCGAAAAAGTAGTAGAGTGGGCCGTAAGGCACACCAATCTGGTCATAGAGGGCCTGGCCATCGAGGAAGCGCTTGATGATGATCATCAGCGTTCCCTCGTCATCGTAAGCTGTCGCGTTCTGGTTACTGAAGGTTGTGAAGTATGCGGTCACAAGGCCGCAAATAGTAACTAAGACTGAGACGGCCACCAGCTTTACGTTTTGGACTGGAATTCTTGTTGAGCGGGGCCTTTTCATGCTGTCCGGCAATGGTTCCGCGATGTGTTTCCTTCGGACCCGGAGAAAATCGCGCGCGCCGATATTTTCATACATGAACCCCAATCGGGACGCCGGGCAGGGACAGCTTCGGTAGTTGAGGCGTCAGGCGCCTGTCCCAGGACTTCACAAGGTCGCGGAAAATTTCGTGTAAGGTCCGCGTGATTCCCCACCCAGGGTAATGCGTCTTCACTTTGGTGAGATCGCTGTAATAGCAGATTTGATCGCCGATGCGGTTCTCATCCACATAGGTGTATTTCTGCGATTTCCCGGTCAGCGCCTCGACCAGGGCGAAGGCTTCCAGGACGGAACAGGAATTCTCGATGCCGCCTCCGAGGTTATACACTTCACCGCAGCGCGGCGCGCGGCAGAATTCCAGAATGAACGCGGCCACATCCCCGGAGTGGATGTTATCCCTTACCTGCTTGCCTTTATAACCGAAGACCTTGTATTCACGTTGCTGCACGTTGCAGCGCACCAGATAGCTGAGGAATCCGTGCAGCTCGACGCCTGCATGATTGGGCCCGGTGAGGCACCCGCCGCGCAGGCAGCACGTGGACATGCCGAAGTATCGGCCGTACTCCTGCACCATCACGTCCGCCGCCACTTTGGACGCTCCGAAGAGGGAATGCTTCGATTGATCGATGGAGAACGTCTCGGGAATACCGTTCGCGTAAAGGGGATCGTCGAAGTGCCAGCGGTTCCTGAACTCGCGCAACCTTATGTTATTCGGCAAGTCGCCATAAACCTTATTAGTCGACATGTGCACGAACGGAGATTCGGGACAAGCGCGCCGTACCGCTTCCAGCAGGTTCAGAGTGCCGGTGGCGTTGGTGTCGAAATCGGCAAATGGGATGGTTGCGGCCCGATCGTGAGACGGTTGACCTGCTGTATGCACCACGACATCCGGTTTAATGGCGGCCACCAGCTTCAGGAGGGAACTGCGGTCGCGAATATCGGTGTTGAAATGCGTATAGCCCGGTATATTCTTGCGCAGACGCTGGAGCGTCCAGCTCGTGTCTCCTTCGGGACCGAAGAAAATCGCGCGTTCATTATTATCGATGCCGAAAACCTGGAAACCCTGGTGCGCAAAATGCACGCTGACTTCGGACCCGATGAGCCCGCAGGACCCCGTGATCAGAGCGGATTTGGTATTCAAGAAGCCAGTTTAGGCTTACTTTTCCCGTTCGGATAGCCCTGCAATCGTAAGCATACCGGGCGTGCCGATCGTTAAATAGCGATATATAACCGAAGGCAGCGCGACGCGTATTCAGAGGCCCAGCCGTGCTGTCTGCGCCTTGGAATCCGTGTTCCACGCGATCCATGTCTCATTCCCCGCGCGCACGATTTTCGGATAGCCCAGGCTCTTCCTCGATCCTGCGGCGACCTGTGCCACGGGGCCGGCGGCTCCGTCGGCGGAAACATGGCGAGCCAGCACCCGCGCCCCATCGCCTCCCCGTTCCAGCCACGATACGAAAGCGCCGCCCGCGTCATCGATCGCGACCGAGGTGTAACCGTACGCCTGTCCGGTGCTGATCACCGCAGCCTTGCTGAACGTGGCACCGGAATCGGCCGAGAAGGCGAGTTCCACGCGCGGCTTATCGTCCGACGATGTGTACCAGGAGATCGCCACTTTGTCGCCCTTCGCCGTCACCGACGCCGCATTCACCGGGCACGCATCCACCTGCCACTTGTCCGGGTAAACAATCTTCGGCGAGGTCCAGCGGCCGCTTTCGAGGCGTGTGACTGCGATATCGCGGATATCGTCTTTGGTGTGGCCGCGGTAAGCCACCAGCAGACCTCTCGTGGTCCGCGCAACCGCCGTCGGGCAGCACTCGCAAACGTCGGCGGCGAGCGTCTCCTCTTTGATCTCGTTACCGTCGACGCCGATCACGCTTCGCATCAGCGCGGTCGGTTTATCCGGGCCATGCAATGACTGCAGCCAAAAGAGTGATGCGTCCTTATCCGAGTTGGCGGCCATGGATGCCAAGCCATGCTCGACGTCGCTCTTGTCGTGATGCGCCATCACCGGAGCCGTCCACTTTACGCCGTCGCGGGACGACGAGACGAATACCCATTCCGCTTCGCTCTCCGTCTTCGGAGCTTCGATCCAATGGGCGAGGAACGACCCGCCGGGCATTGCAACCACTTCGGGCACTTCGGCCGGATGGTGGAAGAAATTCCGATGCGCGGCGATGGTTCGCGGCTCGGACCACTGCGCCCCTTTGCGGATCGAGTACCGCAGTTGATCGGACTCCACCCAGCTCAGCAGAGGATTGCCGTCGTGCGTCAACGACCAGTTCACCTGCGAACTGTTCGGACCCGTCGGGTTCGCCGCCGGTTCCACCTTCAACGTCTGCCCGAACATGACGCCGCATACGGCGAGCAATAAAACCGGAGCACTGTTTCGCATCGCAACTCCCTTTACATGATGACTCATCGAGCGCCTACTTGCAGCGGTCCGCGAGTGTGGGCTTCTCCCTGTATTTATCGTGGCAGTTTGCGCAGGCCGTGGTCATGGTATCGGCAGCATCGAGGATCTTGTCCATATCCTTCGACTGCGCCGCTTTGTAAGCCTTCATTCCGGCGTCACGCAGTCCCTGAACGAACTTGGGCCAATCCGCATTCCCGATCGGCACCGGCAAGCCATTCGAACATTTACGGCCGGGAAGCGAGAGCAGGTTGGCGGCCTCAGCGAGCGCCAGGGAGCTGTTCTCGACTGCTTCCCATTTTCCGTAGGTGTCAGCCAGAGGATCCGTGGCGAGCGCCGGATCTTTGGCGGGCGGCACCTTCGCCGGATCGTCGCTTTGCGCAAAAAAGATCACGTTCGAGTTCGGAAACAGGATGCCTTTCATCAGTTGGGCCAGATTTGATTCGACCTGCTGCCTCGCGGCAGGCGCCGCAGGACGCGCGGGTGCCTGGGCCACCAACAGAGCGGATGCTCCAGCCAGAACAAGCAGCGCGAAAATGAACCTCTTCATAATCGATTCTCCTTATAGGGGTCAATAGGTGAACTTGAGCGCAATCTGAACCAGGCGGGGCGGCTGGGCCTTCACTACCTGGCCGAACAAAGCGCTGTCGACGTCGCCGTTCACGGCGGCCGGTCCGAAGAACTGGGCGTGGTTGAATGTGTTGAAACTCTCCAGCCGGAACTGCAGGGCTTTGGATTCGGAAAATTTGAAATTCCGCAGCAGCGCCATATCGAAATTTAGCGCTCCGGGCCCGTAGAAAGAGCGGCGCGACGCATTGCCCGGAGTGCCCAAAGCATTGTCGCTGAAGGCCGCAACGTTGAAATAAGGCTGGCCGTTGCGCGGGTCGCCGTTCTGTTGCAGAGGAAGCCCATTATAGTCCGGCAAATCGAGGCTGCGATTGTTAACGCCGTTGGGTATGCTTCCCATCAAAGAGTTATCGCCGTCGGTACGCAGCGTCACCGGAAAACCCGAGGTGGCGCGCGTAATTCCCGAAATAGACCATCCCTGCAGCACGGGTTTCCAGCGGCTGGAGAGGCGTTCCAGTGGAAGCTGGTACAAGTAGCTCACCACTAGATTGTGCTTCAGATCGAATGCCGAAAGCGCACGCGTCGCGCTGAAGTTGAATGGGTTGAGCGGATCGGAAATGCTCGAACTCTGATCGATCGACTTGCTGAACGTGTATCCAACCGAGTAGTTGAGGCGCTTCCCCGAATGCCGCAGACTGGTCTGGAAGGAATTGTAGTTCGAGTTCCCGATGGTCGCGTCGTAGTCGTCGTTCGCGAAGTCCGGCCCCAATCCGGAGCGGGTGCCTTGAATGGTCCGACCTCCTGCCGTGGTGTAAACCGTATCCTCGCCGAATGGGCCGCAGGTCGGCGATCCCGGCGCCACGGCGCTGGGTTGACTCAAAGCCAGGCACAGAGCCGGGTTGCCTGGATTCGCCGAATACACGGACAAAAGGTGATGCGCCTGAGAACCGACATAACTCAGGCTGAACAACGTGCTCTCGTTCACCTGGCGCTCAACGGAAAAGAAGTAGTTCTCGTTATAAGGATAAGTATTCCAGGGAACGGGCGCCGTCATTCCGGCCTGCGGAATGTACTCCGTAAAATTGACGCCGCTGTTGGGATGGTTGGCCGTCGCGTTCAGCGGAGGAAACGTGAGCGGAAAAGGATTGCCCAGAAACTGGCCGTTTGACGCCGTCATGAAAGGCGTGGCGAACAGCGGCGGCCCGGGGCTGGTATAGCTGAGTCCATACGGCGGCTGCGGTTCGTCGATCGCCATCGTATTGCCCTCAATGACCGAATAGAAGATGCCGTATCCCGCGCGAATACTCGTCTTGCCCGGCCCGCCAATTATCTTTCCCAATAGTCCTTTCGTCTCGCCCGGCGACCACGCGACGCCGATCCGCGGCGAGAACCGCTTGCGCGATGGCACCAGCGTGGCCGGGACTCCCGGGTCGGTCGGATACACAAGTCCCGGAAGCGCGTTCGGATAGACTGTCGACTGCTCGCCCGGAAGGAATGTCGGAATCTGGTTGTATTTCTCGGACCAGTACTCCATCAGATCCCAGCGCACCCCATAGTTCAGATTCAGATTGGGCTTGATCCGCCAGCTGTCCTGCGCAAACCCGCCCGCATACTTGTGCCGAATATAGTAAGCCTGCGAATCGGCCTGATTGTAGTTGCTCGCCACTCCGATCAGAAAGTCCGCGAAATCCGACCCGGTCTCGGTTCCGGAAAAAAGGAACGATCCGTTAAACGTCGGATTCGGATTGACGTTCACCTGTTCGTAGCTCGCCTCCAGGCCGAACTTGAGAGAATGCCCGCCCAGCACTTTGGAAAAGTTGTCACTCCCGGCGAATGTATTGTTCGCCTGCTTCAGGTTCGTGATCGGCGTCCCCATGACAAACGAGTTGAATATAACGTTTTCCATTCCTTCGATCGAAGGCGCCAGTGGGACTATTCCTGGCGTACCCGCGCCGGTTTGAAAGCCCTGCGACGCCAGGCTGGGACCCACGCCGCCCGAAGGCTGCCCCACATTGTTTGAGTTGCGCATGTAACTCAGGCGGAACTCGTTGACGGCGGTCGCGCCGAACGTCCTGGTAGCCCCGAGATTCACCAATTGCGCGCGCCCGAGGTTCAATGCGGCGAAGCCGGGAACGCTGGCTCCGCCCTGCCCGGTCGGGTAGGGATTGTTTACGGTGTAATCGTCGAAGAAATAGTAAGCCGAAAGCATTCCCCACTTCCTGCTGTTGCCATCCACGCGAAAACTGCCCTTATCGTCCCGCGTGGTTTCTCCGTTGGAAGCGTCCGAAAAATTGGCGGCACCGGTGTTGGGCAGAGGAATGTACTGCAGCAGATGCTGAGCCGGCGCAGACCAGGCGCTTGGCGGGATCATGGCGTTCGGGAAAACACACTGCGCGCTATTGGTGCAGTTCGGAACGTAATACGGCTCGTTGGCAGAGACGCCGTAGCCCAGCTTCTGGGTCAACAGATTCGCCAGATACGGTCCGCTTACCGTCCCGGTCAATTCGCCAGCCACCCCGCTGAGATCTCCCGAGCGCTCCGCAAGCGTCGGAACCGCAATTAATCCCGTGTCGAGACCCTGGTTCGATCGCGTCCCCTGGTAGTCGCCGAAGAAGAAAACCTGGTTCTTGCGGATGGGCCCGCCAACGGTGCCGCCGAACTGGTTCTGCCGGTAGAAGCTGCGCTCCGGGGAAAAGAAATTCCGCGCGTCCAGATCCGTGTTTCGCAGGAATTCGAAGGCTACGCCATGCAGCCCGTTGTCGCCGGATTTCGTGACGACGTTGACGATGCCGCCGCTGTAATTCCCGTACTCCGCATCGAAGTTGTTCGTCAGAACGCGGAACTCGGCGATGGAATCGAGGTTGGGGACAATCGACGTCCCGCCGTTCATCAACTCTTTGACGTCGCCGCCATTAACCACAAAACCGTTGGCGTCCTCGCGCTGGCCGCTGATCGACTGATTGCCGGGATTCAGCCCGCCCGAGGGCGCAATTGCGACCGAAGCGCCGGCCATGACGATCGAATCCGGCGTCTGCGTGGACATCGGTACGATGCCGGGCTGCATCGCCAAAAGGTCCGTATAACTTCTTCCGTTGAGACCGACCGCGGTCATCTTGCTGCCGGTTACGACATCGCCCATCTGAGTACTGACGGTCTCCAGCTGGACTTCTCCGGCGCTCTCGGCCACAGTCAACTCTTCGACCTTCTCGGCCATCGTCATGGTGAGATCCACCTGCACGGCGCTGTCGGCGTCGACGGTCAGGCCTTTGCGGTCCTGCTCGTGGAACCCCTGAGCCGCGAGTTTCAGGTCATAGCGCCCGACCGGCAAACTGGGGAAGGAATAGAATCCTTTGCTGTCCGTCACCGTCTTGTTCTGCACCCCCGTGGCCGGGTTGGTTACGCTCAGGGCAACCCCGGGGATGACGCCGCCGCTGGGATCTTTAACTGTCCCGGAGATACTTCCGGTGGTCGCGGCCAGCAGGATCACCGGGCAGGTTAGCAGCAACGAGATTAGGAAGGTGCGCATTAATTCTCTATTGATGACCCTATCAGCGATTCGAGGGCAATCCAGTGGCCGGAGGTGTCAGGTCCGGTTAATGACGTGTCAGTGACGAATGCAGGGACATTCAATTCAATGGTTTACAGATACTGGACCATCGTTGTCACGATCTGTCACAGGTCATCGCGTTACCTCGATCCTGTGGCATACCGCGCAGATCCCATGATAGAGTTCAGATTCAACGGAAGACACTTCAAAGCCCAGTGTTGCTGATCGAGAATCCCCTCAATGCGTCGCCGCTGTCGTTTCCTATCCTGGAATGTTTCCATATCGTCGGATTCGCGTTCTCGGTCGGAACCATCGCGCTGGTAGATTTCCGCCTTCTCGGATGGGGAATGCGGCGCGAGACGCCAGCGCAAATCGCGAAGGACACTTTTTTTTGGACCCTCGGCGGCCTGATCGTGATGGTCCTCTCGGGCTTGATGCTGTTTTCATCGGATCCCGACAATTACTACTTGAACTGGGCGTTCGACCTGAAGATGTTTTTCCTGGTGCTGGCGCTCATCTTCCACTACACAATTCACCGCAAGACGGTGGTGGCTGATGCGCCCGCCGGCGGAAAGCTGGTCGCATGCGTTTCGCTCGGATTGTGGGCGTGCGTCATTTTTGGCGGGATATTCATCGGCTTCCTCAACTCCACGCTCGACTTCAAGAACATCTGATATGTTGCTTTCGCTTGCACTCTGGATACAGGCCACGGACTTCTTCACCTACCTCCGCGGATCGGGCTACGTTTACCCGATGATTCTGTCCCTCCACATGGTGGCGATCGCCTTTTTCGGCGGCATGATTCTGATGACCGACATGCGCCTGCTGGGCCTTGCCTTCCGCAAGCGCCCGGTGGCCGACCTGATGGATCAGCTCCGCGTGCCGAAGCGATATGGCTTCCTGCTCGCCGCCACTTGCGGGCTGCTGATGCTGGGATGCAAGGCCGAGGAATATTACTACAACATTTTCTTCCGCCTGAAGGTGTCGCTGCTGATTCTGGTCGTCGTGCATGCTCTGGTGTTCCGCGGGAGCGTTTATAACAAGGCTGCGGAATTCGACCGGGACGGGATTCCGGGAAGGGCGAAACTGGCGGCGGCGCTTTCGCTGCTTTTGTGGACCGGCATCGCGTGCATGGGGCGCGGGATCGGGTATATCGAACCGCCGTTCGGGATTCACGCGCAGTTGTTCGACTTCCTGCACCTATGAAGCATCCATGGGCGCACCGATGTGCCATTCTCCTCGCCGTATCAGCACTGATCGTAATTGGCCTGGGTGCGCTTTTGACGAGCGAGATCCGAACGTTTCCAGGCGCGGCGACTCCGTCGGCCTTATCCGCGCCGTCTCTCGAACAGGCGCATCGCATCGCGGGATATGTCGCGGCGCTCCTCACACTCGGTCTCGCCATCTTGTTTTCAAGCCCGCTCGGGTGGGCAGCCCTGGCAACCGTGGTCATCGAGAGCCTGCTGGGCAACGTCCCGGTTGTTCATGCCCTGCTCGCGCCGGTCTTCTTTTCTTTGGTGGTCGCGAGCGCCGTTCTCACTTCGAAGAGATGGGAAACGGGGCCAAAGCATGTCGAGTGCTCATGGAAACCACTCCGTCCCCTCGGCATAGCGGTTCCCATTCTCGTCGTGCTGCAGATAGGTCTGGGCACGGCGTTCCGCCACAATGCAATGGGAGTGGTGTGGCATATTCTCGATGCTCTGATCGTTCTTGCGGTTGCGATGGTGGCTGGGGTTTGCGTGCTCCGGCAGTATGAGGAACATCATTCGCTTCGGCCCGCCGCACTGACGCTGCTCATCATCGTGGGTGTGCAGGTACTGCTCGGATTCTCGGTCTACCTGGTGCTGCTGATGTCGTCGGAGAATAATACCGGCTTGATCGTCACCGGCATGCTGCACGTGGTCAACGGCTCGTTAACGCTGGCGGCGAGCGTCGTGCTCGCGATGCAGATGCATCGAAATCTAATACAATTATCGGGAGCCTGAACATGCTGATCTACGATTTGAATGCAAATCCGCTGAACGCCAACGAATGGGCGTTCCCTCTCACCGAGTGCTTCCACATCACCTCATTCGCGCTGTCCATCGGGACGATCGCGCTGGTGGATCTTCGGCTCCTCGGTCTGGCTATGAAGCATCAGACGCCAGGGCAGCTTGTGAAAGACACCGGGCTTTGGACTCTAGCGGGGCTGATCATCGTGATCGTCTCCGGCCTGCTGATATTCTCATCGGACCCAATCCGCTACCTCTACAATTCCGGTTTTCAGTGGAAGATCGCGGTGCTCGTGCTGGCGATCATTTACAACTACACGATTCATCGCAAAGTCGCTTTGTCCAATTCTTCGCCGATGGCGGGAAAACTGGTGGGAGCGATATCCCTGCTGCTGTGGGTGCTGGTTCCATTTGGCGGCATCTGGATTTCGTTCGTCTAAACATTCAAGGAAGGTTTTCAATGTCTGTTGCCGAGATCAGCCATCAAATTCAGAGTATAGGGTTCCTCACGTATATCCGGGAGTCGGGCTACACCTATCCGATGATCCTGTCGACGCATCTCGCCACGATCTGCATATTCGGCGGGCTGATCCTGATGACCGATCTGCGGATTCTGGGATGGGCCATGACGGATGTGTCGGTTACGGATGTGGTGGGGCAACTGCGCCGCTGGAAGCAGATCGGCTTCGTCATCATGGTGACGATGGGACTTCTGCTCGCCACTTCCGAGATGGACAAGTACTACGCCAACCCCTATTTTCTGATGAAACTGTGCTTCCTTCTGCTGGTGGGTGTCCATGCGATCGTCTTCCGCCGCAGTGTCTACGGCAATACGGAAGCCCTCGACCGCGCGCCGCAAATGCCCACAGTGGCGAAGGTGGCGGCGATCAGTTCGCTGGTGCTCTGGATCGGTATCGCCTGCTGCGGACGATGGATCGCGTACTACGAGCCCAAGGACAAAGACAAAGGAAAACCCGCGTTCAGCTTGAATACTCCGGGGCAACTCGAAGCTGGAATAGACCAACGTGCAAGTAAGCCCTGACGATTTTCGGCGCCATTTCGAGCTGTTGTCCGACTCCGCGCTTCTCGAGACAAACAGGGAAGACCTGGTTGAAACCGCGAGAGGATGTTATGACGAGGAAGTGGCTCGCCGCGGGTTGAATTCCCCAGCCGTTGACGAGACCGCCGCGGAACCCGTGACTCATCAGGCGAGTCCGGGCGAAGAGCTGGTGGCGATCGCCACTTACAACATTCCGGAAGAAGCGAGCTTGGCCCGCGGGCTGCTGGAAAGCGCTGAGATTCCCTACCATCTGGAAAATGAGTTCGCGGCATTGGGGGGCTTTCAATTAAGACTACTGGTGCCGGCAGCTTTCGAGGCGGACGCTCTGGAAGTTCTGGACGCAGAGATTTCCGATGAGGACCTTACCGCCCAGGCTGAAGCGGCGGGAATTGCGGAAGAAGATTCAGAGGAAGTTTGACGCCGGCCAGAAGGCCGTCGGCAGGGCCGAAGCCCCGCCCCACCTTCTTTAGGCGCGCGCCAGCACGAAATCGTAATTCGCCGTGCAAAAAGGCGGCTCGACGCCGAACTTCGCGGCATCCGCATCGCGGGTAGTGTGCAGCGGGAACTTGACGATCAGCGAATCCTTGACGCCGAAGACTGCGTCGGAATCGAGGTATTCATCGACATCGTCGAAGAGGTGAGTGGTCAGGGGCATGTAGCCCTTGGCCGTCACTTTGAAGTGGATGTGCGCCGGACGCCAGGTATGACGGTCCGTGGCCGCCAGCATGACTCCAACCGGACCATCGCTGGGGATCTGGTAATGAACCGGGCGGGTGGTCCGAAGCAGATACCGCCCTTCGGCATCGGAATGGAAGATGCCCCGCATGCGCATTTCGTCGATCTCCGCGTGCTGCGAATCGTAGAGGCCGTCGGGATCGGCCTGCCACACGTCGAGCTTCGCGCCGGCAATGGGCTTGCCATCCATGTCGAGAACGCGGCCTGTGACGATACACGGAGTGCCTCCCTCGGCGCCCTCGGCGACGTTGCCACCAGTGGGCATTTCAGGGCCGCCTTCGCGGTAAAACGGTCCGAAGACCGTGGACTCGGTAGCGCCGGGTGGTTTGCCGTTGCTGATCAGATCGACAAGCATCGAGATGCCCATCGTGTCCGAGAGCAGGATGAATTCCTGGCGCTTGTCGGAACAAATCTGGCCGGTAGCGGTGAGGAATTGGATAGCCTGGAACCATTCGCCTTCGTTCAGGCGGACGTCCTTGACGAAAGCGTGGAGGTGCTTCGCCAGGCTCAGCATGATCTGGCGCAGACGGGGGTCGGGAGTGCCCTCGAAGCGGCGCAGAACTTCGGCGGTGATATCGTCTTCGGTGGTAAATCGGGTTTTTACGGTCGGGGATGTCGCCATCGTGTCCTCACTATAGCCCCAAGCGTCAGCGCGGGGACATCCAATTATCGTTTGTAAAAGGCGGGAGTTGGGCGTTCTTGAGCTACGCCGCCAGTCCATAGCTCAAGGCGCCGATTCCCAGACCCAGACCAAATACGCTCCAATGGAACGGCTGTGGCATCCCTCCCGCCAGAATGTTCCCGTAGTCCAGGGTGAAAGACACAACGATAACCAGGGCTCCCAACACAACACCCATCGCGTTCCCTACACCGAACCGCAAGGGCCTGCCGGCGGCTTCCCGCCACAGACACCAGATTCCCGCGGTAATCATAGCGGCCGAGACCAGCACGGGTGCGGCCACAGGGCCAACCCACGGCACCGGAATCAGGAAGAGAATGTCCCACGTGAACAACGAAGCCGGCCAACTTAAGAGCAGCTTCAGGCTCGCGTAGAACACGATGTCCCAGACGCCGAATGCGATGGCGAACGCGGCAGTCCACTGCCGGGCATTTCCGGCAACGGCCAACGCTATCGCGGCCAGCATCAGCATGGTGGCGCCCTCGCGCCCGATTTCGACAAAGAGCGTCTTTTGCTGCTCCGGCCCCGCCGCCCGCACCTGTTCCACCGTCAGAAGGGGGAACACCTCGGCGGTTGGCCGATCGGGATAATAATGCCGACGCGCCGGTTCGTGCAGAATCCTCAGGTAGCTGACGACGGCCGCTTCAAGGTAGCCGAACGCCGTACCGAACAGCAGCAGGATCGCGACCGCGCGCAGGCATGGAAATCGGCCGGCGGAATACGGGTTAGCCACGGCCGCCACTCGCTGTTTAAACGACATTCAGTATCAGCTTAATCGGAGAGGAAGAGGCTGCACCGGGGAGCAGCGACGACATGATCCCGGGTATCTTAAATACGATGCCGAGAGATAAGTACCTCGCCGCGGCAATTGAGCAAGCCCGAAAGAGCCTTGCCGAGGGTGGCATTCCGATCGGATCGGTACTTGTCCATGAAGGCCGGATCATTGGCCGGGGGCACAACTGCAGGGTCCAGACCGGCAGTGCCATCGACCATGGTGAGATGAACTGCCTCAGGAATGCCGGCCGGCTCCCGAGCGGCATTTACCGTAACAGCACCATCTATTCGACACTCTCGCCGTGCCCCATGTGCAGCGGGGCGATCATTCTATATAAGATCCCCCGCGCTATCGTCGGCGAGAACGTGACGTTCCAGGGAGCGGAAGACTACATGCGCAGCAGCGGCGTACGAGTGGAAATCGTGCAGGATCCGGAATGTATTCGGATGATGTCGGACTTCATCAGCGCCAACCCTGAATTGTGGAACGAGGACATCGATGTCTAGTGGCAACGCGGCATCGCCACCTGCCTCCATAACAGTCGTGCGTCGGCATCCACTTGCGGTAAAATCCATCCTGAAACCGCAGGGAGGAGTACCCGCTATGCGCAGTCGTCGTCTTGTCCTGCTCGCGTTCAGTCTGTCGTTGCTTGCTTCCGGGCAGCCAGCCGGTACTCCCAAACTCGGCGCCGATGCCCCCGCGATGGGTTACAAAGAGGTGCCGGAATGGCCGGCCCGGGTCCTGAACGCGGCCGGAACTCCGGGTGGTCCGTGGAATTTCATTCAAGTGTCCAGCGTGGCGGTTGACGCCGAGGGCCATATCCTCGTGCTGCATCGCGGAGCTCACCCGATCATGGAATTCGAAAGCAACGGGAAGTTCGTGCGTGCCTGGGGCGATGGCATGTTCAGCGAGGGCAAGGTCGGCGCGATCGATCCGGCCGACCGTGTGCCCGGCCGCGCGCTCTACTCGGCTATTTATGGACCCGCGGGATGCGATTCCTGTGGCGCGCATTCCATTCGTGTGGACCCGGAGCGCAACATTTGGGCCGTCGACGCTCCCGGTCACGTGATCTACAAAATGAATCCGCAGGGCAAGGTCCTCATGCAGCTCGGCCGCAAAGGGACAGCCGGAGCGGGCCATGACACCTTCAACCTGCCCACGGACGTGGCGTTCGCTCCCAACGGCGACTTTTATATTTCGGACGGCTACGCCGGCAACCGCGTCGTGAAATTCTCCCACGATGGACATTACCTGCTGGAGTGGGGCACGCGCGGAACGGGACCCGGTGAGTTCGAACTTCCGCACGGGGTCGTGGTCGATGCCGAGGGCAAAGTTTACGTCTCGGATCGCGAAACCCATCGCATCGAGGTTTTCGATTCCAATGGCCGCTTTCTCACCCAGTGGCCTGTTCTCGAAGCTGTTTCGGCGCTCTTCATGACGAAGGACCAGCAAATCTGGGCGGGCGCTGTCCTGCTGAACCTGAAGGGAGAAGTCGTCGGAAGATTGCCCAACGGGACTGCGGCCGGCGGACACGGCGTAGCGGCGTCCGACTCCGGTGACGTCTACCTGGCGCAGCTAAGCGGCAAGGTTCAGAAATTCGTCAAACAATAACGCTGCGTTTTTCTGAATACCGCTCCCTTTGGTCACGGCTCTGAGGGGGTTACGGAGCCGTGACCATAGGGAGCGGTGTACTTGAACTCCCGCAACTTGATACGAGCCCGTCGACTTCCCGTTCGCGATGACGTGGTACATGGCAGGCCGCTTCCTGTAAATTGGAGGGCATGTCCCTTCGAACTGTACGCGCCATCCACGACACCGTGCGCGATGACATCGCCGATCTGGTGACGCGACGCGCCATGCCCACTGCTTCCATAGACCACATCGATCCGTTCCTATTCCTGAATCACCATGGACCGCAGACCTACAGCTCGCCGAACCGCGGCTTGCCCTTTGGCCCTCATCCCCATCGCGGCTTCGAAACCGTGACGTTCATCCTCGAAGGCGACATTGCCCACAGCGATACCGGCGGCCACGAAAGCGTCATCGAAGCCGGCGGCGTTCAGTGGATGACCGCAGGCAGCGGGCTGGTCCATATGGAGGCATCGTCCGCCGCGTTCAAGAAGCGAGGCGGCGCCATGGAATGCCTGCAGCTTTGGGTGAACCTCCCGGCGAGCCTGAAGATGACCGCGCCACGCTATACGGGCCTGCAGCGGCATCACATCCCCGAGATCCGCGGCGAAGGCACTAGAATCCGCGCGATCTCCGGCGATTGGGGAGAGGCAAAGCCGGCCATGGATCCCCTCTACGATATTGCGATCGCCGAAGTCTATTTCGATGCCGGTGCCGGCAAGACATTCACGATCGCCGCCGGCCGCAGCATCTTTTTCTATGTCGCGCGCGGTAACGTTGAAGTGAACGGCCGCAGCGCACACCAATTTCAGCTGGTGGAATTCGGAACCGAAGGCACGGAGATCAACGTAACCGCGCACTCCGCCGCCCTGATCCTGTTAGGCCACGCGGTTCCATTCAATGAGCCGATCGTTGCCCACGGCCCCTTCGTGATGAACACGCAGGCCGAGATTGTGACGGCTTTTGAGGACTACCAACAAGGGAAGTTCGGTCTCCCGCAGGACCTGTCACCGGCTTGATGGGCGGCCGCTAAGCTTTCCGCTGAGACTTGACGTCGCCAAACGTTAGTGCTATATATTATAACGCTAGAATGTTTAACACGCGGCGCAGCCACCCCAAGCCCCCGACCCCGCTCGAGCAGTTCCTCATGGACTACGTTTGGGCGCATCCCGATTGCACGGCTGAGGCGTGCCGCGAAGGGGTAGCGTCCCAGCGCGCCCTTAAGGATTCGACGATCCGCACGATTCTGCGTAATCTGGAAGAGAAGGGCTACGTAACCCACAAGGTCGACGGGCGGACTTTCGTTTACCGCGCGGTAGACACAAAGCGCAACGTCGCGGTAAAGGCGGCGCAGCAGCTCATCGATCGCTTTTGCGGCGGGTCCGTGGAAGAGCTGCTGGTGGGGCTGGTGGACAACCAGTTGCTGGAGCCGAAACAGCTGCAGCGGCTGGCGGAGAAGATTGCGTCGCGCAAGTCGCGCCCGGCGACAAAGACATGACGAAGGAGAAGAGAGCATGACCACGATACAGTTTCTGGCGGAATGGACGGTCCGTTCTTCGGCCCTGATCCTCTGTGGAGCGCTGCTGCTGTGGGCGCTGCGGGTGAAGAATTCGGCGATGCGTTTGGCGGCGTGGGCCGTGATGCTCTTCGGGTCACTGGCGATTCCCATGCTGACGCCGGTGTTGCCGAAGCTGCCTTTGGTTGTGATGCGCGCGGCGGCTCGGCCGGTCGAAACTCCCGTGGTGATCAATGATTTCACGCCGCCGCCCACACCTCGGGCAATGCGCCCGGACGGGAGCCGCGCCGATGTCCCCCGACCATTCGACTGGGCTCGCGTTGTGGTGGCGATATACGCCCTAATCGCCCTGGCGCTTCTGCTGCGATTGTGCGCCGGGCTGGCGATGAGCCTGCGATTGCTGCGCAACAGCCGTGCAACCGATCGGGCTGTGGATGGAATTGAGATCCGCGAATCGGACGGCGTGGCGGCGCCGGTGGCTTTAGGAATCGTGCGCCCCGCGATCCTGCTTCCGGGCGATTGGCGGCAGTGGGACGGCGCAAAGCTGGATGTGGTGCTGGCGCATGAGCGCGCCCACATCCGGCGCTTCGATCCGGCGGTACAACTGCTGTCGGCGGTACATCGGGCTCTGTTGTGGCACAGTCCGCTGAGCTGGTTTCTGCATCGGCGTATCGTGCGGGTTGCGGAAGAAGCGAGCGACGATGCGGCAGTGGCCGTCACCGGCGATCGGGCCTTTTATGCCGAAGTGCTGCTGGGTTTCATGCAGCGCGGTGTGGTTGGGACACGCGGTCTGGGAGTTCCCATGGCGCGGTATGGCCGGCCGGATGACCGTATTCATCGAATTCTGGATGGCAAGTCGCTGTCGCGCGGCGTCACACGATGGAGTGTGGCGGTAATTCTGGCATTGGGATCGCCACTGGCATATGTGGCGGCCGCAGCGCATCCGCAGAACGCACCAGAACAGAGCACAGCGTTGGTTCAGGCAGACACCTTTCCGGTGGCACCCATTCAAGTGGCGCAACAACAGCCCCCTGCTCCCGACGCGCTCCCGGTAAAGCCGCTCGACCAGAACTTGCGGAACTTACGGGAGGAAATGGAGCGCTTAGAGAATTTGCGCAACCTCCGGGCTGCTCAGAACGACGCCGCGGCCAAATCGGAATCCGCGCCCGCTTATCTGAATGGGCTGGGCATTGTCTCCGCTTACACCGTTACCGTCAAGCCCCGGGTCGACGGCCAGTTGATGTCGATAAGCTTCAAGGAAGGGGATGTCGTCCAGGCCGGCCAATTGCTGGCGTCCATCGACCCCCGTCCCTACGAGCTTCAACTTGCCGAGGCTGAGGGCCAGATGGCTTGGGACTCGCCGGGAACGTCCAACGGCACGCATGACCAGGTCGAAGGCAGGAAAAGACTTTATCAGGCCAAAATCGACGACGCGAAGCTCCGGTTGAGCTACACGCAAGTCCGCGCGCCGATCAGCGGAGTCGCCAGTCTGCGGCTGGTCGATCCCGGTAATGTCGTTCATGCCGCAGACACCACGGGCATCGTGATCATTACCCAGCTCCAACCTATTTCGGTCGTGTTCACTATTCCGGAAGATCAACTGCCTCAGGTGCGGGCGCGAATCAGGGAAGGCGCGAGCCTGGTGGTCGAGGCGTGGAGCCGCGACAGCACGGTAAAGTTCGCCGCGGGCCGTCTGACGGCTATCGATAATCAGATCGACCAGTCGGACGGCACTGTAAAACTGAAAGCCGCGTTCGACAACAAGGATGAGGCGTTGTTCCCCAATCAGTTCGTGAATGCGAAGCTGATTTTGAAATAGAAGACAAGCGTCAGCACGAGTGCCGACGCGGCACGCATGAGTGCGCGCGCCACGCTCAGGGATTCAGGGTTACTTTCAGCGCTTGTTTGGCGGCCACCAGGTGGAACGTGCCGTCGGGGTGTTCTTCTTCATAGGTAACCTTCAGGGCAAAGCACCCAAGGCCGGGGGCCATCCATAAAGTCATTCTGCCGTGTTCGGTCCAGCGGTCGCGGATGGCTTCGGTCTGATAGCCGAGGACCGTTTCGCGGTCGACTATTGGCCCGCCGACACAGCCAGCGGCGGCCCTCGCGTAACCGAAATGTTCCAACACCAAACACCCCGTGTACGGATTGCAGCCGGTAATGAACGCAAGACCCGCGGCTCGCGACCGCTTTATCCTTTCCACCATCCCGGGCGGGACCATCAAGCGCATTTGGAGCCTTTGCCAAGGCGGGAGAGTCACATCCAGAGTTCGCGCGAGCGCTGTCATGAAGGGATTGCCAGGCATGGACCTCGACAAGAGAACCTCGTTCGTATTGGATTGGTATGAGGTGCTGTACATTTCGATCGAAGAGGAGCCGTCGTCCGCATACCGGATGAATTCGGAATCCACGGTCCAGGGAATCGGAGCTGTGGGTTGCGGGGATGCCTGGGTTATTAACAGGAAAAATATCGCGGTCGAAAGAACAGCTGCGGCAACGAGGCTCCCGCGCCAGCGTAATTTCCGTTGCTGCCGCGGTGGGAATCCGGCACGTACGCGATCGTGCATTGACGGCGGCGCTGAGGGCGCGGTCCACTTGTCGAGGATGTCGTCGAGTTCGGTGTCAGTCATCGTTTTCGCTCCGGGGTTGGGGCATAGGCGGCGAGGGTTTCTTTTAAACTGGCGCGAGCGCGTTGCAGACGCGACTTAACAGCGCCCAATTCGAGGGCTAGTACCTCGGCGATTTCGGCGAGCGGCATCTGCTCGTAATGGGCGAGGATCAGGACCTCGCGCTGGGTGTCGGGGAGCTGCATTAATGCGCCGGAAACCACGTCTTTCAGTTCACTACGCAGGAATTCGCTTTCGGGCGACTGGCTGGGCGTCGTGGCCTGCTCGGGCTGATCCTTTTGTTGGCGGCGATGTTTGAGTGATTGGTTTCGGATCGCGCCAAAGAGATAGGTGCGGAGTGAGGCGCGCTTCGGATTGTATGAGCATGTGGGACGAAGCAGACCGAAGAAGCACTCCTGCACGATATCTTCGGCGTCGGCAACGGATCCTGTGAGCCGGTATGCGAAACGGAAAAGGGCAGCATGATGCTCGTCGAATGATTGCAGGAACGCGGCTTCGCTTTTCGGCGGCTCCATGTTTGTCTAAAGAGTATTACCGCGAGGAGCGGAAAAGAATCGACACTAGCGGAGCCAGATGGACCAGACGGTATCTACTGTCGCGTGCGTAATGGCGGATGACAGCAGGCGGCGGTTGGAAAGCCAGGCGCGTCCATAGAAGATGCCGGCGATGGCGGCGAGAATCACGTAGCGCCAGTTGAAGTACACGGCGCGCTTGTTGAAGTGCGCGAGGCCGAATAGGAGAGACGTGATCGCAAGCGCCCGGTTTGTTCCGACGCGCCGCTCCAGCATGTTGAGCATCAGGCCGCGGAAAAACAACTCCTCCGGCAACGCCACGAACAACAGAGTGAACAGCCATCCCGCCGCGAATTCGATCGGGCTTCCCGGAACCCGGTGGAAGTGCAGGAAACGGAGAGAGAATCCGAGCAGGAGCGCAATCGGAGCGTAGTAGAGAAACTCGCGCAGTCCGATTCCGATGTCGGACAGTTTCAGCCGGAAGTCGAAGCCGATGCCCGAGACGGGGCGAATCACGAGATATCCATAAAGACCCGCATCGACGAAGAGTAATTTCGGCATCGCGCTGAAGCCTGCGATGGGCCACGCCTGGTCGAAGATGTGCAATTCGACGGAAATGCCGAGGATTGCCAACACTAATAAGTCGTACCAATCCGGTTTCGCACTTGCGTGTTGCAAGAACAGTGTGATCGTGAGGACGATCGCCGCCATGCCCAGGCAAAGGCGCAATTGAAAGTTGCCCCCTGGAAGGGCAAAGACAAGATACGGCACGATCAGCAGCAGAGGCGCGAGCGTTTGCGCAAGTTTCCCGCGCATATGGGTGCGCAGCCAATCCCCAAAACCGAACCCAAACGCCCAGTAGGGCGCGAGGAGAAGCGCGACGCTGACTCCGGCAGCCAGCCCAATCGCTACACCGAAGTGTTTCGCGACGAGCCACAGGCAGGCGATGAGTGTGATGAATCCCACTGCCGGCCTCACGAGGGAACGATTCATTGAAGGAAGACTAACATTTGCCGTTGACAGAAAGTTACAGTTGCGCGCGGAACGTGTTGAACGCCCACTCGTCTTAAGAAGTGGAAGGAAGTTCACCAATTATGACTGCAAAATCTTTTCTACGCATCGCTTCTCTGGGAGCATTGAGCCTCGCAACCCTGGGTATCGCGAGCGCCAAATCCTATGACATTTTTCTGAATACGCCCGCCATGGCAGGGAGCACGGAACTAAAACCCGGCCAATACACGCTGAAGGTTGAAGGCACGCAGGCTGTTTTTACGGACGTGCAGACCTTTAAGAGCTGGACTGCCCCGGTTAAGATTGAGAACGGCGACCGGAAGTTCGGTGAAACGAGAGTGGAGACCACCAATCAGGGCGATATGGCCCATATTCACTCCATCGACTTGGCCGGCTCCAACACCAAGCTCGAATTTGGTCAATAACCGGGGACCGGAAACAAAAGACCTTGCGGATCTTCCAGCCCCGCGGCAAGTTCGCGGCGGGGCGGGCCTGAGTTGAGCCCGTACCTGTCGCGGATCGCGGCGATTCTTTCCCGTATCATTTCCCGGTATGGGCCTTTCAAGTAAGCTTGGCTTTCGTATTTCTCCCGATAGCGCCGCAGCAAATGCGGGAAGTTTTTCTCCACGAACGGAAAGAAGACTTTTCGCGAGCATGGCATCAGGAAAAGTACGCCTCCGCCGAAATAGGTCGCGCCATGGTCGCGCGCAGCCTTCGCCAAGCGGTCAAGCCGGTCCTGCTGATCGGTGATCAAAGGCATGATCGGGTTGGGGAAGACTCCCACCGGAATTCCCGCGTCCGCGATCGACTGCACGGCCTTGAGGCGCAGTGCGGGACACGGCGCGCGTGGTTCGAGTAAACGGGCGAGGCTGGCATCAAGCGTAGTGATGGTCATGTTCACGCTCACGGAATTCCGTTTGGCGATCTCAAGCAGGAGCGGGATGTCCCTGACGACGAGGTCCGACTTGGTGGTGATCGAAAGCGCGAAGCCGCTGTGTTGGACGAAGACCTCGAGGGCTTCACGCGTCCGATGGAAGCGGCGTTCCGCGGGTTGGTAAGGATCGGTCGCGGTACCAATGGCAATCGATGCGCCGCCGTCGAGCCGTTTCAATTCACGGCGCAGAATCGGGCCAATACCGGACTTCGCGTAGATCCTGTCTTCGAAGTCGACGCTTTCGCGCAACTCCATGAACTCGTGCGTATAGCGCGCGTAGCAGTACCGGCAACCGAATTCACAGCCGCGGTAGGGGTTCAAACTCCATTCGAACGGCATGCCGGGCCTGGTCCGGTTCAGCAGGCTCCGCGACTCCATCTCGAAATACCGGACTACCCGCTTGGCTTCCAGAACTTCGCTTTGGGCCGCCAGTTTCGCGATCCCGACCAAGCCCGGCGAGGGAGAATCGCCGAACAGCATTTTACTATATTCGTCTTTTGTTCGCCTTGTGTCAAGCTGATCCTGTATGCTCAAACTGTGAGAATGCTTTTGCCGGCGGCGGTTGTGCTCGTCTGCGCGAGTGCATTTGCCCAGCAGGCTCCGGCGCCATTACCCGAGGGAGTTTATCGCGCCGGTAATGGGGTGACGCAGCCATCCGTGATCCGCAAAACCGAGGTGGACTTTTCCGAGGAGGCGAGGATAGCGAAAATGTCCGGGACGGTCCTGATGTCCGTTATCGTCGGGGATGATGGAAAGGTGCGCGATGTGCGTGTCGACCGGTCGCTGGGCTTGGGCCTCGATGAGAGGGCCATTGAAGCCGTCAGGACGTGGCAGTTCAAGCCCGGGATCAAGGACGGGATGCCCGTAGCGGTTGCCGTAAACGTGGAGGTCAACTTCCGTCTCCAGGGAGGGTCGCGCTGGTTTCTCTCCCGCGCGGTATTCAATTCGCCCGAGGGCACGACGAGACCGTTTCTACTCCAAGCCCCATACCCACCCGACATGAATACGCCGGCCGATATAAACAACGGGCCAAACGGGTCTGTGGCCATCTCCCTCGATGTTGAACCAGACGGTATACCGGCTAATCTTCATATCGAGAAATCGTCCAATACAGCGCTGGAAAGTGAAGTGATCCGCATCGTGCGCGGGTGGCAATTCCGGCCAGGCATGAAAGACGGCCAGCCGGTTCCTGTTCGATGCACTCTGGAGTTCGCAGAAGGGAAGGTTCCGTAGCCCCTAACGGTCGCCAGCCTCGTACTTTCGCAGAATTTCCTCCCATAATCCCTGAGCATCGAGAATCAGTTCGATCGCTTCACGGACCGCGCCGTTGCCGCCCGTCGCCTCGGTGACGTAATGCGCGGCGCGCTTCACTTCGGGGCGAGCGTTGGCTACCGCTATGGCAAGACCGACGCGTCGCATCACGACGACATCGGTAAGATCGTCGCCCATGTAGGCGATTTCTTCCGGGCGCAGTCCAGCGCCGGCCATGATCTCTTCGAGGATTGGAATCTTTTCGATGTGACCCTGGTAGACGTAGTTCATCTTCAACTGGCGCGCGCGCTCGGCCGTGCCGAGCGATTCGCGTCCGCTGATGACGCCGGTTTTAAGGCCCCTCCACTGCATCCACTGCAGGGCGATTCCGTCCTGCGAGTCGAAGCCTTTAGTCTCAATGACGGTGCCGGCTTCGCCCGGGACGTGAAAGAGCTTGCCGTTGGTCATGACGCCGTCGACGTCCATCAGCAGAAGTTTGATTTTCGCCGCACGGGCACGCACGTCCGGGTTTGGGTTCACTGAGGCTCCTGAAATAGTTTGCTGTAAAGCCGGCGCTGGCGCTCGAGTTCGGCCATGTATAGTGCGCCGTTTTTCTCGATTGGCTGAATCAAGGCGCCACTTCGCGCCGCTGCGTTCTCGGTCACTCCCAGGCGCTCGAGCGCGAGCAGAGCTGCTCCGCGGGAAGTGGCTTCGGGCTCAATGCACTGCACGATGGCGTGCGACAGCGTATCCGCCATCATCTGCGTCCAGACGGGTGACCGAAGCAGGGCAGTTCCTGATGCAACTATGTGGCGCGGCGTGCCTATCGACGACTGCATAATTTCGTAGACGTTGCGGAAACGCAGGGCAACCGATTCGAGCGCGGCCTGCAGGATCTCGATGGGCGAGGTATTGACGCCAAGTCCGGCGATGGCGGCACGGGCGTCGGCGCGCCATCCAGTAGAACGCTCACCGGCGAAAAGGGGCAGGATGGTGAGTCCGTGTTGCGCGGGAGGCAATGCGGCGAGCTGGTTCTCGATGGCATCGTTGTCGTCAGGAAGGCGCAGATTGCGTTTCATCCATGCGAACACTTCGCCGCCATTCGACAGCGCGCCGCCGAGCACGAACCTTTTCTTGTCTACGCGATAGCAGAAGAGGCCGTCGGGAATATCGATTCGATCGGCTCCGACTACGGCACGCATGGCGCCGCTGGTGCCGACCATGAGCGCAAATCGATCCCGGGTGGTGCATCCGCTGCCGATGTTGTCGCAGGCCCCGTCGCCCAGTGCGGGGAACCAGGGGATGCCCTGTAACTCGCGCCATTGACAGGCGGTGTTCGGGGGTTGGTCGAGTTCATGCGTGTCGGCGAATTGCGCCCGCGATACGGGCAGGGCCGCGAGCATCTCCGGATCGTAATCGTTCGCGTTCTGATCCCAAAGGCCCGTGGCGGACACCATCGACGTGGATGCAGCCGGTTGACCGAAGAACTTCAGGAAGAGAAATTCGCCGGCGCTCATCCAGTGCTTCGTGCGCTGGAATGCATCTGGTTGCGTTTCGGAGAGCCAGAGCAACTTGGCGGGAGCGTAGCTGGGATGGATCACGCAGCCGGTGCGTATATGTTGTGAGTGGTTGTCGACGCGGCGCGCGAGTCGCCTGGCGGCATCGGCGCTGCGCGTGTCAAAAGGGTGGAGCAGCGGAGTGGTCGGGTTCCCGTCCGAATCGACGCCGACGATGCTGTGCCAGAAGGTGTCGACGGCGACGGCCGCGGGCTTGATGCCTTTGACGCGCATTTGTTCGCAGATGGCCGTGATGGCGCTCGTGGCGATCATAGTGAGCTCGGCGGGGTCGATTTCCCAGCCGCCATCGGGAGTAGTGTGAGCTCGGTATGGGACCTGCGATCCGAAGCTCTCGATCTGCCTGGCATCGAAACCGAACAGCAGCGTGCGGGCCGAGGAACTGCCGACATCGAGGGTGAGCACGCAATCCACGTGTCAGTTGTAGCACGCGCGAAAAGGCGTCTGACCCCTTTTTAGTCCTCGGGGTTTCCCGGGGGTGGTTCCCGGGTTCGTACAATTTAGACGTGATCGAGCGGGTGGCGCACTATGGGCATCGGCGCATCGGCGTGGCCGTTTCGGGCGGCGCTGATTCCGTGTTCCTCCTCCACGCTATGCGGGAACTCGGCCTTGCCGTAGCCGTGCTGCATGTCAATCACGGTCTGCGGGGCGCGGAATCGGATCGCGATGAAGAATTCGTTCGTGCTCTCGCGCTTCAATATGGATTGCCCGTTCACGTTCTCCCGGCGACCGTCCTGCCAGGAAACATCGAGCAGGAAGCAAGACAGGCAAGGTACGATTTCTTCGCCCGGCAAATCGCCGCGGGAACTTGCGACGCCGTCGCCACCGGCCACACCCTCGACGACCAGGCGGAAACCGTGCTCTACCGCTTTTTGCGCGGCGCAGGCACGGCGGGCCTCAGCGGGATTCGCCCGGTCACCGAATCCGGCATCATCCGGCCGCTGATCGGTTTGCGCCGGGACGAGATCCGGAGCTGGCTGACGGAACGCAATATTCAATGGCAGGAGGATTGCTCCAATCAAAATCCGGAGTTCGTGCGCAACCGCATCCGGCTCCAGCACATGCCCGAACTGTCCGCCAGTCTGAATCCGTCGCTGCCCGAAGTCCTGGCATCCACCGCCGAATGGGCGCGCGCCGAGGAAGATTACTGGGGTGAGGAGCTGGATCGGCTGGAGCGCCTCTATCTTGATGAAAAGCCTGAAACAATCCTGATTTCCACCAAGCCGTTTTTGGACCTCCCGGTGGCCGTTCAGCGGCGATTGCTGCGACGAGCCATCGAACGGGTGCGCGGATCGCTGCGCGCCATCGATTTCCGGCATGTCGAGCGAATCCGGGCCATGATGGCGACCCGGGAAGGCAGCGGCAGAATCCAGCTTCCCGATCTCGACGTTTACCGATCCTTCGACTGGCTGCGTCTGGCGCCCGTCGGCATCGATTCGCGGCTGGAACGGGATTTTGAAACGCCCTTGATCGTCCCTGGCCGGACCGAAGTACCAGAACGTCAACTAACGATAGAGATGGAACTGGTTGATAATCCAAGCGTATATAATAGTGGCGAGGTAGAAGCGTTGGACTGGGAGCGGTGTGCCGGTTCGCTGTCGCCGGAAGCCTTGTCTTCGGGTGGCTTGTCGCCGGAAGGCTTGTCGTCTAAAGGCTTAAGGCTGCGGAACTGGAGACCCGGTGACCGGTATCAGCCGCAGGGGCGGGCAGCAGCGGAAAAAATCAAGACACTGTTTCAGGAGTGTCGTGTACCTCTTTGGGAAAGGCGAACGTGGCCGGTCGCTGTAACCGGGAATGCAGCCGGGAATATTGTCTGGTCACGGAGATTCGGGGTAGCAAATGAGTTTGCGGCAAGGCCGGAAAGCGGAAGAATTTTGACGATCCGCGAAGTGACGGAATCGAAGCCCCGCGATGGGGCGTCTATGTTATTGAAGCGCGCTCGTGACAACCGGTTCCGGCAATCAGGTGAGCCGGGGCTGTCGTTTCGTGAAGGGGTATTGTGAACTCAAACGTCAAGACTGTAATTTTTTGGGCCGTCCTGATTTGCGTTGCGGTCCTGCTGTGGGCCGTGGTCAAGAACGGCCACCAGAAGCCCGACCGGTCGCTGAACTTCAGCGAATTCCTCACTGAGGTGGAGGCCGGTAACATCAAATCGGTCAGCATCAATGTCAACACGGTCAAAGGCGACTTCGCGACCGGGAACAATTCCTTCCATACGGAAGTTCCCAGCAATTACCCGAAGCTCTACGACCTGCTGAGCGAAAAGAAAGTTCAAATGACGTTCGAGTCGAGCAACTCGAATGGCTGGGTCTCCATTCTGGTGAACGCCTCGCCGTTCCTTCTGCTGATCGGATTCTGGATATTCATGATGCGGCAGATGCAGAGCGGCGGAAACAAGGCCCTCAGCTTCGGCAAGAGCCGGGCGCGTCTGCATTCCACCCAGCAGCGCAAAGTCACATTCAAGGACGTTGCGGGCGTTGAAGAAGCCAAGGAAGAGCTCCAGGAAATTATCGAGTTTCTCCGCGAGCCGGCGAAGTTCCAGAAATTGGGCGGGCGCATTCCGAAGGGCGTGCTGCTGATCGGGCCTCCGGGCACTGGCAAGACGCTGCTGGCGCGCGCGATTGCGGGCGAGGCAAATGTTCCTTTCTTTTCGATCTCCGGTTCCGACTTTGTCGAGATGTTCGTCGGCGTGGGCGCGAGCCGCGTGCGCGATCTGTTCGAGCAGGGCAAGAAGAACGCCCCGTGCATTATCTTCATCGATGAAATCGACGCGGTCGGGCGCCATCGCGGCGCGGGCCTCGGCGGTGGACACGATGAGCGCGAGCAAACACTGAACCAGTTGCTGGTGGAGATGGACGGCTTCGAATCCAACGAAGGCGTGATCCTGGTGGCTGCCACCAACCGGCCGGACGTTCTCGATCCCGCGTTGCTGCGGCCGGGCCGTTTCGATCGGCGCGTGGTTGTGGGACGGCCGGATGTGAATGGCCGCGAAGCGATCCTGAAAGTTCATACCAAGAAAGTCCCGCTGGGCGATGACGTGGACCTTTCGGTGCTCGGGCGCGGAACTCCCGGACTGGCCGGAGCGGATCTGGCGAACCTTGTGAACGAGGCCGCGCTGAACGCAGCCCGGCAGAACCGCAAGCTCGTCATGATGATCGATTTCGAACTCGCCAAGGATAAAATCCTGATGGGCGCGGAACGGAAGTCGATGATTCTCAGCGATTCCGAAAAACGGACCACGGCGTACCATGAAGCCGGTCACGCGGTGGTAGCGGTGGTGATTCCGAATGCCGACCCGCTGCACAAGGTTTCGATCATCCCGCGCGGAATGGCGCTCGGCGTCACCATGCAGCTGCCGATCGACGACAAGCATAACTACAGCAAGGTCTATTGCGAAGATCAGCTCGCCATCATGATGGGTGGCCGCATCGCGGAAGAAATCTATCTCAACCAGATGACCACCGGCGCGGGTAACGATATCGAGCGTGCCACCGAAATGGCGCGCAAGATGGTCTGCGAATGGGGCATGAGCGAGCTTGGTCCGCTGAGCTTCGGCAAGAAGGAAGAGCAGATTTTCCTCGGCCGCGAGATTTCGCAGCATCGCGACTACAGCGAGGAAACGGCGATCCGGATCGACGAAGAAGTGAAGCGGATCATCTCGAACGCTTACAGCCGCGCGCGTGTCATCATCGAGCAGCATTCGAACGCCATGGTGCGCGTCGCGGAAGCTCTGCTCGAACGCGAAGTGCTGGACGGCGCCGAAGTGAAGACGCTGCTGGACGGCGGCAATCTTCCGCCGATGACCCCGAGTTCGCCGCCGAAGGATACAGCCGATCATACGCAACAGGTGCTTCGCCCCGAAACCAGCGGACGCCGTTTGCCTGGCTTGTCCGAAGGGGAGCGGCCGGCGCCGGCGTAGCAGCGCAAGATTTTGATCGGGCCTTTCGACGTTTATTTGTTTGATCTGGATGGTACCTTGCTGGACTCCGCCGAGGATATTTGTGGCGCAGTCCAGCTTGTGCTTTCAGAGCACGTTTCCGAACCCCTGCCCTTCGCCTACCTCAAGAGTTTTGTCGGGTTCCATTTGGATGCGGTGTTCACGGACATCCTGCCGAATTCCAATCGCGAACAACTCGACGAACTGATTCGCCGTTACAAGGCGACGTACCTCGCGCGCGAGCATACCTCGACTCGCGTGTTTCCAGGGGTCGCGGAGGCTCTTGAAAACCTCGGCGGGCGTAAAGCCACAGCGACTACGAAAGGCACCCCGACCATCCGCGCCATACTCCACCAGTTCGGCCTGCTGCCCTATTTCGACCATGTGCAGGGAACCGACGGTTTTCCCTGCAAGCCGGAGCCGGACGTGTTGCTTCGATCGATCGCGGCGCTGGGCGCAAAGCCCGAAGACTGCATCTTTATTGGCGACTCCGAAACAGACATGGAAGCCGGGCGGCGCGCGGGCGTCAAGACGTGTGCCGTTCGATATGGCTATGGGAATCCGGAAGCGCTGGCGCGTTGGGAGCCGGATTACTGGGTTTCGGATTTACGGGAGTTGTGTTCCGGCGCGGCCTTATTGGCTTAGCTTGCTGAGTAAGGGCAAGCTGCCCGAAGCCGAACAGGCAGAGCGCGTTAGCGGTCACCACTATTTCTCGTGAATATCGGCCACGTTTACGCGTTGCAGGGACGGCGAAAAGAGGCATATCAGGTGATCGCCGACGCCGACAAGCGCGGGCCGAAATCCACGAGCAGGGTTGCGTCCTCGGGTCAGGCAACTTTGACGACATTCGCTCCGACCCGCGTTTTCACGAAGTGGAGGCGCGGTTCGGACTTGCCAAGTGACTGACGGGTAGTGAGGGACCGGGTTGTAATTCTGAGATGGCGTTCAGGTCGTGCTTTCCCCTCGCTTGCGCGCGGGAGGAGTGCATGAATCGGTATAGCCCCAAGCGTCAGCGCGGGGAATTTATCCGGCGGTCAAGGCACTCTTCAGGCGTACGCTGATTCGGGCCGCTTTGCCTCAAGCAGAATCGGAAGGCTGGCGGGTCCGTGAACGATCAACCCCGCACGGGGCTGCCACGGCTGATCCGATGCATATTCAAATCGCTGGGTGCGCTGCAGCAGGTCGGTCAATGCGATGCGAGCTTCCAGGCGCGCCAGGGCAGCCCCCAGACAGAAATGAATACCGTGCCCAAATCCGAGGTGGGGATTCGGGAAACGAGAAATGTCGAACTTTTGGGGAGACGGAAATGCCGCCGGATCGCGATTCGCCGCCCCAACCATAGGCAAGACAAAAGCGCCTTTCGGCACCCCAACCCCGTGCAGTTCCACATCGCGCACGGGTGTGCGCATCGCCCACTGGAACGGCGACCGGAAACGCAACACTTCCTCAATGGCCGGGGGCAGCAGCCGCGGCTCGCGGCGAAGAAACTCGCATTCCGCGGGATGGTCGAGCAAACAAAGCACGGCATTATTCAGAAGATTCGCCGTGGTTTCCTGCCCGGCAAATATGAGCAATTGAAAAAACGAAAGAATTTCCGCGTGCGTCAACCGCTCGCCATCAACCTCGGCCAGGATCAGCCGTGTCAGCAGATCGTCTTTCGTATCGTGGCGGCGCTGCTCGGTCATCTCCGCTAAGTAAGCGCTCATTTCACCCGTCGCCTGACGGAAAACCCGCATAGCCCGCTCGGCCAGTTCGCCTCCCGAGCGTGTGAAAGTCAGGCCGAGAATGGCGTCATTCCAGCCCTGATACCGGGGCCAGTCCTCCTGCGGAATGCCGATGACGCGCGCAATGACCTTCATGGCCAGCGGAGCGGATATTTCCGCGGCGAAGTCCACCCGGCCTTTCAAGACAGCCTGATCACAGAGGTCCCGTGATAGTACACGGATCATCGGTTCGAGAGCCGCAATCGAGTCGGGTGTGAATCCGCGCGAGATGAGATTGCGCAGCCTGCGGTGCTCTGGCGGGTCCGTAAAAATGAAGGAGAAAGGCGGCGCTGGTATCCGCGAACTGAAGACCTGGTGATCGGTCAGGATCTCCTTCACTGTCTGATAATCGAAAACCATCCAGCCATCAAAAGGAGGTGGTACGTGCAGGACAGGCGAGTTTACGCGCAGGTGGTCATACGCTGGCCAGGGGTTCCTGCGCACATCTTCGGAAAAGAGATCGATCATCGAGCTCCTCTCAGGATAGTTCCGGACGGCGCATTATGGAACTGTTTGGAATCGCACGGAACGAATGACTCTCTACTGCGCGGGGCTGTCGAGGGGTCCCGCCCAATAGCGATCGCGCGACTGCACCACAAGTGCGGGACGCTTGACCGTTAGTTGAATCTTGCGGAATTCAGAGACGGCGGTCGGACGGTCCGACACAAAACCGATGCTGTACTGATTGCGCAGATCTTCCTGAATCAGAGCGAAAACCTGGTCGATCGAAAGTTTCTTCGTGACCTCGAAATAGCCGCCGCCGGTCTCTTTGGCAAGGCGCTGCATGATGCCCGGATTGCTGCCGTAACTGCCATCTGAAAAGAGGATCGTATAGATGAGAGTTTCGGCGCGCTGCGCTGCTTCAATGGCGTCGGATAGAGTAGCATCGCTGCCGTTTTCGCCGCCATCCGAGAGCACGATCAATGCCTTCCGGCCCTGCTGCTTTTTCATGATGTCCGTGGAGGCATCCACGACGGAGTCGAAAAGCAAAGTGCCGCCGCCGTACTGGCTCCGCAGCTGATTACGCGTGGGCGTGTCAACATATGCCAACGCTTGATTCAAATCCCTGCGCGACCCGGTAAGAACCTGCCGCGTTTGCACGGTCAGGTCGAACTGCATGATGAACACGTGGTCCTTGTTCTCGCGGAGAACTTCGTCGAGGAAACGCAGACTTGCGCCGCGTTCGGCATCGAGCACCTTGACCTGGCTCATGCTGGTGTCGACCATGAGTCCGATGGTCAGAGGAAGATCGGACTCGCGCGTGAAGTAACGGATGGTCTGCGGGCGGCCGTTTTCGAGTATTTGGAAATCGTCTTTGCTCAAATCGCGCAGGATCTGATGATTCTTGTCCCGCACCGTGGCCAGAAGGTTGACAACCTGAACGTCGGAGGAGAATGTTGCATCCTGCGCCCGTGCGCCTCTCAGGAACAACGACGCGGCCGAGAGCGCAAAACGACGTCTGGAAAGAGGAGCCATCTACCGCTATTATCCCGTGTCAGGGATACATGGGACAGACGATCGTTTTCCGTCGTCTGCCTTTGTTCCGCAACCAGGCTCTATTTCTTGGCTTCTTTGCCGGCGGAGGTGTACAGCTCGGCCATCGTCACCTTGCGGTTGTCGCCTGGAAGATGGATCGGAATGATCCGGTCGACATCCAGATTCAGCCGCTCGATGTTCGCCAGCAGATTCGTGTGATACGGATTGATGCTGGCAGGCGTGGGGGCATTTGCCTGCCCGACGTTGAATTCGTCCGCTTCGATCAGGACCTTCTGCGTCGGCAGGTAAGCGATGATCATGCCCATGGCGTGCGTGCTGCCCTCGAGGTGATAGAGATCGATGGTGTGCTCGCCGTCGGTCAGAACTTTCTTATCGGTCATGGTCTCGATCTTGAGTTTCGGCTGAGGGGTTTTCTGCGACAGCGTATCGGGCGCCAGCGTGTGCGGATCCTTGAAGATCTTCTCGTAATAAGACTTGTTCGCCTGATGCGTGATGATGGTTGCGCCCTCTGCGACGAACGCGCGCAACCCGCCGGCATGGTCGAAATGAGTATGCGTATTAATCACATACTTGATCGGCTTGTTCGGGACTAGTCTCTTGGCCTCGGCGATGATCTGGTTAGCGCGCATGTCGTTCTGCGGGCCTTCGATCACAACGATGTAGTCCTTGAAATCGGCCACGACCGCGGCATATCCGCCGGTGATCAGCCAGAAGCCTCCGCCCAGGTCTTCCGAAATCGGCCCGGCTGCTTCGCCACGGCCACGGCCCGGACCGCGGCCTCCGCCGGGACCGCCAGGACCACCGCGCCCGCGTCCGGGGGGCGGCGTCAGATCCACCGGAGCATTCACCTTCACGTCGGACACGTTTAGCTCAAAGAACTCCGGGACGCCCTGATGCTGCACAGTGTGCGTCGGGAATTTCACTCCGCCGAAGTCTTTCCAATCGGTGTACTCGGCGCTCCAGACGATGTCGCCGAGCACATTGTTGTCGATTTTGGTCTCGACTTTTTCCACGTAACCGAGATCGTTGATGTATCCGGTCACCGGAGCCTTGGCGTCGCCCATAAACGTCAACACCGTGTACTTCTTGCCCTTGATCTTCTCGGTAGAGACGGTCGCATTTTTCTCGAGCGCGACTTTCAGAAAGCCTTCCGGCAGGAGAATGAACTCCATCTGCGTGGCCCAGGGAGAATTTGCGTTCAGATTAGTGACTTGGTTCTGCGGCGTGTCCGGCACCGGACCTGCGTTGCAACCACCGCGCCCGGGGTTCTCACCTTCGCCGCGAATTCGCTGCAGCCGCCAGCCCTTCGCTTCGAAATCGATGGAGCGAATGTAGTTCTTATTGGAGAACTTCCGCCAGTTGGGCGAATTCGGATCGTAATTCTGGCCCACGCAGCCGTCCCATCCTTCGCCGGAAATGATCAGAGTCTTCACGCTCTCCGCGCCCATCGCCTTCAACGATTTGTCGACGGCAGTCTTCAGATCCGGGGCTTCATCGGCCGCCCATGCAGTGGAATATACGAGAGCAATGACCAACAGAAAGTTTCTAAACATGTTCGGCTCCAGCGAGCATTCTACACCAGAAGCGATTTCGTCCCGCGTAGATTACTGAACCGTGACCGTGAGGAAGCGGCAACGAAATGTCCGGGTCCGCCCTACTCTTCGCTGAGCGTGAGATATATCAGGGTCCCGTTGCGCTCGATCTGCAACACGAGAGGATCCGCCGTCTTGAGCCCATCCACCGCATTCCGCAGCGCATCGAGCGTCGAGACCGGAGTCGTGTTGACGCTGTAAATAACGTCGCCGAGCTTAAGGCCGCCCTGCCCCGCATACTCAGCCTCACCGGCCCGTGCCGCCACGATGATGCCATAGGGCTTCCTGGTTTCCGGCAGCAACTTCGCGATGTCCTGCGTGATCGGAACGCCGATGATGCCCAACTTCGTCACTCGATTCTGATCCGGCTTGACTAGATCCACGAAGCGGAACGGATCGTCGTCGCGTTCTTCCACCTTCACCGGCACTGAAATCTTCTGCGTGCCCCGAAGCACGTCGACGTTGACCGTCTGATTCAGAGGAACACGATACAGAGCGGTTTCAAAATCGCGCGCGCTGTTCAACCGCTTGCCGTTGAGCGATGCAACGATATCGCCCGCTTTGAGGCCCGCCTTGTCGGCCGGACCGTCCGGTGTTACATCGCCCAGAATGACTCCCGTATCCTGCTTCAGATCGAGCCCCGCGGCAAGATCCGGCGTGATGCTTTGGGCGGTGACTCCGATCTCGCCGCGATGCACGTGCCCGTCTTTCCGGATCTGGTCGTAGACGCTCTTGACGATGTTGCTCGGGATCGCGAATCCGATGCCCTCGCTCCCGCCGGATTGCGTGAGAATGAAAGTGTTGAGCCCGATCACGTTGCCGTCCGCATCGAGAAGCGGTCCGCCGCTGTTGCCGGGATTGATCGGAGCGTCTGTCTGAATGTAAACCATCGCATCGTCGGGCTTAATTTGGCGGCCTACGGAACTGACGATACCGATGCTTACGGAATTTTCGAGGCCCAGCGGATTGCCGAATGCCAGCACGACTTGTCCCTGACGCAGGGTGTCCGAGTCGGAAAGCTTCAAAACCGACAGGCGTTCTCCGGATTCAACCTTCAAAATCGCCAGATCGGCCTCGCGGTCGACACCAACGACTTTCGCTTCGAGCAGCTTCCCATGGGCATGAAGTTTCGGCTGGGCCGCAGTTCCCGCGGCGGGCTCCGGTTCGTCCGGCGGCGAAGCCAGTTGAACGCGAACGCGGCGCGCATTCCTGACCACGTGGTTGTTCGTAACGATATAGCCGTCGGCACTTAACACCACTCCGGAGCCGGAGCTCCGCTGTTTCGTGACCAGTCCGGCAGTGGAAGTGTCGCCACTTTCCGAATCGTCGTCCGCCAGCGCGTATCCGGTGGAAAACACCTGCACCACCGCAGGGCTCACCGCTTGAGACAGCGCCTCGATGGAATCGCTGAGCTGGTGCAGCGAGTCCTTCGATGCGGCCAGGGCTGCAACCCGCGATTGCTGACCGAATGCCGTGAGCGCTGCGAGAATGAGGATCGGAAATGCCCGCGCCATATACTCTATGTTTACATGGCGCGCCGGACTCCCACTGTACGAAACGTACTCTGAATCATGCGACAGTTGTCTAAACGCACACAGTACAGCCTGCGCGCTCTCTACGCATTGGCCCGCAGTTACGGCCAGGGACCGGTGCTGATCTCTCATTTGGCCGGGGAAGAGGCGATTCCCAAGAAGTTTCTGGAACAGATTCTTCTCGCCCTGAAGTCTTTCGGGCTTGTAGAGAGCAAGAAGGGCAAGGGGGGCGGCTATACGCTCGTGCGGCCGCCGGAGAAAATCACGGTGGCGTCGGTGATCCGCATGATGGAGGGTCCGCTTGCGCCGCTGCCCTGCGCCAGCGAAACGCGATTTCGAAAGTGCGATGAATGCGTGGACATTGAAACCTGCGGCACGCGAATCGTCATGCGGGAAGTACGCGACGCCATCGCGGGCATCCTGGATTCGACCACGCTTGCCATGGTGTGCGAAAAAGTCGATTTGGCGCGCCAGACACAAAATCAGGCGGAAGCGCTGACATACGAAATCTAGGTACACGCGACTTCAGTCGCGTTTTACAAATGCGAAAGAAACGGGGATAATGGCCCGAATTCTTGCCATCGAAAGTTCCTGCGACGAGACTGCTGCGGCCGTAATCGAAGACGAAACGCGCGTGCTGTCTTCCGTAGTGGCGAGCCAGTTTTCGGTCCACGGCAAGTATGGCGGCGTGGTGCCGGAACTGGCGTCGCGCGAACACCTGCGCGCGATCGTACCGGTTGTGCGGGAAGCGCTCGAACGCGCGTCGCTTACCTGGAAAGATCTGGATGCGGTCGCAGCGACGTCCGGCCCCGGCCTCGCGGGTTCTCTGCTGGTCGGGCTCACCTACGCAAAGGCCATTGCCTTTGCCACCGGCATTCCGCTGATCGCAGTAAACCATATCGAAGGGCACATTCACGCTGTAATTCTTGAAGCGAAGCAGCACGCAAATCCAGTCGAGTTCCCTGCCCTCGCTTTGATCGTCAGTGGAGGGCATACGCATCTGTTCGAAGCCCGGGAAGCGGGCGTTTATAAACTTCTGGGAAAAACGCGCGACGACGCGGCTGGTGAAGCGTTCGACAAGGTCGCCAAACTGCTCGGCTTCGGATATCCGGGCGGTCCGGTGATCGATCAACTGGCCCCGTTCGGCGATCCGCGCAGCGTTCGATTCACCATTGCGCGCATGAAAGGCAACACACTTGATTTCAGTTTCAGCGGCCTCAAGACCGCAGTCCTGCGTTGGGTCGAGAGCCACGACCTCGCGGATGAGATCGAAGCCCGCAAGCGCCTGCTCCGGAGCAATCCGCAGCCATCTGTCGACGATTGGCTCATAGCAACTCCGCAGCCGACGCGGGATCTGCTGGCCAGCTTTCAGGGCACCGTAGTCGAGGAACTGCTCAGACACGCCGCAAGTGCCGCCGAACAGAATGACGGCGTGCGGTCTCTCATCATTTCCGGTGGCGTCGCATGCAACTCGGGGTTACGCACGGCCTTGACTCAGGCGGCCACAGGACTGCCGGTCTTCTTCCCCTCCAACGCGCTTTCGACCGACAACGCTGTCATGATCGCCGCCGCTGCGTTTCCGAAATTCCAGCGCGGCGAGTTCACGTCGCTGGAGATATCCGCGCAGCCGAACCTGGCGTTAGCCTGATAGACCACTCTTCCCCCGCGCCGCGTGCGCGATAAAGCCCGATCGTCGCGAATACAACTGCCGCGATGACGCTAGCCGCCCCGATGAACACGCCTGCCGGAGTGTCTCCCAGAATCAAGAGATAGGGGACTGGCGTGAGCCCAAACAGCGCCAAACGTCCCGTCCAGGTGCGCAGAGATGCAGTGGTGACGAACAGCGGGATCAGCACCACCGCATCGTAAACGTAGCCGTGGGCGGACGCGATTAGGCCGAGCGGAAGGGCAATCGTCATGGCATCCGCAAAGCTGAGCCGCCGCCCCGCAAACCACAACCAGCCGATCACCAGCGCCGCCAGGACCGCGAACACCAAGCTCGCGTGAGGAACGGCGCTGAGGAGCGCACGCATGCTCAACATCCGCCGCGGCTCCGGATCGAGCAGGGGATTTCTCAGAACAGCGAGGTAATCGAATGGCCAGCGCGAACCTTCCAGCGCGAAGGATAACGCGATTTGAATCGCGGTTCCGGCTGCCAGCGCATAAGATCCGCGGCGGGAGCGGGCGAGAAACACCAGCGCAACCGGAAAAAGGTACGTCATTTTGATTACAAGCAGCGAAGCGATAAGCCCGGCCGCGGCCTCGCGTTTCGCTGCGTGGAGCCGAACGGCTGCCATCGCGATCAGGACTACGAATGCGATGTCCTGTCCCAGAACCAGCGAGAAGACAACGGGAAATGAATAGCAAACAGCAAGAGCAAGCGGTTCGCCGCGTTCACGAGCCGTCCATAGAAAGGCCCCAAACGCGAGAATCAGGATGCAGATCCACGCGGTATGCGCACTGTGATAGGCGAGCAAATGCAGCGGATTCAGCATCCAGGCGTAGGAGGGCACGCGAAGGTAGGGCAGGAACGTCGCAGCAGTATTGCCGGGGTTGGAATAAACGCCGGCGCCGCTGTGTACCAGGCCCGCGCCACGATAGAACGCCCGGAAGTCATCCACCTTCGCGGGCTTCGTCAGGAGAGCTGCCAATATCAGCAATACGCCCGGGAGATAAGTGACGATTTTTCTGAGCGGGATGGTCCGCACAGAAAAATTATCGCGTCTGAGGTTGTGAATCGGTAAGGTTACCCTTCGATAGCAATAAATGCGTCTGACCCCTTTTTACTACCCTTGCTGGAAGGGGACAATGATGGCCGACCGTGCGTCCGCAGCCGTCGGAAATACCGTAAACAGGGGGTTTACCTTCACTTTGCGGCCCAGTACGGTTGTGATCCGAACTACCGATACATTGCCTGAGTGCTGGTCCAGCACCAGCGCGTATTCCCCATCCGGCGTGAGCAATACATCGCCCGGCGTTTCGCCTATATGCACCAACGCGGAAAGGCCGCGCGTTTCGATATCGAGGATGGTCAGGTCCCCGCTTCCCGGGTTGGTCACAAAGAGCAGATTCCGGCTCTCCGACACCGCCATGCCGTACGGAGTGCGCCCCGCCAGAATGGTCTCGGCAACCTCGTTTTGAAAGGGACTCACAATCGCCAGTGCGTCTTCGCCGGGCCCGGTCACAAACATCTGCCCTCCATCGGCGTTGAAACAGAAGCGCGCCGGCGAAACGGGCAGCGGGAGCCTCGTGAGAAATGTTCCGGACAGCGCATCGATCGCGACAATCTGACGTGCAGCCGCGGCGCCCGCAAGAATGGTCTTGCCATCCCGGCGGAACCGGACCGCGCCGCAGGAAACGCCAACATCGGTCGCGCCCGCCAGCTTCATTGAGGGTGTCGTTGATCCAGAAAGCGCCGATCCGGAAAGCGCCGATCCGGAAACGCTCACTCTTAGAACGGCGTTCTTCGCGGGCAGCGTGATCGCGGCCATGGATCCGTTCAGATCCAAATCCGCCGGACTGCCGGCCAACGTCAACCGTTCCGTAACCCGCCGATCCGGCAGATCAACTCTGAGCAGCGCGCCGGGCTCGTCCACCAGAACGATTGCGTTATTGGCATCGGGAAGCAGCCGGACCGCGACAGGCTTACCTGGCAATCCGATTCTGCCTGCAAAACGGAACTGTTCCACGTCGATTTCAACGATTGCCCGCGCCTCCCGGCAGATGGCGAATACACGGCTGCGGGATTGAAACAACTGATCGGGCGCGCAAGGAAGCGGAATCGTAGCGACGCGGCGGAACGACGCCAGGTCCGCCACCGCGATTTCTTTTTCACTTTCGCTCGCAACGAACAGCCACCCCTGGTAGCGCTTTCCCCGTTTCCGCCCGCAGGCGGAAGCGACGGCGCCGGCAAGCAGGGCTCTGCGGGAAAGAGTTCTACCAGCCATGGCGCTGTTCCTTCCACGGATCGCCATGCATGTGATACCCGTTACTCTCCCAGAATCCGGCCTGATCGCGTTGCAGCAATTCGATGGATTCGAGCCACTTCGCGCTCTTCCACGCGTAAAGCTGAGGAACGATCAGCCGGGCCGGGCCGCCGTGGTCGAGACTCAGCGGCTCGCCATCGTGCGTGATCGCGACCAGTGCATCCTCCGCCAGAAAGTCCGCGAGTGGAATATTCGTTGTAAATCCGTCATCGTAGCCATGCGCGAGCACGAACGCCGCTTCCGGAAGCGGACCACCAACCCGCGCCATTATCTCCCTCGTCGAAACCCCTTCCCACACGTTTCCCAATCGGCTCCAGCGAGTAACGCAGTGAAAGTCCGCGAATACCTGCACGCGTGGTAATTGCATGAATTCATGCCAATTCCATTCCGCGGCCTCGCCCACCATCCCGTACACCTTGAGTTTCCACCTGTCGAGATCGATGCTGGGTGGTCCGCCAGCATCCAGAACCGGCCATTTCCGTGTGCGCGACTGGCCCGGTGGAATCCGCTGCGAGCGATACGTATCGGGACTGACGATCGACCCGACCGGCGCATCCGCAGGGCTTGCGATTTCGTTGGACTGCTCTTTACCAGACAACAATCACCTATTCCGGGTGTACCATATTAAGCAATTCTTCCATGAAGTCGGATTGTGGAAGATCAATTGCGAGCAAGCGTTCCCGGAGGGCGCCAACGTGTCGAGGGCGTTAGTGTATTCTTGTGTGGTTCTTGGCGGTTTGGCTGCCAATCCGGGCCAACTATCGCCACAGACGTTGATGCGCGGCACCGCATATGGAGGTACAGTTCAGTTAATCGGCACCGATTCCGCCGTTCTGGACGCGGACGAGCCGAAGAAGGATCTTCCCTGCACTGTCACGCCGGTGAAGCCTGTTTTGGGCTTCGATCTGCGTTTTCACTCCGGATATGAGATCACCGTGCCGCTGCGCGAAATCTCCGGCAACGGCGATATCCTCACCATCATTTTCCGCGTCACGTCGGCTTCCGCGAAGGATTCGCCCTATTACTTTTCGCAGAAATACACCGTTCCCGAACTGGAGGCGGATGCGAAAGGCGACGCTTACCTGGGCGGGGGGTTCGACATCGGCGAAGGCGATTATCACGTCGACTGGATGATGCGGGACCGGATCGAGCGCGTGTGTTCCTCGAACTGGGATGTGACGGCTGCTCTCGCGCCCAAAGACCAGAACATGAAGCTGGCGATCGAGAAGAATGCGATCGACACGTCCGATCAGGAGTTTTTCAAGGAGGAGCCCCCCGTCACGCGGCTCAACACGGATGAGGCGTTCCGGGTAAAGATTCTGCTTAACTTCGCTCCCCAGCAGGGATATGCATCGAGTATGCAGCCCATCGATACCAGCGCCCTTGTATCCATCCTGCGCAATATTTCGCGCGAGCCGAAAATCGGCAGATTCTCCATCGTCGCGTTCAATATGAACGAGCAGCGGGTCGTTTACAAGCAGGAGGATTCCGACCACATCGATTTCCCGGCGCTCGGCAAGGCGCTTTCGACGCTCAAGCTGGGCATGGTCGACTATAAGAAGCTTGCCGACCCCCATAGCGGAAGCGACTTTCTGTCGAAACTCGTGCTCGATGAGCTCGGGAACAACAAAACGGACGCCGTCATCTTCGCCGGTCCCAAGATCGGCCTGACCGACACCGTTCCTGCCGAGAACCTGAAAGAACTGGCGACCGTACCATACCCCGTGTTCTACATGAATTACAACCTTACGCCGGTGCAAAACCCCTGGCGGGACCCGATCGGGAACGTTGTCAAGCGTTTACGGGGCTATGAATATACCATCGCCCGGCCCCGCGATTTGTGGACTTCCTGGTCTGATATCATGTCGCGTATCGTAAAGTTGAAACTCGTTGCATCAGTGGCAACGTCTTCCCAATAGACATGACACGCAGCTTCGGCGGTTGGCTTTCGCTCCCGGTTCTGGCGCTCGCGTTGTCGGCTGGCATCCCGCCGGACGCCTTGGGGCAGCGCTTTTCCGACCGCGATACGCTGGCTCCGGTCTTCCCCACCCCCGAAACGGTAGTAGACCAGATGCTGATGATCGCCCAGGTCCGCCCCGGCGAAATGGTTTACGATCTGGGCTGCGGGGATGGCCGCATCGTCATTGCCGCCGCCCAGAAATTCAAAGCGCGCGCGGTAGGGATTGAAATCCGCCGGGACATCTACGAGCGGACCCTGGCGACCGTTTCGTCGCTTGGTTTGAGCGACCAGGTCAAGATCGTCCGGGGCGACGCTCTAAGATACGATCTAAGCCCCGCGGATGTAGTGACTCTATACCTGCTGACCAGCTCGAACGAGCGCCTGAAGCCGATACTTTTGAAAGATCTCAAGCCTTCGGCGCGCGTCGTGTCGCACGATTTCGAAATTCGCGGCTGGAAACCGGTCACCGTCAGCAAAATGTCGGTCGGCGGCCGGCCCCACATGATCTACCTCTATCGCATCGACGCAAGGTAAGGGCGAACAAAGGCTATTGTGGCGCTGGCGGTCTTTGCCGCCGGCGTTTTCACAAGAGCGGGAAACCCTCTCCGGCGTTAAGACCGCCAGCGGTACATTACTTCCCGAAACGCTTTTCCACCGTGCTCCAGTTCACAACGCTCCACCACGCGCCAATATAATCCGGCCGCCGATTCTGATATTTGAGATAGTAGGCGTGCTCCCAGACATCCAGACCCATCACCGGTTCCCTGCCCTCCATAAGCGGGCTGTCCTGGTTGGGCGTTGAAGTGATCTCCAGCTTGCCGTTGTTATTCAACAACCAGGCCCAGCCGGAACCGAACCGCGTGGTCGCCGCGGCGGCAAACTTTTCCTTGAACTGGTCGAAGCCGCCGAATGTGCTGCCGATGGCGTCTGCCAGAGCGCCACTCGGTTTCGCCGAGTTTCCGGTATGCGCCGCCATGATCGTCCAGAACATGGAATGGTTCACGTGACCGCCGCCGTTATTGCGCACCGCCGTTCGGATGTTATCCGGCACAATCGCGCAGTTGTTTGCCAGCAGTTCTGAAATTGACTTGTTGGCCAGATCGGGCGCCGATTCAAGCGCCTTATTCAAATTCGTGATATACGCCTGGTGGTGTTTTCCATGATGGATTTCCATCGTCATCTTGTCGATATAAGGCTCCAGGGCATCGGGAGCGTAGGGCAGCGGCGGAAGTGTGAAAGCCATTCTTTTCTCTCCTGTAGTTCAATAAACGATAAGAACGATTGTATCGAGTCAGTTGGTTGTGCTTTCGAAAGCGTGTGCGAGGCGAAACATTTTCTCCTCGTGAAAATGATTACAGAGAATCTGCAGGCCCACCGGCAAACCTTCGCTGGTCGCGCCGCACGGCACACTCATGCAGGGTATACCGGCCAGACTGCCGGTAATCGTGTAGATATCCGACAGGTACATCGCCATCGGATCGTTCACCTTTTCGCCAATCCGGAATGCGGGAAACGGCGACACGGGCGCGACAATCGCATCCACGGATCGAAATGCATTCGTAAAATCACGCGTAATCAGGGCGCGAACTTTCTGCGCTTTGAGGTAATACGCATCATAGTAGCCATGGCTCAGCACGTAAGTGCCCAGCATGATTCGCCGCTTCACTTCGGCCCCGAAGCCTTCGCCGCGTGTATTGCGGTACATGTCGCTCAGAGTCCCCGAAGCGGCCGACCGGAATCCATACCGCGCCCCGTCATACCGCGCCAGATTCGAGCTCGCCTCGGCCGTGCAGATGATGTAGTAGGTGGCGATCGCATAATCGGTGGCGGGCAAACTAATCTCCCGCACGTCGCACCCCAAACCCCGCAACCCCTCAATAGACCGGTCGATCAGCGCAGCGGTTTCCCCAGTCGCATGCTTCATGTACTCGACCGGAACACCTAACCTCATGCCGCGCACGTCACCGTCAAGATGCCCCGCATAGTTCGGGACCGGCGCTTCCGCCGACGTGGAATCGAGAGGGTCCCGCCCGGCCATCGCTTCAAGCACGGTCGCGGCATCACGCACATTGCGCGCGAAGGGACCAATGTGATCGAGCGAACTCGCGAACGCCACCAGCCCGTACCGCGAGACACGACCGTAGGTCGGAGTGACCCCCACAACTCCGCAGAATGAAGCCGGCTGGCGAATCGAACCACCCGTGTCGGAGCCAAGCGCTGCCACGGCCGTTTTCTGCGCCACAGCCGCCGCCGATCCGCCGCTCGATCCGCCCGGAACCCGGTCCAAAGCCACCGGATTTCGCACCGGGCCAAAGGCGCTGTTCTCGTTCGACGAGCCCATTGCAAACTCGTCGCAGTTGGTCTTGCCGATAATCAAACCGCCCGCCGCTTCGATCCTCTCTATTGCGGTTGCATCGTAAGGCGGGATGTAATGTTCCAACATCCGCGACCCGCAACTCGATCGCACGCCTTTGGTGAGGATGACGTCCTTGACTGCCACCGGAACGCCGCCCAGCAACCCGGGATCGTCTCCGGCGGCGATCTTCTTGTCGACCCGCTCCGCCGCTTCCATCGCCCGCTCGGACGAGAACAACAGATAAGCGTTGGTCTTCGGATTTTCCCGCTCGGCGAACGCGAGGGCCTCGCGCGCGATTTCCGCCGCGCTGAACGCTTTCTTGAGCAGCCCCTCGCGGATCGACGAGATCGTGTGCGCCGTCGGCGATTGTTCACTCATCGCTCGATCACTTTCGGAACTTTGAAATATCCGTTGCCCGGCATCGGTGCATTCGCCAGCGCAAGCTCATTTCCCAAAGGCGCGCGTTCGGCGTCGGGACGCAGTGTCGCGGTTTCTTCCGTTTCGTAGAGCACCTGGGACATCGGTTCGACGCCATTCGTATCGACCCCGGCGAGGCGATCCATATGTTCCAGCACGCTGCCGAGATCGTGGACCATGCGGGCGACCTCCTCTTCGGTGAGGTTGAGATTCGCGAGGTTCGCGACGTAGCGCACTTCAGTTTCGGTCAGCTTCAAGTCCGGTTTTCCTTCTGCGACCTCTTTTAAGCGGTTTCGCGGCGGCGGGCGGCTTTGTAAATCCGGCGCAGTCCCGGGTCGGCGATGTTCTCCGCCTCATCGAGCGGTATTTCAAGCGCCAGTCTTGGCTCAATCTCGCGCTGCGGACCGAAACGCGGCGGCATCACGCGCAGTTCAACAGCCGTGACAATCTCTGTCCCGACGGCTTTTTCCAGGTTCCGCAGAATCTGATAGCGCAGGCTCCAAAGGTTCTTCCGCCAGACCTCATCTTCCACTTCCACTACCAGAGTGTTGCGCACCAGCTTCACCGCCCGCGTGCGCAGGGCGATCGTTTTGCCAACCGCTTTGGCCCACGCCGCGCAGGCGATTCGTTCATGGCTAATGACATCGGAAACACCTGTCCACTGGGCGATAATTCGGCTGGCCTGATCCATGGGACGGTATCGATGATAGCACTCGTCGTGGGGCGGGCCGTCGCCGTTCGTGGCCTGCCTTCTCTGAAATAAGTGAAGACTAGCTCCCCAATGAGTAAACCTCGCCCCCGCGCGGCATTGTCCTTCTCTTGTCCGCATTCGTGAAGCCAACTCGAAACACCCAGAAGATCATCAGTATCAGGGGCAGGATGCCCAGGAGCAAGAGCACGTGTGTTCTGCGCAATATGGCGGGAAACAAGTGTGGCCGTGCGAGGAATATTGAAGCCGAAGCGACAAACAGCGCAAAGCTCATGCGCCAAAGATGCCGCGCGATTCGCTGTGTTCCTGAAACACCGCCGCGCACGATCATGCGGATGTCACCGGCTGCGGAAAGCAGAGCCACGGAACCAAGAAAAAAGTAAATCCCGGCGGAAAGCCCGTCTTTTGACCCCGTAGGGCTGCTCGCCGCTTCTACTCCAAAGGTCACGGTGCCGGCTCCGACAGCCAATATGAACAGAAGAGCAATCCAATCGAAAATGCTTGTCTCCCGGCCCCGGCGTCTGGCGGTCACCCACGCCGTTGCCACCAGGTAAAACGTCAGAACGCCGCCAAAAACATTGTTCGTTTGGGATTTCATTAAGGCCATGTACGCCCCGACTGAGGACATGCACAGCATGGATACAAAAAATACGGTTCCAGCCGTGCCATGCAAACGGGAACCTTTGCGGAAGGACATTGCCGCGGCGCCGGACAGTAACCCCAATATCCCGGCGCAAATGTGAACAAGTAACAGGGGCGAATATGACATTCTTCCCTCCTTCAGTTACCCTGGCGCGCTACAGTGACCTGCTTTCAGGGAATACGAGGAGCAAGCCCCAAAGTTCACATTTCTTGGGGACTGACTATTGGAATGGTCAATCGCCTTTGCCAGGCAAGCTCACCAGCATGCCCAGAAACGCCACGCCGGCCGTCGCGAGCGCCCATGCTCCGAGCTGTCCCCGGTCGATCAGACCGCCCGCGATCACTGGTGCGACGATCTGCGAAATCGAAGTGATCGATTGCGTCAGCCCCAGCACCACGCCTTGCTCGCGCTTACCTGCCTGCTGCGTAATAAGAGAAGTAACCGCGGGCCGCAGCACTCCGCTGCAGGAATTCACCGTACATGCACCAAGTAATCCCCCAACGGTTCTGGTCCACGCGAGAAGACCGTAGCCGAGCGCGCTGATCGCGAAGCCGGTCCACACCAGCGTCCGCTCACCAAGCAACTTCACCAGACGGCCGACCAGTCCGCCCTGGATAATAAGCCCGAGGAATCCGACCCAGGCGAAGACATACCCGACTTCCTTCGCGCCGAACGGCTGCCCGTGCAGCGTGTATCGCCGCTGCGCATAGAGCGCGAAACCGGAAATGAACAGCGCAAACGAAAACGCGAAAAAGAAGAACTGCCACAACAGCCGCCCCAGCTTTGGCCGCGCGAAATACTCCGCGTAGGCCTTCCAGTCGAGAACGCCGAGGCGGCCGGCCCGATCGTTTTCTCCGGCGAGCGTATGCGGCTCGGCCTTTGGAAGCAGCGTGGCCGTGCAGACGATGCTCGATGCGGAAAGGAACGCCGCCGCCAGGATTGGATAGACGTAACCGAACTGGGCCAGGTAGCCCGATATCGCCGGCCCGATGAGAAAGCCGATGCCGAAAGCAACGCCGATCACCCCAAAGGATTTGGCGCGGTTCTCATGCGTGGTCACGTCGGCGATGTAGGCTTGGGCGAGAGAAAGATTGCCGGCCGTGAGCCCGTCGATGATCCGCGACAGGAAGACGAGCCAAAGGGAGCCGGCAAACGCCAGGATCAGGAAACCGATGAGCGTCCCGATCTGGCTCACGATCAGCAGCGGCTTGCGTCCCATATGGTCCGACATCTTACCGAGGATGGGCCCGGCGATAAGTTGGCAGAAGGCGTATGACGAAATCAACAGGCCGACGACGGTGGCCGACGCGCCGAGGTGTTCCGCATAGAACGGAAGCAGCGGCAGGATGATCGTGAGGCCGAGGACGTCAACCAGCACGATCAGAAAAATGGGAAGAAGGGGGGAACGAGACGCCAACTCTCCATGCTATCGCCCCCGTGGCGCGCTATTTAGTCGCCTGCCATTCCTTCCAGTCGTTCCGCGTAGCCATCACCATCTTCGCCGCCGCCTTATGGAGCCAGTGTCCCCGTCTCCTGCTGAGATCGGCGAGAATGTCTTCGGTTCGCCGTGCGCCCAGATGCAGGTTCGCAGTCTCCCATCCCATGGCGTGCAGCAGGCGGGTTTCGTCCTTCTCGCGGGGAAACGCCGCAAGATCGATCTTTGTGCAGTCCGGCGCCAGCCGTCTGACAATCCATTTACCCTGCACCCGAACGAACGGATCGATCGCGCGGACCGCTGTATCGAGAGCCTTCTGGTAGCGGATCTTCTGCGATGCGCGCTCGCGATTTAGAACCCCGCGGGCCCAGTCCCAGGCGGACGGCGCCAGCGCTTTGGCTTCGCGGCACATAGGCCCGCCATTGAATTCGGCGAGCGCGACGAAGCGCTGCCGTCCCAGACTCCCCATCCCCGCGACCCGATGCACGATTCGCGATTTGTACGGACGGCCGGGCATCATCCTTTCGAGTCCATGCTGCGCGCTGCCGGGAACGCGACCCGTGTGAGTCGGCAAAGATTCCAGCTTTTGCCAGAAAAGAGGAGGTTCGCGCAAACTGGGTTTCACCATCTCGTACAACCAGACATGCTTGCCGCCGAGCACCCAGGGAAGCCCTCCCGCTTCGAGGCACTCCTTATATCCACTGAGGATTGCGCCGCACGCATCGCGATGGGCGATTCTCAATTGCTCGCTGTCGATCGCCAGATGTGCGCTGGCGGCCAGGCGCACCAGGTCGATCGTGTAAGGCATCGGGCAGGCTTCGTCAAAGTCGTTCATTCCCCAGATGAGCCGGCCTTCGATATCGCGCCATGTGCCGAAATTCTCCACGTGCAGATCGCCCACTGCCACTAACTCGGGAGCTTCGGCGCACTCCGGACAGACTTCCGGCCATAGTTGCGCCCAGCGATAGAAGGTAGCTCGAAAGAAGGGAAAGACATTCTCGCGCATCAGCCGATGCTTGAGCCCCAAGTCCTCCGGCACGATTTCAAGCTGGTGCGAAAGCCACTCTTCGTATGCTGCGGTCGACTTGCGAAAGTTCACTGGCCGATTGTACCGCTGGCGGTCTTTGCCGCCGGCGCTTTTAGACAGGAAAAGCGGTACATACTTAACAGAGCTTCGCGGTGATCATCCAGCGCAGAGTGCCATGTGGCATCGCGCCGAAACTTTCGACATCGATCCGCACCATCGCCGCCTTCTTCATTTCCACGCGCAGCGCCGGACTGGCCAGGAGGAAAGACACCAGATGACTGAGCAGCGGCTCGTGGCCCGCGAGGAGAATAGCTGTTTCCTCGCGATAATCGCGCAGTTCGGCCCACACCTTTTCAGGAGAGCCGTGCGGAACCAGCGCCTCAGTGCGAACCACGTCGCCCTTGGTCTCGAACACTTCAGCGGCGATTTGCGCCGTTTCGACCGCACGCACGTAGGGGCTGGAGACGATGAGGGACGGCTGGACGCCCGCTCGCCGCGCGGCCTTCACAACCTCGGCGACCTTCTTCCTGCCATCATCCGTGAGCGCGCGAGTCGCGTCCGGACGCCCAGGCTTCGCGTCCTCCGCGATACCGTGACGGAACAGGTACAACTCCATCAGACAGCGCTCCTCGCACCCGCTCGAGCGGCGGCGCCGTTCACCTTCACGAGTTGCAGCGATGCGATGCGCCGCTGCAACTCGAGGAATATCGCTTCGGGGGACTTGCCCGCATCGATATCGATAAAACCGTAGCGGTTGGCCATGCGGTCGAGCGCCCGAATAATGCGCGTCTGATAGTTGACGAAGCTCTCGTACATGTCGTCGCCGAAATGGCAATCCATCCCGCTTTCCCAATAATCGAAAGCGCCGCGGCCGATGACCACGCGCGAAACCAGATCCTTCACTTTCGTCCGCAGGTAGTAGACGGCGTGAGGGACCAGCCCGAAGCCGCAGACGCGCTCGATCCACTGCGGATCCTCGCCGCGGGCAATGGCGCGCGCCATGATGGAAAAGATGTAGCGGTCCGTAATGACGACGAACCCCGCCCGAAGCGCGGGGACGATTTCGTTCTCGATCCGGTCGGCGAAATCGGTCACGTAATAGAGCGTCATGGTGACGGGTCCGAGCGTGTTGCCGTCCTTCGCCCGCGCAATTCCTTTGCCCGCCAGCGCCGACCGCGCCATTCCGGTGTCCAGAACGGCGTGGCCTTCCTGCTCGAGCCACTGGCGAAGCCTCGCCACCTGCGTGGATCGGCCCACGGCATCCGGCCCCTCGATCACGATGAGCTTGCCGGAAAGGTGGGTCGTATCGACGCCGGGCAGCGGTTCCGCGTAGGGTTCAAGTGGCTTGGGCAGAACAAGCTTGCCGTTAGTGATTGCCATTCATCTCCGCCGGAGTTAACGGCACGGGCGCCCGCAACACGCTGGTTTTCAAGCTGCGTCCCAGCGTCTTGAGGACGATGGCTCTCATCTGCCGCTGCTGCTCCTCGATGGACAGAGTGGCATCGATGACATGGAATCCCATCTCCCGGGTCATGGCTTCGTACTCGGCGAGGATGCGGCCCTGAAAAACCCGGAAGCTCTCTTCGACGTTGCCGCTGATCCCCAGATCCATGCCGGCCTCGTAATATTTCAGGGCGTCTCGTCCGCCCAGAATTCGGCTCAGCGCGACTTCGAGAGGCGTCTTGAAATAGAACGCAATATTGGGCCGGATGGCGAAACTGTAGAGATTGCGCACCCATTGCGGATCCACGCCGCGTGCGACATCGCGCGCGAAAGCGGTGTAGGCGTAGCGGTCGGCGCAGACGATTGCTCCGGCACGCACCAGAGGAAGGATGTAGCGCTCGGTGCGGTCGGCGAAATCGGTCGCATGAATGAGGCTGAAAGTGGTGGGCGTGAACATCTCTTTCTTCTTGCCCCGGCGCGTCGTATCGTGCACCAGCGGCGAAGAATTCCATTCACTGAACGCCACCGCGAATCCGCTGGAACGCAGCCACCGGCTCAAAAGTGAGATCTGAGTGCTCTTGCCCGAGCCGTCGATCCCTTCGACAACGATGAGCTTGCCGCGATGGCGGTTCGGAGTAAAAAGTGAGTCCATGCGGGGGAGTAGGACAGCCGCTATTATAGCCCGCTGCTATTGGTGTCTTAGTGGGGCAGACCATCGCCTTTGTGGTCTGTCCGGCGCTTGTCGCAGACGACGCAAAACGATCGTCCGCCCCACGGAGCCGCCCGCTATTATAGCGATGATATATGCCGCGCTACGCCTCGGTCGACATCGGCAGCAACTCGGTTCGTATGGAAGCGGCCGAAGTCACGCCCGGACAGGCATCGCGCATTCTGGCCTCGGAAAGGCAAGTCACGCGCCTGGGAGCCAGCGTGTTCCGCACGGGCCGCATCAGCCAGGATTCGATGGATTTGATCTGCGGCGTGCTGGGAAGCATGGCCCAACAGTACAAGCGGCTGGAAGTAAATGCGGTTCGCTCGGTTGCGACCGCCGCGGTACGCGACGCCAGCAACCAGCAGGAGTTCATCGCGCGCGCGTCGGCCGCTTTGGGCACGGATGTCGAAATCATTTCGGGCCAGGAAGAAGCGCGGTTGATTCACCTTGGGGTCAAGAGCCGCTGGCCGCATCCCAAGGAACGGTTCCTGATCATCGACGTGGGAGGCGGCAGCGCCGAGATCATTCTCAGCGAGAACGAACGGATGGGCAAGGCTTTTTCCAAGCCGCTCGGCGCATTGCGTCTGCAGGAATTGTTCCTGCGGACGGACCCGGCACGCACCGCCGACCTGCACCGTCTCGACGAGTACATCGAAGAGCGAATCGGCTCCGCGGTGCGCCGCCTCGGCGCGACTCACATCGATCGGGTAGTGGGAACGTCGGCGACCGCTTCGGCCGTCGTATGCGCTGTAAATCGAATCCCCCGCGCACGCCGCGACGAATCCGACCGCAAGCGCGCCGCCACCACGCAGATCCGCAAGCTCTACCGCGACATCTCGACCCTGGATATTTCGGCGCGCCAGAAGATCACCGGGATCGGACCGCGGCGCGCGGAGATCATCATTCCGGGGACCGCCGTCCTGCTGCATATCCTCGACGCTTTGCACATGCCCGCGCTGTTCTATTCGGCGGCGGGCGTCAGGGACGGTATCATCGCGGATCTTGCCACTCGCGGCGTGGACCGGGGGCTGAGCCAACTTTCCGTCGACCAGCGCAGCGTAGTCGAGGAGATGGCCGAGCACTTCGGCGTGGCTTTGCGGCATGCGCGCAAAGTAGCCCGCCTGGCCAACGATCTTTTCCTCGGCTTTCAAAATGCCCACCGGCTGCCGGCGCACTACGGACGCCTGCTGGAGGCCGCCGCGTATCTGCACGATACCGGGCACTATGTGAGCGACACCCGGCATCACAAACACTCCTACTACCTGGTCGCAAACTCGGATCTGCCCGGCTTCACTCTCAACGAGAGGGAACTGATCGCCAATCTGTGCCGGTATCACCGGAAAGCGCTGCCGGCTCCCGAACACGAGAACCTGCAACTTCTCGACGGCGAGGAGCAGCGCGCAGTAACCTTTCTGATCCCCCTGCTGCGAATGGCGGATAGTCTGGACCGCAGCCACGGGCAACGAATCCGGTCGGTGGAGTGCAAACAGCGCGAGAGCGATTTTCTGATCACCTTGAATACCCCATCCGATACCGACATCGACCTGGAAATCTGGGCGGCAGAGCGCCTGGGAGATATTTTCCGTCAGGTTTACAACAAGCCGGTGGCGATAGCGAGAGCATGAGCGACATTGATGTGATTCAGGCTCCGAACTTCGCCGATCTGGATTGGCTGGACCACGGCTTCGGCCTGCGCGACTCGGCCATACCCTCCGGCATCAGGACCCTGAAGCAGATTCATTCCGGTATCGTTCTCGACGCGGCTAGTCCGGCCACAGAAGGCGACGCGCTGATCTCCGACGAGGCCGGAGTCCGGCTTGGAGTCAAAACCGCCGATTGCGTGCCGATCCTTCTGGTCGATCCCGCGACTCCGGCGGTTGCGGCAATTCACGCAGGCTGGCGCGGGTCGGCGGAAAACATCGCCGCCGCCGCAGTGCGTCAGATAGCTGCGCGGTGGAAAACGCGCCCCGAAAACCTGCGCGCGGCGATCGGCCCTTCGATCGGCGTTTGCTGCTACGAAGTGGGCCCCGAGGTGGCGAATCGATTCGAGCGCTGGATTCCAGTGTCGAAAGATCGACATCTGGACTTGCCGGCCATCAACGAAATTCAACTGCGGGCCGCCGGCGTCACCAACATCTGGAAGTCCGGGGAATGCACTTTCTGCGGCGCGGAACGGTTCTTCTCGTTTCGCCGGGAGCGGGAACAAGCCGGGCGCATGATGTCGTTTATTGGGTTGCAGAAACACGTCGGGCGGACCGCTTAGCTTTGACTCAAGCTCGGGTCCGCCCGGAAAACCGTCAGACGCCTGGAAGCGATGCGGACCCTTTACGCCGCGCTCGCGAACAAGTCGGCCGAATCCTCGACCTCGATCTCGTGACGATCAACCTGCTCCTGGCACTTGATGCAGAATGCCGCCCACGGCACTGCGTTCATGCGCTTGGGCGAGATATCTTCCTCGCAGTGCAGGCACACGCCGTACGAGCCGTCGGCAATGCGGGCCAGCGCGCGGCGAATCTGCCGCAGCATGTTCGAATCCCGGTCCAGATTGCGAATCGCCAACTCGCGTTCGCCCGCCAATTGCACTTCATCGAGAGCGTCAGGCGCCTTCTCGATAGCAATCTCGTCTCGGTTTCGAAGCGAACCGCTGAGTTCCCTCTGCTTCGCTTCCAATATGTTTTTAAATTTCTCCAGTTCAGCCTTGGTCATTTCATTCCCTCGCTCTTCCAACGTCCGCGTGGTTTTTATTTCGTCTTTTTTGTCGTCTGTGGTAAAGACGAAATTTCACCATCAAAGTTTCAAATAACTCTGTGAGTGGCGGAGCGGCGGACTTTGTCTCACACCCACCGTTTTTTTTAATTCCGCTCCTCATGCTCCACACCTCTGTGCAAGTACAGTGCCAAAAGGCTGAAGCCCTCCAGGTTCTGTATAGACTACCTCAATCAAACGCTGGCGTCTATTACATCGAAGATTAATTTTCTTAAGTTAATTTCTTTTACTGCCTATGTATAGCTCGACCCAGTACCCGCGGTTCAAACCCGATGCTGCCAAAAACCAGCCCCAACTCCCGGCCGCCGGGCTCATGCAGGACATGATCGACTGAAATGGCCACCTGCACGTTATCCCTCCCCGCCACCGAGGGTGGTACAAAAAATTGACGCTCGAAGTCGCCTGCCGGATTGCCTATTTCCGTACTGCCCAACGGAATACCATCCACTGACACTGAGAGATGGAGCGGGCCGTCCTTTGTTTGCCCATCTACGCAACGGCCTTCGAGGACCAACTTGTCCTGCGCCCCGGGCCCGCCCAGCCGAACCGTAGCCCGCCACGGCATCCAGCGTATACCGGATTCCAAACTAAACCATTCGGGACCCAGCAGGTAAGCGAACAGGGGATTGCCGATCTCGACTCGACGGGGTGCCTCCCCGGATTTCCCGTCAATGAGATAGCGGGCGCCTGTGGAACGCTCCCAAGACTCCGTTATATTCCGGAGGTGATTACCGATCACAGAGTATACCACAACTTGGTCGTGGGTGATAGCATTTCCCATAACGATCGACTCCACCGACAGCTTGCGAAGGAGCTCCGCATGGTCCACAGGGTCGATACTAACTCCAGCATTTGGTGTGAGATAGACGTAATCGAGCCCCAGTGGGTAAAAGGCTGCCTTGAAAACAGCATCCTCATAGAGCGCGCTGGTGATTCCCTCCAGGACGATGGTCTTGTCGGGGTGAGCCTCGTGTGCGGCGGCGGCGCCGAGCACCATGGCGCGGACTTGGCTGGTTCGGTCGAGCCACCAGCGGCTGGCGGCAAGCGTTCCGCTCACTGCCACAAACAGGTAGGCCGCCGCCAAAAGCGACACAGTCACTCTCCACGGCCACTGTCTGCGCCATGCGCTGGCGACTCCCCACGCGCCCCACATGGCCAACCCAATCAAAGGAATCATCAGGTAGTACTCGGTGGCATGGTTCGGTATGGGAAGCATGGGCGCGAGGGATATCAGAAACCAGAGGCCGAAAAAGATCACCAGGTATCGGCGCTTCACGATCTCGCGAACGGAAAAGGCGGCCAGAGCGGCGGTGGTCACCCAGAAGAAGGCTCGCCCTCTGAACAGGAAACGGCCCACCCAATTGCTCGGAATCAGCGACCATTTCCAGTAGGTGGCGAGAGTCGCGAACATGCGGCCATCCACGTGGATGGCATACGGACCGTCGGAGGGCAGCGGCACCACCGCGCGGTGCACAAGGAAATAGGCGATGGAAACGACGAAGAGCGGCGTCACGCTTAAATACACCCGCCTGACAGGCATGCGGGCGACGAACACCGCGTAAATGGCAGCCAGCGCCGGATATACGACGTTGACCTCGAGCGCGCCGAACCCCAGGGTGAAAACCACCAGCTGCCACCACCAGAAGACGGCGCGTCCGGTTTCCGCAAATCGGATGTACAAAACCAGTGCTGAGAGCAGAAACAGGGCACAGAGCGCTTCGTTGTAAGCCGAACTCCACGACAGGACGGTGGCGAGGGCTGCGTTCGCGACCCAGAAGACCGGGGCGAGAAAACCGGCGATCCGGGAACCCGTAATCCGGTGGGCGATCCAGGCTACCAGGGCTGTATTGGCGGCCATCGTGACCAACAAGCAGATGCGGAAGGGCAGACTGTCGAAGCCGAACAGATTCACAAACAGCAGGAAGAAGCCCCGCTCACTCCACGGACGGATGGTGCCCTGCGCTTCCGGTGCGAACAGCGCGTTGAGCAGACTCCGCGAAACGTGAACCTCGCGGGCAAGCCCGAGCCAGGCGAAGTCGTCACGCATGAACCAGCACTGCAGCCCGTAGCGATCGATCCAAAGGAGAAAGACGATCGGGGCCGCCCACCAGAGCAGGCGGCTTACGCGCACGGACCACGTTGCCGAGCCAGTCATTTCCATCAACTATAGAACGCCGGGGTACACTTGGCTCTTGACGGGAAGGCAGAAGTGGAAGTTGCCGCTGTTGAACGAGCCCGGCGCGTTCGGCTTGATTCTTGCTTTCATCGCGCTGGCCGCCGCCGTGCCGCGATTGCTGTTGGGTTCCTCTCAATTCGTCGAGTACGACGGCTACTGGCATGTTTTCATTGCACAAGAGAACGATTGGCCTGGTTTCTGGCGTGACATTCAAACAAACGCGCACCCGCCGCTCTATTTTCTGCTGCTGAAGGTAATCCTCCGGTTCGGGCGTTCGTTGCTGATCTATCGAAGCATCTCCCTTCTGACCGGGGTCGCTTCCGTGGTCCTCGTGGGCGGAATCGCGCGGAAGGTCACGGGGTCGAACGTTCGAGCTTATCAAAGCGCTTTGGCGTATGGGCTCGCTTTGCCCGGAATCATAATTTCGTGCGAAGTGCGGTCCTACATGTTGAGTGTTTTCTTCGTTTTGCTGTCATTTTCCTGCTTCCTGGATATCGCGGAGCCCGGGAGTTTACTTAACCAGGCCAAACTGCGGATTGGATTCGCCGCCGGTGCCATACTGGCCTGCCTGTCTCACTATTTTGCATTCTTCTACGCAGGTGCGGCCATGGCGCTGCTCCTCGGCCGGTTCGCCCTGCGTGTCCGCAGGGGCGAGGTCGCGAACTGGAAGACCGCAGCCGCCGCTGAAACCGCCACCAGCCTTCCGGTGATTGCGGTCATCCTGACGCTGTATGGGGTGCATGCAGGCGCGCTCGCGCAAATACAAAACCATTTGCTCCCTTATTACTTCGATCCGCACGGGCACGAGACAGTGACCGCCTTTCTGCTCCGCAACTGGAAGAATTTCGTGAACCTGTTTTCTCCGTATCAGATCTCCAGCGATACCGTGGCAATCGGGGTGTTTATCCTGGCGCTGATTGGCGGGCTGTGGTCGGCTGACCTGTCCCGGCGGGCGTCGCGGACCATCCTGATCACCGCACTGATGCTGGCCGGTATTGTGCTGGCCGCAATCGCCGGGAAGTATCCTTTTGGAGGCGACCTCCGTCAGCAATATCTGCTGTTTCCATTCGTGGTGTTGTGCGGGGCGATTGTGGTCGAACGCGTCGCGCGCAGGCTGTCGGCCTTTTTGCCGGTTCGCGGCCGATGGTTGGTCAATGCGTTGGCTATTGCGGCGATCGTCTGTGTATCGGCGGTTCAATTCGAGCAATACCCGAAAGTTGGCGGAAAGATTTCGGCGGACCGGATGGACATCTTTGACCGCCTCGAACCCATGCCCGCGGCGGTGTATCTCGATCAGTTCAACCTCATCACGTTCTATTCCTTTCACGATACCTGGGACTGGAGTTTCCTCAAACTCGCGCAGCCGATCCCGGGGATCGAAGTCTTCCGTCTCCGACGCGGCCCGGACCAAATGCTTGTGTTTCGAGACACCACGCAATGGAATGTCGATCCCGACGACACCACTACTTACGGCAAACTGGCCGAGTGTCTGCGGACCGGAGAGACGCGGGACATTTCTCTATTCGGCGCACGTCAGATGCAGGCCAAGACGCCTTTTTCAGATGTAAAACTCATAAAGCGAACTCTCGTAACATTGGCCTCCCACTCCGCTCTTTGCGTGCAGCGGATGACTGTGAATCAAGTCGGCTGGTACGCCACGTTTCGCCAATCGAATTGCGCCCCGCTCAACGTCCAGCCAATCCAGGTGACAGGCACGTTCGACGATGTCAGCGACGACATCCAATACACGGGCCTGTGGAACCACGGTTCTTTCCCGGCGGCGGCAGGCGGGACTGTGAGTTACTCGAACGATCCAGGATCGGTTGCGCGGTTATCGTTTGAAGGAAACGAGATCACGTATGTCTACTCAAAGGCCTTCAATCGTGGAATCGCGGGAGTCAAACTGGACGGAATCGCTCGCGCCGACATCGACCTCTACAGTCCGAGGATCGAATGGCAATCCCGAACCACCTTCCGCGATCTGCCGCCCGGCAAGCACACTTTCGAACTGACAGTCACCGGACGAAAGGACGCTGCGGCGACAGATCGCCATGTCGATGTGGACGCTCTCATAGTTCACTGACCGATGCGCGCCGCCTGACATAAACCCAGCCGGCGGCGACGCAAACCAGCGTCAACAGACTAAGCGCCGCCCCGGCCCGGAAGCTGAAGGGTTCGTAACGCAGCTCGATGCTGTTCGCTCCGGCGGGAACGGCTATCCCGCGGAGCGCGCCATCCACCTGATAAATTTTAGCCGCCTTGCCGTTCACGGCAGCAACCCAGCCGGGATAGTACACTTCGCTCAGAACCAGCAGGCCCGCGCTTGCGGCGTTGACATCCATGGCCATCCGATCCGGTTCGTACGATCGGAAGACCACGGATTCGTCAGCTTCAGCCGGACCAAGCGGTTGCGGCAAAGGCGTCTCCAGCAGGGCGGTGCGATGAAGGTCGACACCAGGCTCGTCGAGACGAGGGAACACGGCATCGTGGGAGGGCGCGACGGCAACCTGATGAACGATCCAGCCGCGCGGGTAGGCGTGCGGATTTTCGTACACCTTCCATTGCGCATCGTGGTACACCGGACCCGGATCGGGCGTCGAAGCCGGTTTTATGTAATAGCGCACGTTGAGCAAATCTTCGTGTAGTCTCATCTGCGACCAGGCGGTAATGAGCGCGGCACCGCCTCCCCAGACGCTCTGGATTTGATAAACGTCGCCGATGTTCGGTTCCGGAGCGAGCGCCACGTGGACGCGATTGAGTCCGGGCCGGGCTTTGATAAATTCGGCCGCACCCCGGAAGCTGACCATCTGATCGAGTTGCTCCCCGCCTTTGCTCGATCCGGTCACGTTGGCCTCTTCCCAGCTGAACGCTCCGAGATCGAAGAGTATGAAGACCGCCAGCAGCACGCGAATTCCCGGCGTGGCTGGCTTCCCTGTCAGGTAATAGAACCAACCGCAGGAGCCCAGAATCAGCACGAGGGAAAACGCGGTCCAAATACTGAGGTTGAGTTGACTGAAGATGCCGGATAGAAACAAAGCGGAAGCGGCGGCGAGGGCAATCCACTTGAGGATGCGATTCGCGGGTTTCCATAACGCGCCGCGCAGGGCCGGGTCGAGCAGTTCGTCGAGACCGAAGGCGGCGAGAACAGCCAGCGCGAAGGTGACGAGATAAAGGAACCGGTCGGCCGCGCGGGTCAACCAAAGAAACGGGACGATCGCATAGAGTACGCCGTGAAGAGGAGACAGGGCGCCCAGCGAGTAGGCAAATGTCAAGACGGAAAGACCGGTCAGATACTTTACCCAAACGTTGTCCCAACATCTCCAGATTGCCGTAACGGCCAGAAAAAACGGGAAGACGCCGATGTAGAACGGATAGTATTCCTCGCCGCCGATCTTCCCGTCGAAGCCCGTGGGGAAGAGGCCCGAGACAATACTCTGGGGCCACATTGCGGGGACCAGACGGTTGTACGGAATTTTGTCGGCGGCAGGAAAAGGTCCGCCGTCGATGAAACGCAGGCTCAGCTTGCTGTATTCCATCGCGGGCAAAAGCTGGACCGCCCCCAGCCCGCCCGCCACCACTAAAGCAACCGCGACGATGAGCGTCATCCGAATCCAATGGGATCGCGACGACGTTGTTACCGGCGAACTTGCACCGTAAAACAGGACGGCGGTCACGGCGAAAATGACCTGCATAATGAAAAACGCCATGCCCCCGGTCAGGATCGAAAGCCCCAGGCACAGGCCGCACAGAGCGGCCGCGACCAGAGCGCGGTCGCGGCGCTCAGCCCGCAAAGCGCGAACGAGAAAGAAAAATACGGCGGGAAGCCAGATGCAGGATTCCATGTACTGGGGCCAGACCATTCTGACCAGCAGCCCTCCCAGAGAGAACGCGCAGGCGCCGGTGAAGGCGGCGAAGTGGCTGCGGCCCAGTTCCCGCAGCAGCGCAAACGTGAGGTACGCACACAGCAGGTGCGTCAAGGCGAGGTACTCGTCAAAAAACCGGGGCGAGATCATGCCGTTCCGGTTCAGCGGAACCAGCGCGAAAAGAAGGCGCAGCGGATAAAAGGCGGTCGGCAGCGCCTCGCCCGCAAAGGGGCTGCCGGCAAAGGCGTACGGATCCCAAAGCGGCAAATGTCCCTGCCAGATGGAATGGACCCAGAAATGGAGCCAGGCATAGGTCTGATCCACGCCCTCCTCCCCTACGATCAGAGTGAACTGATTCGTCAGCAGGGTCTTCCAGTAGAACAGAACGACTGCCAACGCGAGCAGCGCCAGGTACCTGGCTGTTTGACGGCTCACTTTGCCCCGATACCCACGGATGTCGCGATGATTCCCAGTTCTCTCCTGTCAATGCCGGGTGGCAGACTCTTGTCAAGGGCGAAATCGACTCTGACAGATTCGGCTGTCAGCATCGAAGCGGGTATGTCGGCGTTGAAGACGTACGATCCCGCGGCGTCGTAGTTGGTCGATGTCAATGTCATGCCGTTGATGGACGCGATGATTGTGATGTTCTGGAGCTTTTGAATAATCACGTCCGGAACGGTGAATGCGAGAGTCACGGTTGCGCCACGCTGCGCGGCGGTCGGAGGAATTGGCAGCAAAACCGAAAACTTGCCCGCGGTCCATCGCCAGGAATTGTTTTCGACCGGGTAAAAGCCGCTCAGCAATTGAGCGCCGGTTTTCGGATCGTTCATACGGACTGTCGACTCGATTGTCCGGCCAGTGTCAGGCTCTTCGTTCTGAACGGTGACCCGGTCGTGCTTGCCTTTGCAGGCGACGCCGGTCAGCACCAGGAGCAGAAGGGCGGCGATCGTGTAAGCCGAAGAGCGCAGGCGAAAACGCCTACTCCACAAATGCTTCGTCCCCGGGGACAAGCGCCGACATGAGTGTCGGCGCGGCACGCACGAGTGCGCGCGCCACGAACTGATACGAGTGTGCTTAGTCTCCAATTCTTTCCACCTGGACTAAACAACTATAGAACGTCGGGCCGCTACCCTTGTCCGTGAGGCGCTGAGAGGTCAGCATATTCGCCGAATTGCCGTCGGGCGCGAGCTTCGGCCAGCGGACGGAAGGGACCGATACAACGCCACTGGCGATGGTCGGCGAAACCTCGGCGCGGAGCATACATTGGCCGCGGTCGTTGAACACGCGCACGGCATCGCCGGTCGAGACACGGCGAGGAGCCGCATCGGCGGGGTGGAGTTTGAGAACGGCGGTCTGGCGGTCGGTGTCGGGGCGAAGCCCGAAGGTCGAGTTCATGCTGTCGTCGTTCTTGGGGGAGATCATTTCGAGGGGATAACGCGCGATCAGATCTTTGTTGCCCAGACGCGATTCCACGGGCGGCTCGTAGTCGAGCGTCTCGGCGTGAAACTCGCACTTGCCGGAAGGCGTGCCGAACCCACCGTTTGCGAACGGCAGGAACGGGTCGCCGATCTTGAGACGGACGGAGTGCTCGCGGTCGAGCTGTTCGAGCGTGATGCCGTCTATAAAAGGGTGCCGCGTGTCGAGGAGAGTCCGGATCATCGCGTCGTCGGTGTCACGGAAGCAGGGTTCGTCGAAACTCATCAGCGCGCCGAGGCGACGGAAGATTTCGGTGTTCGGGAGAGTCTCGCCGGGCGCTTCCAACGCCGGGCGGGCGAGTTGCAGGTGATAGTGGCCGTAGGCGAGGTAGAGGTCCGTGTGCTCCAGAAAGGTGGTCACGGGCAGGACGATGTCGGCGAAATCCGCGGTGTCGGTTTGGAATTGTTCGAGAACAACCGTGAACAGATCATCCCGTTTGAGGCCGCGCCGGACGGCGTGTTGATCCGGAGCGATGGCTGCCGGATTCGAATTGTAGACTACGAGGGCTTTCACCGGAGGGTCGTCGATTTCCGTAAAGATCCGGCCCAGTTCCGACATGTTGAGAATGCGGGCCTCGCGTTTCAGCGGAGATTCGAACTGCAGGTCGGGACGTTCGAGGCCGGTGCGGTTGAGCTGAAAAGCCGCGGAGGTCGAGAGCTGCACGCCGCCGCCGATATTCCGCCACGCGCCGGTCAATGCGGGGAGTAATGCGACGGTGCGGACCGACATCGCTCCCCGCTCGGAGCGCTGTACGCCGTAGTTCAGACGGATCGCGGCCGGCCTCGTGGTGGCATATTCGCGTGCGAGTTGGACGATATCTTCCGCCGCGAGGCCAGTCAGTTCCGAAGCCCGCTGGGGAGTCCAGCAGCGGACACGGTCTGTGAGTTCCTCGACGCCCTGCGTGTGCTGTTCCACATAGGTTCGGTCTTCGAGGCCTTCGGCAAGGATGACGTTCATCATGGCAAGGGCCAGCGCGGCGTCGGTTCCGGGACGGATTGCGTAGTGGCGGTCGGAGAGTTTACCGGTGCGATTCTGGTGCGGATCGATCGTGTAGAACCTGGCCCCGCTGCGCCGGGCTTCGACGATAAAGGGCCAGAGATGGACGTTGGTGCCGAGGATGTTTGCGCCCCAGGCGATGATCAGTTTGGCGTGACGGAACTGCTCGGGTTCCAGGCCATAACGAAGGCCCAGCGCGTCGTTCATGCCAGCCATACCGGCTGAGGAGCAAATGGTGCGGTCGAGCCGCGATGCGCCGAGACGGTGAAAGAAGCGGCGGTCCATGCCGGAGCCGTTGAGAAAACCCATAGTTCCGGCATAGCTGTAGGGCAGGATCGATTCGGGGCCGAATTCGCTGGATATGGACTTGAGTCTTGCGGCGATTTCGTTGAGGGCTTCGTCCCAGGAGATCGGGCTGAAACGGGCGTCGCCCTTTGCACCGATCCGCCGCAGAGGATGGAGCAGACGCGCGGGGGAGTACTCGCGCTCCAGATAACGCGCGACTTTACCGCAGAGAAAACCGCGCGTGACGGGGTGCGCCGGATTGCCGCGCAGCTTGGAGCCGAGGCCAACTTGATCGACATCAATGAGGAGAGAGCACGCGTCGGGGCAATCGAGTGCGCAGACGGAATGGCGGGTTTGGGTCTGCATGTCTGATTGTAGTAATAGTTCCGGCGGCCTGGTTCTGGCGTGGTGGCGCTGACGATCGTTGCCGTCGGCGTGTTCGGACACAGACGATAGCCCACGCCGGCGGCAAGACCGCCAGCGCCACATTAGCAGCGGGCGGTTGTTGTTCAATTTTGGAGCGCTCCAATGTCTGATATCGCTCAGACCAGCGCCGGTTTGGTCTCTCTCTCCGGACGAGAGGCCGCACCAATAACGAGAGCGGCTGCCGCCTATTGTTTCGACACTGCCGTGCGAGCCTTGGCCATTGGCGAAACCGCATAGTCACCTTATTCGGAGGACAAGTCGACCAATACGGGTGCGTCCCGCGTCGAAGTACGCGGCGTTAGTGGCCCGGAGTCTGGGTAAGAACCGAGAGCCGGTTGAAGAAAAACCTGCCCGTATCCAGCGCGCCATAATCCATGACGAAAACGTTAAGAGCCGCATCCAAAGCGCCGGTGACAAGATCACCAGCGGTACATTGTCGTAGTGCGCTATACTGTTGGAGTAATCGAATTTAATCCGCTACGCCCACCGTGTACTCCCGGCCTCGCTGATTTACCCTTACGACAAACAAACTTTTGAATGAATAACTTTTCCGACTTAGTCACCTCTCCTGTACTCCGCAAGAACCTTGCAGCACAGGGATTCGTTACGCCCACGCCTATTCAGGCGCAGGCGATCCCGCCCGCCATGCTCGGACACGACGTCGTTGCCACCGCCCAAACCGGTACCGGCAAGACGCTCGCGTTCGCTCTTCCGATCCTCGAATCGCTGTTGAGCAGCAAGCCGCCGACTCCGGGCCCTCAAGCTCTCATCCTGAGCCCAACGCGCGAACTTGCGTTGCAGATTCACGAAACATTCATGCTTCTGTCGCCCGGCACCGGCGTTCGCGCCGCAGTGGTCGTTGGCGGCATGAGCGAAGCCGGCCAGCTGAAGCAGCTCAGGCAAGGCGCTCAGGTGATCATTGCGACGCCGGGGCGGCTGTGCGATTTTCTCGACCGTAAACTGGTCGGACTCGCGGCTATTCGCATTGTGGTGCTGGATGAATCGGACCGCATGCTGGATATGGGCTTTCTGCCCGCGGTCGAAAGCATCCTTCGCAAGACTCTGGCCAACCGGCAGACTCTTTTCTTTTCCGCGACTCTCGAGGCCTCGGTGGCCCGCCTGATCGGCAAGCATCTGAAAGACCCGGTGCGCGTGGCTGTCGGGTCGATCAGCAAGCCCGCCGATAAGATCGACATGCACGTTTATGAAGTCGAGCAGGATCGCAAGCTCGCTCTGCTGCATCATCTGCTGGTGTCGAGCCAGGGCTCTTTCCTCGTATTCGCGCGAACCAAGCGCGGCGCGGAGCGGCTCGCCAAGAAGCTTCACAGCGCTGGCGTAAAAGCGACCGCCATCCACGGGGACCGTTCGCAGAATCAGCGCAACATGGCGCTGCGCGGATTTCAGGACGGCCAGTATCGCGTATTGGTCGCCACCGACGTCGCCGCGCGCGGTATCCACGTCGACAACATCGCGCACGTGGTGAACTACGATCTGCCGCAGCAACCCGAAGATTTCATCCATCGAGTCGGCCGCACGGGGCGTGCCGGAGCCGAGGGCGTTGCCATAACTTTTGGAACGCGCGGCGAACGCCGGGACATCCAGAATATCGAGAAGATCCTCAAAATCCGCCTCACCCTGAAGGAAACCCCGGATGGCTTGGGACGCGAAGAGAGGGGCGCGGCTGTCATCGAGATGCCGGCGCCGCGACGCTTCGCCGGTAAGACGCAATCTTTCCGGCCGCGGCGCAAGTTTGGCTCAAGCCGGTAGGCGGTTCGCGCTTTGCTGCCGGCGCTATCATGAAACCATGGGCGTCGGCATACTGATCTCGGTTGACGAGTACCTGCGCACCAGCTTTCACCCCGACTGCGATTTTGTCGACGGCGAGGTCCTGGAGCGAAACGTGGGAAAACGCAGGCACGGCTACGCTCAAACCGAGATTGCGGCTTGGTTTGTTTTCCGCCGGCAAACGCTGCGCCTCCAGCCGATCACCGAACTTCGTATGCGTGTCGGCCCCGGTCGTGTACGGATTCCGGACATCGCCGTTTCCGAAATGCCCCTCCCGGAAGAAGAAGTCTTCACCTCGCCCCCATACCTCTGCGTCGAAGTGATGTCACCGGACGACACCATGGCTTCCTTACAGGACCGTCTGGACGACTATCTTCATTTCGGCGTTCCCAACGTGTGGGTGATAGATCCCTGGAAGCATCGCGGATGGCGCGTCACAGCCGAAGGCTGGGCCACGGCGTCCGATGGCATCATGCGAACTGCCGACGGGCGAATCGCCATGCCCCTCGTCGACGTTTTGCTGCCCTGAACCTCATCCCTGTGGGCATAGTTCGCAGTAAACAGCCCCAACCGTTGACGCTATAGTATTTCCAATGGCCGTCGTTGTAATCGCGGGGCGGAAGGGTGGGATCGGAAAATCAACGATCGCGGGGAACTTGGCCGCTGAATTTGCCGTCATGGGTCAAACCGTCGCGGCGCTGGACGCCGATCCTCAGCACAGCCTGGCTGCATGGGCGGCACAAGGCGACGGATTGCTTTCGAAGTGCGTCGAGAAAGTAAATCGCGGCACCGAGGACCTGCGCGGAAAGCTGCGCGCGGCGCAAAAGACCGTGGATATCGTTCTTGTCGATACGCCGCCAGGCATTCTGGAAGTCGCGTATCAGGCGATGCTGCTTGCCGATCTTGTGCTTCTTCCGTGTGGCCCGTCGCCGCTCGATATTTTTCCGCTGAAGGAAGCCCTGGGGATGGCTTTGAAGGCGCGCGCGGAGAGACGGTCGAAGAAGCCGCGCATCCGGTTTGTGCCGTCCAGGGTTCTTAAGAATACGAATCTCGGCCGCGAACTGTCGTCATCGCTGGAAGAAATGGGAAAAAAAGTGCTGCCTGGGATCGGGCAGCGGATCGTGGTGGCCGAAGCCGTGACGAGCGGCCTCACGGTTCGCGAGTACGCGCCCGGCTCCACGGCACATGAGGAATTTGAGAAGCTGGCGAAAGCGGTCAATAAGATCCTGCGCCGCTAACCTCCCAGCAGCTTTTGGACTTCGGCGTACGGGATCGCTTCGGTTGCGAGAGGCGTCAGCGTTCCTTCGTCCCGGATGCGGCGCACAAAGCGCTGCAACGTGCCGAGCGTTATGCGCTGAGTTCCCGAGCCGAGACTCACGCGCTTCACACTAAGACGCTTCAGGTCGGGAATCGAGGGCGTGCCGACGGTGGCGAGGATGTTCAACGGTCCTTTCACCGCGTTGACGAGGCGTCCGATTGTTTCGGCATCGGCAACTCCGGGCGCGAAGAGGCAATCGGCGCCGGCGTCGTGAAAGGCGTTCAATCGCTCGACGGCGCGGTCGAAGCGCGTGGACTCGTCGCCGTGCTTCGCGAGGAAAATATCGGTTCGGGCGTTGAGAACCAGCGGGGTCGCCGCCTTTATAGCGCGGATGCCGGCTAACTGTTCCTCCAGCGGCACGAGTACATGATCGACCATGTCCTCAAAGTTCATGCCTACGGCGCCCGCGGCGAACACCTCCAACGCGGTCCCCACTGCGTCACCGTATCCCGCTTCGACATCGGCGGTCAATGGAACGCTGACGGCCGCGGCCATGCGGGCGACCATGAACATCATTTCTTTCCGTGGAATACGCTGGCCGTCGGGATAGCCGAGGACCGCCGCGACGCCTGCGCTTCCGGTGGCGGCAGCGGGGAAACCTTCCGCTTCCACGATCCGCGCGCTGATGGCGTCCCAGGCGTTCGGGAGGATGAGAATTTCGGGGCCGGAATGGAGGCTTCGGAATAGTTGGGCTTTCGCTATTTGATCCATTGGTTCTTACTGTACTGCCGCGCCGAGACTCGCCCGGGGACAAGCGTCGAGAAGAGTCTCGACGCGGCTCGCAAGAGTGCGCGCGCCACGCTCAAGCTCGCTTGGATTCGAGCTCGGCCCATCGTGCGTACAGCCGGTCGACTTCTTCCTGGGCGATATCAATTTCATTAGCGGCCTGAATGAGCCGGGCTGGATCGGACACAACCGCCGGCATCTCCAGCTGCCGGCGCTTTTCTTCCAGTGCTTCCTCGGCCCGCGAAACCTTGTCTTCTATCTGTTCCCATTCGCGGGTCTCGAGATAAGTCAATTTCTTTCGCGGTGCTTCTCGTGTATCGCGAGATGCCGCTTTCGGTGGAGTTTTTTTCGAAGCGTTCGCCTGCTCCCACTGGGAAAGCTCGGCGAAGAATTCCACGCCGCCCGCGCCATCCATCGCCAGGATCGCCTTCGAGAGCCGATCCAACAAAAAGCGATCGTGCGTCACAAGAACGATTGCGCCGGGGAAATCCAGAAGATTGCTTTCGAGCACTTCGAGCGTAGGGATATCGAGATCGTTCGGGGGCTCGCCGAGCAGAAGGAGGTCGGCCGGCTGCAGCATCAACCTTACGCTGCGGACGCCCGCCCCTTCTCCGCCCAACCCCTGCTTGAGCCGGAGTTCGAGCTGACCATGCTGGAACAAGAACCGCC
>Ga0182024_10001012_pt1 | contig 73060 bp, 62 predicted proteins | sample P32metaG_FD_120480 | JGI IMG/M metagenome (GOLD analysis project Ga0182024, IMG submission 120480) | Permafrost microbial communities from Stordalen Mire, Sweden - P3-2 metaG (Illumina Assembly) | ecosystem: Environmental > Terrestrial > Soil > Wetlands > Permafrost | place: Sweden: Stordalen...
CTCAATATTGGACGCGTCCCGTTTTCAGGCCCGCGTCCCGTTTTCAGGCCCGTTTTCAGGCCCGTCCCGTTTTCAGGCCCACGCGTCCCGTTTTCAGGCCCATGTCGTGATACCGAGGCGGGATCAACTGATCGGCGCCGGCGAGAATGAAGACCGCCGGGGCGGTGCAATGCGAGGCATTGTCGATTGAATCGAGATCGGCGGGAACCTGCGCGGCGATGGGGCCGGCGGCGAGCCAGAGGTTCCACCAGCCGTATTGGCCGACGATCAGTTGCCGGAGCGGCGGCGGGTTTTGCAGGACCAATCCCGCGACCGGCCTTCGCGCCGCGACCGAAAGGGCCGCGGTTGTTCCAAAGCTTCCGCCTTGAAGGAAGATGGGCCGATGGCCGGCGACGGTTTTGGCCGCGTCAAAAAGCGCGAGGGCATCCGGACTCACCTGCGCCATGCGGACCGGGCCATCCGAGGCGCCGGAGCCGGGATAATTCATCCCCCAGACCTCGACCGGCCACGGATCCCACGCCTTGGCGATCTGTTCGATCCACGCGTCGGCCCGGGCGCTCTTGCCGATGAAAAAGAGCACGAACGCCCGCGGCTCGAGCGACGCTGCCGAAGGGTATCGCGACACCCAATACTCGAGTGAGCGTCCATCGACGCGAATCGTTTCGCGCCGCGCCAAGCCGGGGGATTAACGCGGTCGCGGTTTTCGCCGAGAACGATGTGATCGGCGTTGCAATCGAAGCCGACGAGCGCACAGCCGATGAGCAAGAGCACAATCAGACCGGCGCGACGGCGTGGACGCATGATTCGATCCCGCAAGGAATAGTGCCGCATGAAAAGGCTGATCAATATACCGGTCGTCGATGGACAGCCGGCTATTTTAGGGCTGACGAAAACGTTTGTTTGATGATGTGCGAATTCGACGACCGATAACCTGATGTGGCCGTCTCTGTTCGGATCGGCCCGAAAGCAACGCTCAGAACCGGAAAATGCCATGCAAAGCAGCGCTACAATGATTTCGCCGGTGGACCCACGGAACGATCTGGCTGAAGCAGCGGACCAGTATTGGCGGCAGAGCGCGGCGCGGCCGTGGGTGCAGGACATGTCGCATTGGCGCGGGCGCGGACGCTGGGCCGATGACGGCGCTTGGCAGAATGTGGGCATCAAACATGTCGAGCTCTTTCGTCAGCTTTGCGTGTTGAGCGGCCGCGAGACGCCGGTTCGGACCATGCTGGAATGGGGACCGGGCGGTGGGGCGAACGCGGTGGCGTTTGCGGGGCAGGTGGTGCGGTATTATGGCGTCGATATTTCTCCGGCCAATCTCCAGGAATGCGGGCGGCAGCTTGACGCGATCGGCTACAAGACGTTTCGCCCGATTGAGATCGACGCCAACTCACCCGAAGCGTCTCTGGCGTCAATCGAAAGCCCGGTCGATTTCGTCCTCTGCACGGCCGTTTTCCAGCACTTTCCCAGCAAGGCATATAGCGAGCGCGTCATGCGCGTTTTCCATCGCGCGCTGGCCGACGACGGAATCGCGCTGGTCCAGACGCGCTACGACGATGGATCAGATGTGCTGCGATGCAAGAACAGCGATTACGAGAAGAATGTGGTTACGTTCACATCGTATCGAGTCGAGGAGTTCTGGCACGTCGCAGCAGAAGCCGGCTTTCAGCCGATCTCGGTCGTGCTCTGGCCTGAGCCGTGCTATGCGTTTTATATGCTGAAAAAGTAGCCGCTGACGAACCGATCAGTCACACCCCTCCACGTCGCAAATTCCGCGTTTATCGCGTCCCCATCAGCAGTTCAATCGTCAACTGATCGAGCTTCTCATACGGCAGCGGCGCGTCGGCCAGCGTGTGGCGATCCAACGGGGCTTCGAGCAGCTTCCTGGCGTTGCCTGACGAATAGCGCTTCGTCAGTTTCGACAGCGACTGATCTTCCTGGTTGATCTGCTTCAGCAGGCCCTGGATCTCGGCGTCGGCGTTCCAGCGCTGGGCCTTTTCCTTCAGGATCATATACGTCCGCATGCAGCCGCGGGCGAATTCCTTTACGTCGTCGTAGTTGCTCTGGCGGAACGCGTGGGCGTCGAAGTGGCGCGGGCCGTTGTACTTGTAGTCTTCCAGGAGCTTCACCAGGAAGAACGCGTGCTTGAGGTTGACGGAGCCGAAGCGGAAATCCTGGTCGTAGCGGCCGAATTCCTGGTCGTTTAGGTCAATGTGGAACAGCTTGCCCTGCTCCAGCGCGGCGGCCACCTGATGAACGAAATTCAGGCCGGCCATGTGCTCGTGGGCGACTTCGGGGTTTACGCCGCACATGTCGGGATGATCGAGCGTCGGGATGAACGCCAGATAGGAACCCGTCACGGCAAAGTAGATATGCCCGCGCGGCTCATTCGGCTTGGCTTCGAACGCGAACTTGTAGCCGTACTTCTGCTCGATCGAGTATTCGCAGAGGAAGTTGATCGCCTCGCGGAATCGCTTGATCGCGTCGACCGGGTTCTTGGTCGCATCGCTCTCAACGCCTTCACGGCCGCCCCAGAAGACATACGTTTTGGCGCCGAATTCGGCTCCCAGATCCATCGCCCGCATCGTTTTCTGGATCGCGTAGGCGCGAACGCGGGCGTTGTTGCTGGTGAACGCGCCATCTTTGAAGACGGGGTCGCCGAAGAGATTGGTCGTCGCCATCGGGACGACCAAGCCGTTGTTCTTCAGGCCCTTCTTGAAGTCCTTGACTATTTTGTCGCGCTCATCCGGTGTCGCATCGATCGGCACGAGATCATTGTCGTGAAAATTGACGCCATACGCGCCGACTTCGCCGAGCAGATCACAAATCTGCGGCGACGACAGCTTCTGCCGCGTCGGCTCGCCGAACGGGTCGCGGCCAATGTTCCCGACCGTCCATAAGCCAAACGTGAACTTCAGTTTCGGATCCGGTGCGTAGTTGGCGGCCATGCGTTCCTCGCGTCTTGTTGGTTAGATAATTCGTTGATCGTTACCGGGCGGCGGAGTGTCCTCGAAGTGGCGCGGCGAATCAAGATTTGCCGGGCGATTTCAGCGCAAAACCACCGCGACGATGCGGACGTGGCTCATTCAACCAATCCCGATCGCCTCGGTAATGCTCTTCAAGTGGCGGCACAAGCATCCGACATTCCACGCTGGAGGATATCGCAATGACTTCTCGGCTAATCAAACTCGCAACCGTTAGCGCCATGGCGCTGGCGTCGTTCACCTTCACCCAATCGACCCATGCGCAGGCGACCCCTGAATCGCGCCCGGCCCGGCAGGGACGTGGCCCACAGGGGCCGCGGATTGTTTCGCCGGAGGTGTCGGGCGATCGGAAATTGACGTTCCGATTCACCGACGCCAAAGCCGACGCCGTGCGCGTGACCAGCCCGGATGTTCCTGATCTTGGCAAGGGCGACATGACCAAAGCAGAGAATGGCACGTGGGAATTGACCGTCGGACCGGTTCCGGCCGGGGCGTATCGATACGCCTTTAGCGTGGATGGCGTGTCGATTGTTGATCCGCGGAATTACGCAATCAGTGAGTCGAATGATCACGTTTCCAGTCTGGCGGTCGTGCGCGGATCGGACGTGATGGACGAAACCGACGTGCCGCACGGCGCGGTGGCGGCGGTCGCGTATCACTCGAAGTCGCTCGATCGCGATCGGCGGATGCACGTCTACACGCCGCCGGGCTACGAGAACGGGACTGAGAAGTATCCGGTCTTCTATCTGCTGCATGGAGCCGGCGACTGCGATGAAGCGTGGACAAGTGTCGGCCGGGCGAATTTCATTCTGGATAACCTGATCGCGCAGAAGAAAGCCGTGCCGATGATCGTGGTGATGCCGGCGGGGCACACGACCCATGGCGCGGGTTTCGGCGGCGGGCGCGGTGGGCGCGATGAGTTCGGCGACGACTTCAACGGCGATATCAAGCCGTATGTGGAGAGCCACTATCGCACGATCAACGATCGCGAACATCGCGCGATCGCCGGGCTGTCGATGGGCGGCGGGCAGACGCTGGCGATCGCGTTCTCGCACCTGGCCGATTACAGCTACGTCGGTGTCTTCAGCTCGGGCGCTGGAATCGGTGGCGGCGGGGGTGGAAGCTGGGAAGACGTCCACAAGGCTGACCTCGACAACGCCGAGCTGAAGCCGGGACTGAAGCTGCTCTGGCTCAGCACCGGCAACAAAGATGGGCTGCTGCCGCGCACCAAGGCGACGGTCGAGATGCTGAAGAAACATGGGTTCGACCCCGTCTTCAAAGAGAGCGAGCGAGGCCACGTGTGGCTTAACTGGCGCGACTATCTTGTCGAGTTCACGCCGCGGCTATTCAAGTGATTCTTTGGTATTTTCTAGCTTCACAATAGAGACGACACTTTTGACTTAAGGAGGCAGGCTCCAATGATTTCCAAACTTGTACTCGTTCTTACAATGTCGATTATGGCTCTCACTACCACAGCGCTCCGTGCCGCCGACGAACCCAAGCCGTCCGGCGACGAGCGATTGTTCGAGCTTCGCACGTATCACTGCTATCCGGGCCGTTTGGATGCGCTCAACCAGCGCTTCCGCGAACACACCAACGCCCTGTTCAAGAAGCACGGCATGGAGATGATCGGCTACTGGATTCCGACCAAACAGCCCGACACGCTGATTTACATCCTCGCGTATCCGAGCCTCGATGCGCGCAAGAAGAGCTGGGACGCGTTCCAGAGCGATCCTGAGTGGAAGAAGGCGTCGTCCGAAAGCGAGAAGGATGGGAAGATCGTGCAGAAGGTGGACTCGGTGTATATGACGCCGACGGATTACTCACCGATGAAGTAGGTGTGATGAGGTTCGGCGCCTCCGGGCTATGGTTTCAGGCAATCGATATCCGGCACTTTCGGGTTTTCGCTGGCCCAGAATTCCTCGCACCAATACGGCCGGCCGCGGAATTGGCCGTGCTCCTGAGGGCCGTAATCGGGTTGGCCGTTTGGCGGAGTGGGATCGTTGTACGGGGCGAGGGCGAACGCTTTCAAGGTCACCTGCCCACGCACCGAATTCGGAATGAGTTCCGTGGCCGAGATGATGTTATCCCATCGACCCATCGTTCGATCGAGCGGAGTTTGCGGTTCAGCCAGAAAACTATCGAGCCAGACCAACAAGCTGCCTCGTGGTGGCGTGTCAAACGCCCGGCGGCGCTCGCGCAGGTCCGCCAGCGGGTGCAGCATCAGGTTGTAGAACTGCGTTTGCTGGTGTTGCAATAGATATGGCACCACCGCCCGGCCGAAATCACGGACCGAGCACGCCGCCGCCATGTAAACGATGTTCGCGTAGGAAAGGTTTTTGCTTTCGAGCAGATCGCGGCGGAGCCATTCGTTGAGCACCATCGTGCCCATGCTGTGGCCGATCAGCGTGACGTGATATGCGAAGGGATCGGGCTGTGTCGCCGGGGCGCTTGCCGGCTGGTGGCTGGCGACAACCTTCTCAAACTCTTCGCGAAAGACTTCCAGCGCGCCCGTAGAAGAAAAATCGACGGCGCGCTCGCCGCGTTTTTCGCGTTGGCCAACCATCTGCTGTTCGACGTCGGGGTTATTCAGGTTGCCGCCCAGATCGCCGTCATAAGCCATCAATGTGCGGCGAGACATATTTTGCCATGCGGGTGTGCCCAGCCAATCGATGAACGGCTGCGACAAAAACTTCGTCGGCGTCGTGATGATGTACGCCGCCATCAGTTCCGCTAGATGCCGTGAACTCACATCCAGATCCGGCCCGATGATGATGCGAAGCTGCTGGCGTTTGGCCGAGAGCTTCTTCGTTCGCTGCTCATCCTTCTGCGCCGATCGAAGCTGCTCATAAGCCTCTGCGACCGCTTGCCCATGCCGGCCTTGGGCCCAGCGCTGAAGCCTGGCATCTCCTTCGGCAGGCATTGATGTTGGCGCGGATGATTGCCTCGGAAGTGCGGCGATGTCGCCCGCGGCCGACTCGATATCACCGCCGGCTTGGTTGACCCACACAATCGGTACGCGCGCGGCCGCGCGCAGCAGGTCGGCGATGGCATAAAACGGCGTCAGCACCCGGCGTCCAATGCTTTCATCCGTTTGCCCCTGCGTGATGGACGTAATGTGCTCCCCGTAGCTGCTCAGCAGATCGGAATTCCAATCCAGATAGATCGGGTAGTAGCCGGCGGCGATGACGTGATCCATCTCATCGTCGGCGTTCTGCAGAGAATCGGCCGGGGCATTCATCCCGCCATGAACGAAGAGGAGAATCTGGCGATCGGGATGCTCGCGGAAGAACGTCCGCATCGCCAGCAGCATCTGCTTGATCTGCTGGCGATATTCCTTCAGGGTGAATTCGCGACCGTTCGGCAAAGCCGGGTCATGGGGCCGGCCGCGGTCGTCCACCGCGATCACGTGCTCGCGAATCGTGTTCGCGTCGTGCTTCAGGACGGACGGCGCGGCGCAGCCGGTGAAAACTGTTGCCAACGCGATCAGCAGGAGGGGCAATCGATGGGTTGTGGAAATCATGCCGCCGATATTGTGATCGGCGGCGGGCGGGGTTGTCGAATGGCGCGTGGTGGGGCGAGCCCGTTGTGACACGCCCATCCTGGGCGTGCTAGCGACTGTCGAGGCCAGGCCCATGCTCCAACCCAGTCATCCAAGCTCGAAGCGCACCGCTCTTCAGGTATTCAATGTTAGTTGCGATCCAGTCCGCCGATACCGCAAGCGGCAAGCTTGGACGCGCAAAGAACCGCCGTTTCCGAAGTTTGGAAATTACTTGCGTGGGCTGTCTTCGACCCTGAGCTGAGACCGAAGGGGAAGCCCATGTCACAGGCGCTTTTTAGTAGACGCCCTCTACGACAGTCGAAGCAAATCCACTATACGGCTGCACGTTCCCCGCGCCATCCCAAGGGTATGGCTCGCACGGTGGTCGGCGGATGGCCTGATCGCGCTCGAGGAAGCGGGGGATGAACGTTTCCTTCGTCAGCGTCGTCAGCATGACGCGGCCTTGCTGGCCGTATGGAACTTTCTTGGTCGCATCGTCGAAATTGACGATCTCAACAACCGCCCGCGGCTGCGGGCTGTGATAGATGATCTCGTAATTGTCTTTCGGATCGAACGGCTTATGCGTCGCGAGGCCCATCAGCGTGTTGCCGTAGGTGGGTACGAAATCAACGCCGGGGGCGAGCTCTTCGCGAACGAAGCGATGGAATTGCGGCGTCAGCTCGGTGCCGCCGCAGAAGATTCCCTTGATGCCGTAGTGGGCGAGGTCAATCTTCTCGCAGAGCGCTTCCAGCAACTTCGGCGTGGTGAACATGCACTGAATGTTGTCGTTGCTGCGGAGGATCGTCAGGGCCTGGTCGATGCAATGCTGCTTATAAAGGTTCGCTTCCTGAATTTCGCCGCGCTTTATGCACTTGATGACCCAGCGCGGATCGAGATCGAGGCAGAACGCGATGCCGCCGCGGAATTGGGCGAGATGCTCGATCGCAAGGCGCAAGCGGCGTGGGCCACTCGGGCCGAGCATCAGCCAGTCAGCGCCTTTGGGGAATGTCTTGTCATTCAGCGTGCCGCTGAAGTTCTCGTAGTCCTGGCGCCAGTCGTTGACCTGCAAACGGCTCTTGGGCACACCGGTGCTGCCGCCGGTTTCGAAAATGTAGATCGGCTTTCCCGCCAGACCCTTGGGAAGCCAGCGGCGCGCTGGGCCGCCGCGCAGCCATTCATCTTCAAAGTGCGGAAGCTTCGCGATGTCGGCGTAGCTGTGCACCTGGTTGCGCGGATCGATGCCGGCCTTCTTCGCCCAGTCGAGCCAGAACGGGCAGCCGGTCTCGGGGTTGAAATGCCAGTTGATGATCTCGCGCACGTGGACATCAAGCTGCTCGGCGGCGGTCTTGGCGCGGGTATCGAGAGATGCGGTCATATTTTTTACGATCAAAAATGATTCAGTTGTAATTGATCAAATCGCAATGGTTATTGCGAATCCGTCTTCGGCGCCGACTGCGCGCCGTTCTTGATCGCATACAGCGTATCGCGATCGCTCAGATAAAGAATGCCGTTGACGAACACCGGCGAGCAGTAGCTGGCGCTGCCGAGGTTCAGGTGATCATCCTCGGGGGAGATTTTCTTCATCTCCTTAGAGTCCTCGAAGATGCGGACGTCTCCGTCTTCGTCGGTCACAAAGATTTTGCCGTCAGCATACAGTGACGAGCCCCACATCGCCGACTCCATGTCATACGTCCAGTAGATCTGCCCGGTCTTGGCATCCAGACAGTGCAGAAACCCCGAGAAATCGGGGGCGAAAACGAGTCCGCTCGGCGTCACCGTGCACGTGGAGATCGTCCGGTTCATGTGCTCGGAGCGATCGATCTTGCCGTCATGATTGAGATCGAATGCTTCGTATTCCCAGACGACGCCGGAGTTGGGATTGGGCTTGCCCTCGCGCGCTTCGCCGCGGATATCGACCGGCCCATTGCCAACAATGCCGGCGGGGCGGGTCTCGGACTCAAGTTCCTTACTGATGTCACCTTCCTTGGTGATATCGATGCAATAGAGATGGCCGAGCCCTTCGCCGTGCTCGGGGTCCTGGCCGTTGCCGATGTACATCAGCTTCTTCTCAGGATCGTTCTTGTCCACCACGATGCACGGCGTGGCGATGACCTCATTACGCGTCTGCGGATAGACGGCGTTCTTCGGGTTCATGTCGAATTTCCAGACGATCTCGCCGGTGCGGGCGTCGAATGCATACACCCATGCGTCGCCCAGCGGGGCGATCACCAACGGGCGGCGCTTCACTTCGACGATGGCCACGCTCGACCACTGCCCGTGCAGGACGTTGGGGCCGGGGTGATTGTCGGTCCAGACGACATTGCCGGTTTTCTTGTTGAAGCAGACGATCGACGGCGCGAGCGGGGCGACGACGTGCTTGTGCGTGTCATCGACGCCGTTGCCGGTGATCGCGTAGATGTAGTCGCCGTAGCTGGCAATTGCCGACGCCGTCATGTTGTGCGGGAAGACGCCGAGCTTGTTGATCATGTCAAAGCTCCAGAGCTCCTTGGGCGGCTCTCCGGGCTTGACGGCGTCTTTACTAATATCGAGACAAACCACTTCGCAGCGATTCGTGCAATACCAAAGCCGGCCGGGTTCGGTGTAGACGGTGGCGCATTCCCCTTCTCCGGGCCAGTCGTTGACGCGACCGGTGGGAAGCTTGGCGCTGTAGCGCTGGAACATGAACTTGCCGGTGTCGGCGTCGAACGCCATCAGCACGCCGCCGTCGGCGGTCACGTTCGGATCGCGCTTGCTTTCGTTGTTGGTGCCGACGAACACCAGACCGTTGGAAATGATCGGGTTCCCATAGCTCTTGGAGCCCAGCGCGGCGCTCCAAAGGATGTTCTTCCCGGTCTTGACGTTCCAATCGATGGGCGGATCTTTCTCCGGGCTGATCATGTTCCGAAGCGGAGTTCGGCCCCACATCGGCCAATCCGCCGCATGAACAAACGTCGGGATATTCAACACGGCAGCGCCAACAAGCAGTGCGGCGGCGCGACGACAAAATGATTTAGTGAACTGCATTGGTGTTCTCGCTGAGAGCTTGCTGCTGATTCGGGGTCACGATGAGATTGTCGTAGTAGATCTCCTGATCGTTGGAGAATCCCCACAATCCCGCGGCGCCGTTGGTATTCGGCGTCGGGTCTTCCAGTTGGATGGTCCAGTCTTTGGGTTCTTCCTCACCCTTGGGCCAGACTTTGCCTTTGACGATGGCCTTGCCGTCCTGCTGCTGAACCATGATCTTCTGCGTGTACCAGACGCCGGCTTTCCACGCGAAGGGCATCGCCGCGTGGGTCGCCAGGCCGGGCACCAGTTCGTTTCGCGGGATCGCCGCGCCCCAGCCGTAGAGATTCAGCGTCTGATCGCTCCCCTTGAGTTCGAGGCAATACCGGCTGTCGATAACACCCATGTCGGGCATCCGGTGAACTTCCTTGCCCTGGTCGACGAAGACCTTCTCGGTAGCCTTGGTGTCCGCCTGGAGCGTGTAGTTGCTCATGTCCGCCATGCCCATGTAGGTGCGGGCGCGGGCGAACAGCGGAATGTCGGTCAGCTTGGTGAGCACTTTATTGCTGGCATCGCCCGGCTCGGGGCGAACGGCGAATTTCATGCCCGCGCCGATCCAGGTGAGAGGCGGCTTTCCGACGACGGCCTTTTCAAAATCCGCTTTCCACGGCAGCGGCGGGAAGACGCGAACGCGCGAGAACCCTTTCAGCTCTCCGACGTGGGCGATGACGGCGCCGCCTTCCAAAGTGTGGGCGGGATCGGCCGCGGCGGCAGTAAAGACGCCCTGATCATCGACCGTGCCTTTGAGATTTCCAGCCGGTGTTGGCGCGGCGGGAGTCGGGGGCGGCGGTGGGGTGGCGGGAGCCGCGGGCTTGGGAACTTCAGCATTGCCACCCTGAGCGGCAACCGCCGAGTTCGTCCGCATCAGCTCTTTTGGCTTGGGCGGCGGCGCGGGAATCATCACCGGGCCGACTTCCCACTTGTCCACTTTGTTCTCACCGAGTAACCGGCCCATTGCGTCGTATGTCTTGACGCTCAGATTCACCTTCTCGCCGGATTTCAGCACCACGTCCGCCGGCAGAACCTGCACGATCGACGGCTTGGCGTCGGCGGCAGGGGGTGTTTCCTTCGGCTGAGCAGGGATATCGGCTTTCTGCTCGGTGAACTCCTTGGGGCCGATGCAGTAGAGCGTCGTGGCCGTCGCAAGGAAGACGTGGCCGTCCGAAATCGCCGGTGAACCGAAGATCACATACTCGCGACCGGGCTTGTCCATGAATTCGGCCCGGCTTAGAAGCTTCACTTTGTCTTCGCCCGGCTTGGCGATCGAGAACCGGCCGTTGGCCTCGGCGATGTAAAGTTTCTTGTCGGCATAAACCAGCGACGCCTTGCCGATCGTGCCCATTCCTTTATGGAACTTTTCCTTGCCGGTCTTAGCATCGAACGCGAAGAGTTGCGCGTTGTCCGTCAGGCAATAGAGCGTGCCGTCGCCGAGCGTGGCCGATGGGAAACCGTCTTCGATGCCTTCCTTTTTCCAGATGACTTTCGGCGAGCCGTTCTCGACTTTCGCACCGTCGAGCGCGACGACGCCGCCGAGCTTGTTGCTGTCGTAGTTATCCAGATCCCACGTCGCGTAGACGATGTCACCATCGATGAGACACGATGAATTCATCCCGTGTTTGCTGGCTTTGAAGGTCCAGACCTTTTTGCCGGTGCGGGCCTGGAACGCGTGCACGCCGCCGTCGCCGCCGGGGAAGATCACGAGCTTTTGGCCTCCGATGACACCGATGACTGGCGTGTTGTACGGCGCGTCGACCGGAATGCCGCCGGTACCGGACGTCCAGTTCAGACGACCAGTTTTCTTGTCAAACGCGAAGATGCGATGCTGCGACCCAGCGTTGTCGCCCCAACCGAAGCTGACGCCGGTGATGAAGAGCTGATCGTCATTGATCGCCGGCGACGCGGTTCGCCCGCCGAACGTGGAGATCAGGCCGAATTCTTCGGTCATCTGATGTTCCCAGATGACTTTCCCGGTCTTGCCGTCGCAGCAGACGAGCGTGGCTTGCGTACCCATCGCGTAGACGTTGCCGGTCTCCGGATCGCCGACGGGGCTCGACCAGCCAAGCCGGTGAAACGGCGCGTCGGTCTGGAACATATTCTGGAGATGTTGCCAGATGATCTTGCCGGTCTTGGCGTCGACGCACGTGAGTGCTTCCTGCGTCTTGGGGCCGGGATCAACGGTCGCGGTGGAGCCTTGACCGGCCGGGACTTCACCCACGCGCGTAAAGCTGTAGAGATACCCGTTCATCACGATCGGGCACGACATCCCGCCGACCGGCGCCGACCAGGCGAGGTTCTCACCCTCCGGCGTCCACTTCTCGGGGAGGTTCGTCTCTCGCGATACGCCGGTCTGCTCCGGCCCGCGCCATTGATACCAGTCATTGCCCAGCGCCGGAGCCGCCGAACACGCCGCGGCCAGCACTACGCTTAGCAGGGTCATTTTCTTCATGGGTCGTTTCCCGTTAACGCTGTCGAATCGGATTGCGTCGCCGAGTTAGAAATTCGTTCTGCATGGGCTGGAAGCCCATGTCACGGAAACGCGTCTGTGACACGGGCTTCCAGCCCGTGCAGAGCAACTCCAAAATTCGGGGCTCATCTTCAATACTCATTCTCAAACTAATTCTTCCGAACACGATTAAATCGCTTGGCTTTCATCTCAAATCGCGGCAGCGTCCCGGCATCCACCGGTGTCACGTCCGCTCGAAACGAAAGTGTCGCCTGCAGCGCCTGACCGATCCGACGGCACAAATCTTCGCTGTCGATCACCTGACGATCCGGCTCGATCTCCAGCCGCACCTGCGAGAGCGCGCCGTCTTCAAGAATCGTCACGCGAAATTCGGTGACTTCCTTGAACCTTCGAATCACCGCTTCGACCGCCGTCGGAAAAACGTTGTTCCCGCGCACGATGAACATGTCATCGACGCGGCCAAGAATACCCCCGTCGAGCCGGGCAAAGCAACGTCCGCACTGGCATTGCCCGCGCTTCATGCGAACCTGATCGCCGGTGCGATAGCGGATCAGCGGGCTGCCGAGCCGGCCGAGATTCGTGACGATCAGTTCACCGATCTGGCCATCCGCGACGGCGCGTCCAGTTTGCGGATCGACGACTTCGGCAATGAATTCGGTTTCAATTACGTGCAAGCCGAGCGGCGCCTCGATGCATTCAAATGACATCGGCCCAAGTTCGGTCATGCCCGAGTGGTCGAACATCCGCGCATCCCACGCAGTTTGGATTGCGCGTTTGGTTTCGGGAATACTTCCGCCGGGTTCACCGGCGACAAACAGCGCTTTCACTGACGAGCCGGCCAGGTCGAATCCTTCCTCGCGCGCCACTTCCGCGATCCGCATCGCATAGGTGGGAGTGCAGAGGACGACAGTTACCTGGTTGTCCTGTATCATTTTCAGCCGGGCCGTCGTGCTCATCCCGCCGGACGGAATCGACAGATACCCTTGCGCCACTGACCCTTCAAACGCGCCCCAGAATCCCAGGAACGGCCCGAACGAAAATGCAAACAGCAACCGATCGCCAACTGTTATGCCGCCGGCTTCAAAGATGGTCTTCCAGCATCGGCCGATCCAGTTCCAACTGTCCGGCGTATCGAGCCAGCGCATTGGCCGCCCGCCGGTGCCCGAAGTCTGGCAGTATCGCGAATAGCGCTCGATCGGATAGGTGAGATTGGTTCCGTACGGCAGGTTGGCGGCTTGATCCGCTTCAAGTTCCCGCCGAGTGGTAAATGGCAGCGCCGAAAGCTCTGTCACGCCGGAACTCCAGGCAATGTCGGCCAACTTCTTCTGATAAAACGGATTGGACCGCTTCACCTCGGCGATGAGCGCATCGACTTTCAGCCGCTGCACCTGGCGCAACGCCACTTCGTCATACTCCGGCCCAGCTGATGCTGCTGGAGCGACTCTGCTAAATCCCGGGGGCGCGACGCTCATGCCAATCATCTTACCGGATCAGGCGTCGATTGTTGTTCAGACGAGTATCGGGCGTGTGACGAGCGAAACTGGGAGCGAACTCATCCTGATTGGGAGATCGGATGCAGACCGATAATCGAATCCAATAATCCTCGAACGGAAATTCTTGGTTGTCTTCAGTTAAGTCGATGATTACAGCGTCGATATCCCAAAGAGATAGAGCGGGTGCTCGGGTTGAGTCTTGGCCTGTTCGCGGGGCAATCATGATGCAATGCTTTCGTAAGACAAAATCCGCCCGCCGTCATCGCGGATCCGAAGTCCTTGAAATGTCCATGGCGCTCGGGGTCTTGATGAGCCTCGTGTTTGGGGGCGTGGAATTCGGCTACTACGTCTTCGTCAAGCATGCCATCCAGGCGGCGACCCGCGAAGGAGCTCGCACGTCCGTTCTGGTCGGATCCACCAACGCCAGCGTGAACACCGCGGTCTCGAACGCAATGACCAACGCCGGTCTTAGCGGCAGCGGTTACACCGTAACCACCTCGCCCACCGATATCACGACCGCTGCAAGCGGGGCCGAGATCACGGTGACGGTCAGTTGCACGTGGGGCGTGGTCGGCGCGGGAGTCAGGCCGCTTTCGCTGATTAGCACCAGCAAAGCCATGACTGTTTCGGTGGTCATGCTGAAGGAAGGATAAGCTTCGCGCTGGCCCCGTTTCCGTGATCCGGCCCATGCAAACGATTCTCTGGTTTCGGATAACGTCCCGGCCCAGGAATCCAAGCTTGCCGCTGGCGGCATCCGGATACTGCGACTGCTGGGGAACGTTTGGACAAAAGGAAAAGAGCGCAATGCTTCGGGCTGGGTCGATCGAGTTAGTAGCGCCAACCGACGGTGAAAGTCGCTCGGCATGGGCTGGAAGCCCATGTCACGGAAACATTACCCGGTGCCGCACTCAGCAATTGCCGTCAATCGACATCATGAAGCGAGACCAAACCCAAATTATCTCTCGTTGCGGATGGCCTGGGCGCAAGGTGAAGACGCTGAACCGCCGGAAGCCCTCACGATTGAGAGCCGTAAGCCTCATTTACGTGATCGTCGTCATGCCGGTTATCGTGGGGTTCGTCTCCTTGATGGTGGATTACGGCCTGGCCAACATGGTCAAGTCGCAACTGGAGATCGCTGTCGATGCCGCCGCCTTGGCCGCCGCCGATGGAATGAGTGTAAGCCCGGCAAATGCGCGAAACCTTGCCGAGACCGTCGCCGCCGCCAATACCGTCAATCTCCAACCGCTGACTCTTCTGGATAGCGACATCCAGTTTGGAACTTGGGATTCGACGGCCAAGACATTTACGCTGCTTACGGGGGCCGGTGAGAGTTCGGCCAATTCCGTGCGGATTACCGGACAACTGTCAACCGCGCGCAGCACCGGCGTAAAACTGTTTTTCCTTCCGATGCTGCAGGGCGCCAGCTCACTTCAGATGTCCGCTTCCGCCACTGCCCGCGGCGCCGGGGATCAAGTGGATTGGGTGATGATTCAGGACTGCAGCGGCTCATTTACTTCCGAGCTTCCCGTGGCAAAGACGGGCGATCAGAACTTGCTCACCTCGCTCAATTCCCCCGGCACCCAATCGAACTTCGGCCTGGTGGCATTTACCGGCTGGGGTAAAACCATCGCGGCTTTGGAATCGGTCTCCACCAATTTCAGCGCCCTAACCAACGCAATTACTTCGCTGAGCATCAATGGCAGCGGCATGCCTCCGACCGGGACGGGGTCAGACATTGCTTCGGGGATCGGAGCAAGCGCAATCGATGTTTAATTCCGCCGGCACGACAACCCATAGCCGGTCCATGATCATTGTGAGCGACGGGCAGCCCAACAGTTCCTCGGCCGGCAGCCACCCGAGCTTATCCGACAATCAATTGCTCGCCTTGGCCCAACAGGACGCGAACACCGCCTGGAGCAACAAGATCAATGTCTTTGTGATCTGGTGGGACAGCAGTAATGGCAGCGACCTGACCTCCGGAACCAATCTCCAAAGCCTGATCCGGGGCAAGGGCACCTACCTGCACGTGACCGACCCCAGCGCGCTATCAACCGCCATATCGTCGGTTCTGTCGGGTCAAGCGGAACTGGTTAAGTAAAGCGAGACTCGCGCGCCATAGTCACGGCGAGTGAGTCAAAGCTTGGAACTTGGATTCTGTGAGTCGGCCTTCTTCGTCTCAAACACCAGCAGATACGGCACCGCCGACTGGCCCGAGGCATCCTTGAAGTTTCCAAACTTCTGGCTGTTCAGCCAGATCGCGTACGTTTTGCCCGGCTGCAATTTCACCGGCAGCACGCAGGTTCGATGGTCATCCAGATAGTGGGGCTTGCCGGCCACATCCGGGAAGCTCTCTTTGCTGGCGGTCGACCACGACCAGCTTTTGTCCGCCATGTCTTTGCTGAACGTGACTTTGATTTCGGTGATGCTCGGATCGGCCGACACCACCGCCTTTGGCGGCATCGCATCCATTTTTACAGACGGAGCTGGCGGAAACCCTTTCGCGCCCCGCACGTGATCCTGTCATGAGAACCCGCAAACGCCGATCAGCTGAACTCCAGAATCAACGGAGGGGTCATTTCCAGGTCATTATCTAATGTCTTGTCGAATCCGCATCCTTTGTCGTGGTGGAGAGCGGTTTCACCAGCACAAGGTCGCCGAGGTTCATCTTGGGATAGGCATTGCCCAAACCGAGGAAGTGAGGATTGCTGATCGCTCCGCCTAATGGCATCGGCTCGGATTGCAGGCCATTGGCATGTGCGGTGGCCGAGTAGACCTGGCCCATTCCGTCGAGCGGCAGAAGTGGAACCAGCGCCCATTGAGTCTGTTCCGCGCGGAAGAAGTGCCCGGTCGAGTCAGTCCGCAGGTCGAAAACCGAGCTGGCCGGCGGCATGGTCCCGGCGTCGGTTTGCCGAATGGTTATGATCGCATTGGGAACGGGTTGATGCTCCATGGAAACAACCCGTCCGGAGATTTCGGGCGCAATCGTCCAAGTTGCCGGAAGACAACCCGCGACACCCAACAGTAACAGCGCCGCGCAAAGCGATAGGATCGATGCCTGCTCTTTCATGGCTTCCACCATCTATAGTGCCGCGATTCTAACGACACCTCTGTCGCTCATCACAATTTTCATCAATCAATGTCGAAGCCGTGTGGATAAACTGGCCCCTGCGACAGGCAAATATCTGCCGCCAAAGATTCTTCGCTAAGTTAACTTTTGCTTGGCCAAAAGCTTATGGAATCTGAATACGAACAGGGTGCATTAACCACCGTATTTAGTAAATCAAATGTTGCGAGACACAAGATGTGGTGTATAAGATGACTCTTGGCCGATGAGGATTGGGGCGGGTGATTTCTGCGGAGGAAGCGACGGCTGCGGCAATAGGATTGCAGCGGCGGCTCTTGATAACCAGTTGTAAGCGCGAGGGTTTAGCGCTGGGGAGCGATCATGGGTGTGCTTTGCGATTCGCAGATTCGGGAACTGATTGGCATTGAGCCATTCGAAGAGAATATCAAGCGGCCCGGCAAGATCAGCTACGGCGTATCCAGCTACGGCTACGACCTCCGCGTCGGCTCGGTCTTCAAAATATTCACCAACGTCAACTCTGAGATTGTCGATCCGAAGCAGTTCAGCGAGCGGTCTTTCGTCACCGTCGATACCGACGAGACCGGCAAGGATTACGTGCTGATCCCGCCGAACTCGTTCGCGCTCTGTGAAACGGTCGAGCACGTCAGCATGCCGCGGGAATCGCTGGCGATCTGCGTCGGCAAGAGCACTTACGCGCGCTGCGGCATCATCGTCAACGTGACGCCCATCGAGCCGGAATGGCAGGGCAAAATCACGCTCGAAATCAGCAATACCACGCCGCTGCCGGCCAAGATTTACGCCAATGAGGGAATCGCGCAGCTCGTGTTTCTCAAGGCCGATCGGGTGTGCGCGGTCAGCTACGCCGACAAGCAAGGGAAGTATCAGAACCAGGTCGGCCTGACGTTGCCCAAGGTGGATTAGTCGGTCGTTTTTAAGTCTCCCAACTCTCGGATCATTTTCCGTTTTTGCATCAGAGCGGCCCGGATCTTACAGGGCCTTTCTCATCATATGAGTTTGTTGTGCCGCGCGGGACGGATGCCCGCCTGGCGGGTTTCGCGTGTCATGGAAGGCTGTTGAAAGAGCGATTAAATGCCGCGCCGCGCCGCCACATATTGCCTGCGAATTGCCATGCTGCTGATGAGCAGTTCGGCGGTGCTGTTTGTCGCGAGTTGCGGACCCTCGGCGCAGGAGCAACAGCGCGACAAGGCTGAGGAAGATTTCCGCGACGGGTTTGCCCGGCACGAAGTGGATGTGCAGTCGCGGGATGTCGAACATCCCAGCCGTGTGCTGGTCGCACGCGGGCATTCGCCGGTGGTTTTTGAAGTTCGCGAGCCAGTCAAGGCTCACATGGTGGATCTTACAACCGGCGCCGAGATCGTCGCGACGGATGTCGGGCGCGATCAGTTTGTATCGGTCAATGAAGACACGGGCGTTCTGGTTGGCAACCGACGCATCGTGCCCGGGCCGCTGCCGGAAGGTCATGAGTTTGGCATTCTCGTCGATGTCAGTGGCGATGAGAGCTTCAACTCGAAGATAACGACGAATCCCGTCCCGCCGCCGCGAATGAAACCATTCGTGGTAGTGCCGCCGACACCGCCAACGACAAAGCCAGCGCCGTTTGCGCCGACCACGGCGCCCGCGCCAGTCGGTGATGACTTAAGGAGCAATTGATGAAGCTGTCAGCAATGAACGTATTCCGCGTCCTCACGCTGGCGACGATTGCAGTTTTCGCCGTTGGTTGTATGCCGCCGAAGTCTGATCACCCGTATTCTCCGACGCCGGATGAGGCGATTCCCGTCCCGCCGGGCGCGCGGATCATCGCATTCGGTCATTACCCGGTCGGCCCGTTCATGGTGCCGCGTGAGCCAGGCTCGCTTTACGTCTGGGACGACGACGTCCATAAGACGGCGTATATGGCGGCGATCACGTCCGATGCGTCGTCATCGCAGATGACCGATCTCAACCAGATTTCAAAAAACTCGTTCGACCCGACTCACAACTACTGCGTCTATTTCGTCCCCGCCCCCGCGGCGACGACGCAGCCGGCGGTGAGCCAATAAGCACATGATGCCGCCTTCGCGATGAGGATCAACACGAAATGCTAAAACTTCAGATCCCCAACCTCGTGAGTGCCCTGATCGAAGAGCGAAAACGCATGGGCGTTGGCTGCGCGGAGTTCGCAAAACGTGCCGGCCTCACGGACTTTGAAGTTCTAGATCTGGAGCGAACGGGTCGCGCGCCCCCGTCGGTGCTAGCAGAGGTCACGGGTGTAACCCATCCGTTTAACGTCGTCCTTCAGGCTGTTGTCTCGCGACCTGAACGCGGCCTTTTTGATCTACCAGAATTGTTCATGGGTTCTCGCGAACGCCAGCGTCGTCAGACAAAAGAAATGGCGTACAGGGAGCTACAGCGTTCCCATCACGATGAGTCATATACCGTTTTTGAGACGGTTATGAGAGAGGTCGATCTCATGATCGACGAAGTCGACGCCGAAGCCTCGCTGCTGACAGCGAAGTTTCGGCATGGGGGCGATGTCTGCGTTGATGAAGATTTGATTGCGTCACTTGTGCGACGAGCAAAGAATCGAGGGTAAGACTGTGGCAAAGAAGTTGTCTGCTTTCGATGGACTGGGATCACGTGTTCGCGAGGGTCGAGAGAATCTCGGCATGTCGCAAGCTGATTTTGCCAAACGTGTCGATAGCACGGTCGAACTGCTGGAAAGGATTGAGGGGGACGTGCCCCTCGATCAGCGGCACGGTTTACCCCCCGTGTTGGAACGAATAGCGGATGCGATCGGAACCACAATCGATACTCTTCTTTTTGCGGACACATCACTATTTACGGTGCGTGTCAATGGAATGAAGATGAGGGCTTGGGAACTGATTCGCGAACATGATTGGACCAGTTCTCTGAAGATAATTGTGTCGGTGTTTGAACAGATCGAAGAGCTTTATAATAAACGCTTAGTAGAGCGAGAAATCGGTGCAGTGGGCTTTCGTAATCAGGGTTTGGCTTGGTCGCTTGACGCTGAAATCGTTTATGAAATGGTTCAAGAAGCCAAGCGGCGAATCGTCGCGATGTAGGAGCGAACTCGATGAACGCTCATATCCAGTCATTCGCGGAAGAACTAGCAACCTATGTTTTGGTGAAGGCTGACGCTGCGCAGCTTCCCGTTGATTTAGAGAAGGTCGCATACAGCTTAGGTGTTTCTGAGATTCAGAAGAAGGACTTGGCGGCGGAAGGATATGTCGAGGCGATCGCGGACGGCGGGTACCGCGTAGTTCTTCGAGCCGGCCGCAGCCCGCAGCGGACGCGGTTCTCGCTTGCCCACGAGATAGGGCACGTGCTCATACACAAGATGGAGGCAGCGCCAAAAGCTCCTTTAGGAAGGCGATACCGCTCGTTTTCGCGCGTGGGCAATCAAATTGATGACGAGACGGTTGCAGATACCTTGGCTGGGGCACTCCTAATCCCCGCGTCGACGATCTCGCGTATGCTGCCCGGTAAGTTTTCGATGAAGGGCATCTCTCGTATCGCTGAGGTAACTGAATCGAGTACCCCTACCGCGATGCTTCGAGCGATGTGGTATGCCACCCAGCCATGCGTGGCGTTTCACCTTAGATGGACAGTCGACAAGCCGAATACTCTTCGTTGTATGTGGACACGATCCAGCAGGAGCGTGAGACCACTGACTCCTGACAAGATTGGAGAACTCGTCGAACCGAGCGTTATGACGCACATAAGGAATGTGCCGAATGTGCAGAAGTTTGCGACGATCTTGAACCGATCAGGCTGCGTGTGTCGGATCGAGTTTACGAGAGTGCGCTATTTTGAAAGAGAGTCATTCTACGGATTAGCGTTTTTGAGGGGCGATTGGGAGGCCGAATTATTCCCCGCGCCCGAAGAAGTAGATTTTGAGCCCATACCAACCGCAGAACTAGAAGTCTGATGGCAGAAGTTAGGAAGGATTCCTGATGAAGATTAACCGACGATTCACCCACAGCGGACAAAGCGCATTCGACTCCGTCACGTACGAGCGGCGGACCAGCCGCATCGCCAACCCGGACGGCTCGGTCGTTTTTGAAATGAACGACGCGGAGATTCCGGCGCAGTGGTCGCAGCTTGCCACCGACATCATGGTCAGCAAGTACTTCCGCAAAGCGGGAGTGCCGCAGACCGATGAAAATGGACAGGTGGTTCGCGACCATGCCGGCAATGTCGTCACCGGCCCGGAGAAGAGCGCCAAGCAGGTGATGAACCGGCTGGCTGGGTGCTGGCGCTATTGGGGTGAAAAGTACGGCTACTTCGACACCGCTGAGGACGCCCAGGCGTTCTACGATGAACTGGCGTACATGCTGCTGCATCAGATGTGCGCGCCCAACAGCCCGCAGTGGTTTAACACGGGTTTGAACCACGCCTATGGAATCACCGGCCCGGCCCAGGGCCACTATTTCATCGACCCCAAGACGCACGAGATGGCCAAGAGCCGCGATGCCTATTCGCATCCGCAGCCGCATGCGTGTCAGCCGTTCCGCGCTCCGATTTCGACGCCGCACGGGCCGATCCCGATCGGCAAGATCGTCAACGACAATCTCGTCGGCATCGAAGTCTACGACGGTCGCGACAACGGCAGCGGCACGACGCGCATCGTCGCCGTGAAATTCAATGGCCATAAGCCGGTGATGCGCGTCGTGCTCGGTGACGGCGGGGTGATTGAAGCCACCGGCGATCATCTGGTTTACGTGAAGGATTCGGATGGGCTCTCGGGCCGCTGGGTTCGCGTCGATTCGCTGCTTCCCGGCATGTTGATGGTCCGCGTGATTCGCGATCGCAACGCCGAGCAGCGCGCCAGCAACAATCAGTCGGGCAACGACACCACGACGACCACGCGTGTCCGCACGCTGCGCGAGGTTCCGGTCAAGCGCATCGACTCCGCCGGTTCGCAAGCGGTTTACGATATTCAAACCGAGTCCGGGCAGTATCTGTGCGACAACGTCATCGTTCACAACTGCTTCATCCAAAGCGTCAGCGATGACCTCGTGAACTCCGGCGGCATCATGGACCTCTGGACGCGCGAAGCCCGCCTCTTCAAATACGGCTCGGGCACGGGATCGAATTTCTCGCAGCTTCGCGGCGAAAATGAACCGCTGTCGGGCGGCGGCAAGTCGTCGGGACTCATGAGCTTCCTCAAGATCGGCGACCGCGCCGCCGGCGCGATTAAGTCGGGCGGCACCACTCGCCGCGCCGCAAAGATGGTTTGCCTCGATCTCGACCACCCCGATATCGAGCAGTTCGTCAATTGGAAAGTCCGCGAGGAACTGAAAGTAGCCGCGATGGTGGAAGGGCTGAAAGTTCTGCCCGGCGATCAGCGCGAATTGGCCGCTAAGCTCGGCCTCAAGCTGAGCTACGATTTCAACGGCGAAGCGTACTTCACCGTCTCCGGCCAGAACTCGAACAACTCGGTCCGCATTCCCAACCGCTTCTTCAAAGCTCTCGAAGACGACGGCGACTGGACGCTCAGCTGGCGCACGAACGGCAAGCCCGCCAAGACGATGAAAGCCCGCGATTTGTGGGAACAGATCGCCTTCGCCGCATGGCGCTGTGCCGACCCCGGCGTGCAGTACGACGACACCATCAACCAGTGGCATACCTGCCCGCAGTCCGGACCGATTCGCGCCTCCAATCCCTGCGTCACCGGCGATACCCGTGTCCTCACGCCCGGCGGCATCTGGCGGCGCATCGATCAGATGATCCACCTGCCGGCTCGCGTCGTCACCAACCTGCACGGCCAGGAAATCCACGCCACCGAAGGCGCGTTCCCGACCGGAAATCGCGAAGTTTTCGAGCTTCTCACCGCCGGCGGATACACGCTGAAGCTCACCGGCGATCATCGCGTCTGGACCCGCACCCGCGGCTGGGTTGAGGCCAAGGATCTGACGACCAACGATGAAGTGAAGCTTCCAAGTAAGCCGGCATGCGTCGAGGAAATCGGCGAGCCGCAGGACACGCGGTTCTTCCAACTGCTCGGCATGTTCGCGTCGTGCGCGAATTCGGATCTGTCATCGCTGCACCTGGAGCAATGCGTGAAGGACGCGGCCCAGATCGATGGCTTCGGCCGCTATGTCGCCGACAACTGGGGCGAGCGCTGGTACGCCGACGATTATGTGAATCGCGCGATGGTGGATGGTCTGGAATCCGTCGAAGGCAATACCCTCACCGCGACGGTGACCAATCGCCGAATCATCAGCCGGCTCAAGGCGTTCCTGCGAATCGAAGCCGGCCAGGTGCGATTCTCGGATGAAGCGTTCACGGCGGGACTCGCCGCGCAGAAGCATCTGCTTCGCGGCTTATTCAGCGCCGACGGCGCGATCCTTGATGGAGCCCTGGAGCTGATAGCCGCGAACCGCGGATTGCTTGAAGACGTTCAGTTGTTGCTGCTGGGCTTCGGCATCAAGTCTGAGCTGATTGCCCGTGGCGCTAACGACTTTGGCGGCCAGGCCGCTGATCACGGAGCGCTGTCCGATCGAGTGAGTGCGCGACACGACTCGCGCATCGACGCAGAATCCAGACGCCACGGCCTGCGTATCGTTTCGGACAGCCTCCGTTCGTTTGAAAAGCATATTGGTCTGCTCGCCGGAACCACCTGCGATGCGCTCGCGGATGCGGCAAAGCACTCGCCGAGGGCCGACGAGCTTGCCGGCCATTTCGATCGCGTTGCCGGGCTGGTGTCGCTTGGCGTCAAGCAGGTGTTCGATATCACCGAGCCGAAGACGCACTCATTCGTCGCCAACGGGCTGACGGTGCACAACTGCTCCGAATACATGTTCCTCGACGACACCGCCTGCAACTTGGCGTCATTGAACGTGCTCACGTTCTTCGATGCCGAGTCGCGCCGCTTTGACGTCGAGGGTTACAAGCACGGCTGCCGCATCTGGACCATCGTGCTCGAGATTTCCGTGCTGATGGCCAGCTTCCCTAGTGAATCGATCGCTCGACTGTCCTACGAATTCCGCACGCTGGGTTTGGGTTACGCGAACCTTGGCGCCATGCTGATGCAGGCCGGCATTCCGTATGACAGCGAAAAGGGCCGGGCGATCTGCGGGGCGCTCAGTGCGATTCTCACCGGCGAAAGCTACGCCACCAGCGCCGAGATGGCTCGCGAGCTGGGTGCGTTCCCGGGTTACGACCGCAATAAGAATGACATGCTGCGGGTGATGCGAAACCATCGCCGGGCCGCGTATGACGTCACCAGCAACGGCGGCGCGAAGAAGAATCTCGGCGGCTACGAGGTGCTTCAGATCGAGCCCGTCGGCATCGACGCGACGCAATTCGCCGACAACGATCCGATGGCGCCCAAATCGCTCCTTCACGCGGCCCGCGAATGCTGGGATCGCGCGCTGAACCTCGGCGAACGCCATGGCTATCGCAACGCCCAGACCACCGTCATCGCGCCGACGGGCACAATCGGTTTGCTGATGGATTGCGACACCACCGGCGTCGAACCCGATTTCGCGCTGGTGAAGTTCAAGAAGCTCGCCGGCGGCGGGTACTTCAAGATCGCCAATCAATCATTGCGGCCCGCGCTCCAAAACCTGGGCTACGAGCCGGAGCAGATCCATGACATCCTGCGATTCGTCATGGGCTCCCTCACGCTGCATGATGCGCCGCATGTCAGCTACGAGCGCATGCAGCGCCTTGGGTTTACCCGTGAAGCGCTCGACAAGATTGAATCCGCTCTGTTCGGCACGTTTGAAATCAGCTTCGCGTTCAGCCCGTGGACGCTTGGCGCCGACGTGATGAAGACGCTGGAGATTCCGGAAAGCGAATGGCAGCAGCCGACCTTCAACCTGCTGCGCCGGCTAGGATTCACGCGCAAACAGATTGACGAAGCCAACGATCACATCTGCGGCCGCGGCACCGTCGAAGGCGCGCCGCATCTGCTGGATCAGCATCTGCCCGTCTTCGATTGTGCCAACAAATGCGGCAAGACCGGCAAGCGCTACATTAACGTCGAAGGTCACATCCGCATGATGGCGGCGGCGCAGCCGTTCATCAGCGGGGCGATTTCCAAGACGATCAACCTGCCGAACGAAGCGAATGTCGAAGACATCAAGAACAGCTACTACCTGAGCTGGAAGCTGGGATTGAAGGCCAACGCGCTCTATCGCGACGGATCGAAGCTTTCGCAGCCGCTGAATATCAAGAGCGACGAAGAGCTCAATACCGAGGAGGATGACGAAGAAGCGGTGGCCGCCGCCAAGGAAGAAGTGGCGACGGATGTCGCGCGAGCCGCCGCCGCTGTGTCGAAGGTCACTACGGCTAATGCCGACCTGAAATCCGAAATCTCAATTCTCAAATCTGAAATCTCAAATCTGAAATCGGAGATTTCTTCAGACAACCTTTCGCCAGTTCACACGAACGTGATCGAAAAAATCGTCGAGCGCATCGTCGAACGACCGCTTCGCCGGCGTCTTCCCGACACGCGTCACGCGATGACGCACAAGTTCGATGTCGCCGGCCACGAGGGGTATATCACCGTCGGCCTCTATGAAGACGGCCAGCCCGGCGAAGTCTTCATCCGCATCGCCAAGGAAGGTTCGACGATCGGCGGCCTGATGGACACCATCGCCACGCTGGTGTCGGTGAGCCTGCAATATGGCGTGCCGGTCGAATCGCTCGTTCGCAAGTTCGAGCACGTCCGCTTCGAGCCGAGCGGCATGACCCGCAACCCGGAAATTCCGATCGCCAAGAGCCTGACGGATTACATCTTCCGCTGGATGGCGATGGAGTTCGTGCCAGGTTATCGCGCCGCCCACGCCCCCAAACGCGAGAAGCGCCAGGTGCCAGCGCCGGCTCCGCTGCCTGAGCCGGCACCGGAGATGGACATGGGCGATCTGCCCGTGACCAATGAAGGCCCGGTCGCGATTCCGCCCAAGAAGAAAACGAATGGCCACGGCCCCCGGATCGAAGCGGACACCGCCAAGCCGTTTGACTATTCCGCCGGCGAAGAGCAACAAAGCAATGCGCCCGAAGCGTCAACTGGAACGAGCGGGAAATTGCGGCTCGCAATCGGCGCTGATCCGCTGAGCCAGCAAGGAAGCAACCTTCAAGCCGACGCCCCCGCTTGCGACGTCTGCGGCAGCATCACCGTCCGCAGCGGCACCTGCTACAAATGCCTCAACTGTGGCAATTCCATGGGATGCAGCTAAATCGCCAGTCAGCGAAAGCTGACCCCGATTAAGCTCCAACGCTGCCGCGCCCGCTCCAAGGCGCGTCAGCGTTTTTTTGCGATTCGCCTGTTCTCGATTCGATTCGAGCCATGTGATCGGCCAGCATTTCATTGGACGCTTTCGCCGCTGGTGATGGGGCATTCGGAGCGGGGTCCTGAGTTTGGCCTTTGCTTTGCTATTGCCCATTGGGGCCTGCGGAACGATGCGGGCTATGGTCCAGAAGCTGTGTTACGACCGTACGCACTTTTAACGACAGAATTCAAAGCAATGCGAATCTTCCACTGTGACCACTGCGGCCAGTCGATTTTTTTTGAGAACTCAGTCTGCGGCAACTGCGGACATCTCCTGGCGTATATCCCGGATCTGAAGATTGTTGCCTCGCTGAATCCATCGACGAGCAGCGATGAACGCGGACCTCTCTACACGACCCCCGTCGGCCGATCCGAAGGAAGAACCTATCGATTGTGTGCGAACTCGTTGAAACACGGCGTTTGCAACTGGGCGATGCCGTCGGACGATCCGAACGATTTGTGTGAGTCGTGCCGATTGACGCAGATCATTCCCGACATCAGCGCACCGGAGAAGAAAGCGGCGTGGTTCCGGCTCGAAACGGCAAAGCGCCGGCTTGTCTACAGTCTGATGGAGCACAACCTGCCGATTCGGAACAGAATTGACGATCCCGTGGGCGGTCTTTCGTTCCAAATGAAGGCCGACGAACCGACGGGCCCTCGGGTGCTGACGGGTCATGACGACGGAGTGATTACTTTGAACATCGACGAGGCGGACGATGTCGAGCGCGAGAAACGCCGGCTGTCGATGCATGAGCCGTATCGAACGTTACTGGGCCACTTTCGCCATGAGATTGGGCATTACTATTGGGATCGACTGATCAAGGATTCGAATCGACTCGATGCGTGCCGCCAGATGTTTGGTGACGAGCGCGCGGATTATGATGCAGCGCTGAAGACGCACTACGCCAACGGGCCGCGAACAGACTGGAATCAGTGTTTTGTGAGCGCTTATGCGAGTGTTCACCCCTGGGAAGACTGGGCCGAGACCTGGGCGCACTACCTCCACATGACCGACACGCTCGAGACGGCCGCGGCGTGCGGGATGTCGCTTCATCCTGATCGGAAGGATGAGCCGGTCATGGAGAAGCAACCGATGAAGCCGGCGCACAGCCAGACGTTTGATGAGATCATCGGCAACTGGTTCCCGCTGACCTACGCCATGAATTGCCTTAACCGCGGCATGGGGCTGGCCGACGCCTATCCGTTTGTTCTTCCGCCGGCGGCGGTCGCGAAGCTTCGATTCGTGCACGAGACAATTTGCGAAGCCGGCAAATCGTCAGGGCTTTCCGGCACGCCCCTGCCTTAGCCATCTCTTCACCGGCAAGGTGGCGACCGCGATAAAACCCCCTCGGGTCGCCGCACTCTCGCATCGATCGTCGAATTGGTATAGTTTCAGCGTGAACCAACACTTGGCCTTAGCGGCATAGCTCCCTCTGTTGGCCAGTTAATGCGCCTTGATTTTCCGGAAAGTGTTGGACTTCGCATATGTCGATTCGTGTCGCGCTGAACCATAAGACGTCGTACCGTTACGCCAAACCTGCCTGGCTGTCGCCGCAAGTCATTCGGCTTCACCCCGCGCCGCATTGTAGAACGTCCATTCTGAGCTACTCACTGACCGTCAAACCCGAGAATCAGTTCATCAACTGGCTGCAAGATCCCTACGGCAACCGCCTGGCCCGGCTGGTGTTTCCCAAGCCGACACAGCTCTTTTCCGTCGAAGTCGATCTGATCGCTGACATGAAATCGGTGAACGCCTTCGACTTCTTCATCGAGAAGGACGCCGAGAAATTTCCGTTTACCTACGACGCGCTGCTGAAGCGGGAGTTACTGCCGTATTTCGAGGCCATTCCGGCCGGGCCGCGGATGACCGAGTTTCTGGCGGCGGTGCGGAAGACGTATGTTCCCACGGTCGATTACCTGGTGGGGCTGAATCAAAAACTGTGCGGGTTAATCAAATATGTGATTCGCCTGGAGCCGGGCATTCAGACACCAGAGGAGACGCTCACGCTCTCCAGCGGTTCCTGTCGCGACACATCGTGGCTGCTGGTGCAGGTGCTTCGACACCTTGGGTTGGCCGCGCGTTTCGCGTCGGGATATCTGATCCAGCTCAAACCCGACGTCACCAGTTTAGATGGTCCGAGCGGCGCATCGGTCGATTTCACCGATCTTCACGCTTGGGCGGAGGTCTATCTGCCGGGCGCGGGATGGGTGGGGTTGGATCCCACTTCAGGGTTGTTGACTGCCGAGGGGCATATCCCGCTGGCCTGCGGCGCCGACCCGCAATCGGCCGCCGCGATCACGGGCTTCTGCTCTTTTGAAAATGCCGATGTAATTTCCGCCGATCCTGAAGACGGTGCCGATCACGGCGACAATCAGGATTATGTCGCCACGGATGGTTTTGGTTATTCGATGACCGTGACGCGGATTCATGAGGATCCGCGCGTCACCAAGCCCTACACCGAAGAGCAATGGGCATCGATTGAAAGCCTTGGCCATCAGGTCGACGCCGTGCTGAAAGACAACGACGTTCGCCTCACCATGGGTGGCGAGCCGACCTTTGTGTCGATCGATGACATGGACGGCGCCGAATGGAACAGCACCGCCCTCGGGCCGCTGAAATACAAACGGGGTGACGAGCTGGTTCGCCGGCTGCGAGATCGTTTCGCACCTACCGGATTTCTTCACCACGGCCAAGGCAAGTGGTATCCGGGTGAAGCATTGCCGCGATGGGCAAATGGACTGTACTGGCGTAAAGATGGCCAGCCGATCTGGAAAGACCGCGCGCTGGTTGCGGACGAGCAGAAGCCGCATCCCCACACAGAAACCGATTCTCGAACGTTTATTGTTCGATTGGCCGAGCGTCTTGGGGTCGAGCCGCATTACCTGATCCCAGGTTACGAAGATGTCTGGCATTATCTGTGGAAAGAACGCCGGTTGCCGACGAACGTTGACCCGCACAAGAGCGAGTTGTCCAACGAGATCGAGCGCGCACGGCTGGCGCGGATTTTTGAGAGTGGATTAGCACGGGTCGTCGGCTACGCGCTCCCCCTACGCCGCGATCGCTTTGCCGCGGGCAAGGGAGCTTGGATTAGTGGCGAATGGTTTCTGCGTCCGGAGCGGATGTATTTGATCCCCGGCGATTCGCCGATGGGATATCGTTTGCCGCTGGATTCGCTGCCGTGGGTAGCCAAGACAGAATTCCCCGACATATTTCCGCAAGATCCCACTGCTGAGCGCCGGCCGCTGCCGACGCGCGACGATATCAGCCAGCAACATTATCTGATTTCGCATCCTGAACCGATCGGCATGCCAGGACAGTTGGAGGCATTCGAGCAGCAGACGAAGGACGAAGATCGCCGAGCCGCTGGAAGAGGCGCCGGCGGCGGTTCCGGAGTCGGGTCTCTCCCGCCGTTGACGGAAGCTGAAGCAGCTGCCCGTCGCTCGCGTATACCCGATTTGGCCCCGCTGCCGGGCCAATCGGCCCCGTGGCTTGTGCGAACGGCGATAGTCACCGAGATCCGCAACGGCGCGCTGCGCGTCTTCATGCCGCCATTGCGCTACCTGGAAGATTACCTCGAACTGATCACGGCCATCGAGGACACCGCTGCCGACCTCGGGTTTCCCGTGCTCATCGAAGGTTACACCCCGCCGTACGACCCGCGCTTGCACGAGATCAAGGTGACGCCCGATCCCGGCGTGATCGAAGTCAACACCCGGCCGGTCGAGAGCTGGGATGACCTGGTCAAAAACACCGAGGCGCTCTACGAGGAAGCGCGGCTCACCCGGCTCGGTACCGAAAAGTTCATGGTCGATGGCCGGCATACCGGTACGGGCGGCGGAAACCACATCATCGTCGGCGGAGCATCGCCGGGCGATTCACCGCTCCTTCGCCGGCCGGATTTGCTGCGCAGCCTGATTGGATATTGGCATAACCATCCGTCGCTTTCGTTCCTGTTCAGCGGGTTATTTGTGGGTCCCACCAGCCAGGCGCCGCGCGTCGACGAAGCACGCAATGATCAAGTCTACGAGATGGAGATTGCATTCAGGGAGGTTCCGGATCACGCCCAGTGCCCGCCTTGGCTCGTCGACCGAATCTTCCGGAATTTGCTGGTGGATGTGACGGGCAACACGCATCGCGCGGAATTCTGCATCGACAAACTGTTTCCGCCCGAGAGCGCGGATCGACGACTGGGATTGCTGGAGATGCGGGCATTTGAAATGCCGCCGAATGCACGGATGAGCCTGACACAGCACTTGTTGCTGCGGGCGCTGATCGCGAAGTTCTGGCAAACTCCGTATAAGGCGAAGCTCGTGCGCTGGGGCACGGAAATTCACGATCGATTCATGCTCCCGCATTTCGTCAAAGAAGACCTGCACGATGTGCTGGACGAAATCCAGACGAGCTTCGCGATCAAGGCCGAATGGTTCGCCCCGCATCTGGAGTTTCGATTTCCGCCATACGGCACCGTCGAGCAGCGCGGCGTAGTGCTTGAACTGCGCCAGGCGATCGAGCCGTGGCACGTGCTGGGCGAAGAACCTGCCGGCGGCGGAACGGTGCGATTTGTCGATTCTTCGCTCGATCGGCTGCAGGTTCTTGTCAACGGCATGGTCGACCCACGCCACGTCGTGACCTGCAACGGCGTGCGAATTCCGCTGCATCCGACTGGCACGAACGGCCAATACGTAGCCGGCGTGCGCTACCGCGCGTGGGACGCGCCCAATGCACTGCATCCGACGATCAAGGTTCACTCGCCGCTGACGTTCGATATCTTTGACACCTGGGCGGGTCGATCGATCGGAGGGTGCACCTACCATGTGGCACATCCGGGGGGCCGCAACTACAGCCGCCGGCCCGTGAACGCTTACGAAGCCGAAGGCCGCCGAATTGCCCGCTTCTATTCGTTCGGGCATACGCCTGGATCAGTGCAGATGACCGAACCACCGCTCAGTCGGGAGCTCCCGTTCACGCTGGATCTGCGGCTGACAAAGCGGGCAGTCCAAGGGAGTCTATAAGATCCTATTCGATAGTGACGCTGGCCTGGTGTTCGGAAGGGACCCGGCTCGCGAACGGTGCGTGAAGAGAAGAAGGCAGTGCATTGCTTCGGCCTCCCGCCAAGGGCCTGCGGGCCTTGTCGCACGTATCATTCTTCACTGCTGAAACGTCAAAATGCAGCGCTGGAGCTAGTTCTATGAGCCTTACGAAATCCAGTGGCTTCGCGGCCGGGTATACCGCGAGCCAGTCGGATGAAATGATCAAATCGGACGGCTCATTGCGGTCGCACTGGCGCATGTTCGTGAGCTGCATGGATGATCTGGGCCCGGAAGAACTTCCGCGGCGACGGGAGCAAGCCCGCAGGTTGATTCGCGAAAATGGAATCACTCATAACGTATACGGTGATCCGGACGGGCTCGATCGGCTCTGGAACCTGGACATGGTTCCTCTGCTGGTCCCGGAACTCGATTGGCAACGCGTCTGCAAGGCGCTGCGGCAACGGGCGACTCTGCTCGACGCCCTGTTGGCCGATCTCTATGGCCCGGCCCACTGTGTCAACGAACGATTGCTTCCGCCGCAGTTGCTCTACTGCAATCCGGGTTTCCTGCGGGCGTGCCATGGCATTGCGTTGCCGAAGGGACAATGGTTGCACCTGTATGCCGCGGATTTGATCCGATCGGCGGCCGGGCAATTCCGCGTGCTGTGCGATCGGACTCAAGCTCCCAGCGGCGCGGGGTATTCGCTGGAGAATCGCAGCGTCTTGTCCGAGGTGCTCCCCACCGTGTTCCGTCAATCGAATGTGCAGCGATTGGCCCCGTTCTTCACGGCGATGCGGCGGACACTGACCTCACTGGCTCGATCCAATGTTGAAAACCCCCGCGTTGTTCTGCTCACCCCGGGGCCATACAACGAAACGTACTTCGAGCATGCTTACCTCGCTCAGTACCTGGGCTACGCGCTGGTGCAGGGAAACGATTTGACCGTCCGCGATGGGCGGGTCTACATGAAAATGTTGGGTGAACTCCAACGCGTGGATGTAATCCTTCGCCGGGTGGATGACGACTTTTGTGATCCGCTGGAACTGTTCCCGAACTCGTATCTCGGCGTCCCCGGGCTGGTTGAGGCGGTGCGTCAAGGAAACGTGGCCGTGGCTAATGCGCTCGGCACGGGTGTTCTTCAAATGCCTGCGTTTCTCCCTTTCCTTCCCACACTTTGCCGGCGATTTCTTGATGAAGAGCTCATGATGCCATCGGTGGAAACCTGGTGGTGCGGTGAACCTGACTCACTTCGCCACGTGCTGGACAATTTGCCGAATCTGGTCATCAAACATGCATTCCCAGCGCCTAGTTCTGATCCACAATTTGGCGAGGAATTGACGCGCTCGCAACTGGCGCAACTCCGAGATCGAATGACCGCCAAGCCGAGCCAGTTCGTCGCACAGCAGCGTCTGGTCTCACGTACCGCGCCGGTGCTGCTGAACGAAAGAGTCGAGGCCCGCCGCTTCGTGATGCGTGCGTATCTTGCTGCCGCCGATGGTTCATATACGGTCATGTCGGGTGGGCTCGCCCGGGTGGCTGCCGCCGAAGATTCGCTGGTCGTTTCGCTGCAAAAGGGAGGCGGCAGCAAAGATACCTGGATCCTGGCCGATCGCCCGGTGATCGAGCCGGCGCCCAGCGCACCCCGTCCGCACGCCGTTGAACTCAATCGCGGTGGCGGCGATTTACCGAGTCGCGTCGCTGACAATCTGTTTTGGCTCGGGCGATACGTTCATCGGGCTGAATCGGATGTTCGCATTGCGCGCTCCCTGGTCGGCCGGCTTGCAGACTATGGTCGCGTCGAAAGGCCGGGAACCGCGGAGATTTTGACGACGGAATTGCTCGGACATCTCAGGTTCAATTTCGACGAACCTAATACCCATGCGCTGATGGCCGAGGTCTTCCGATCATCACCTACCAGCCCCACGCGCTCCGCGATCGAACACGTTGAGAATTTGATCCGATCGCTGCGCGATCGCGTTTCCACCGATGCGTGGCGAATCCTTCAGGGCATTCAGCGGGATCTCTCCGATTTTGACGAGGGCGCAGGTACCGATCGACCCGCGCAAGTGGTGGAGCTGCTGAATCGGCTGGCGATTAAATTCCTGGCCTTTAGTGGCGTCGTGGCGGAGTCGATGACTCGCGGCCATGCGTGGCGCTTCCTGGACATGGGCAATCGCCTGGAACGCGCGATTGCCTTATCGAGGTTACTCCGATCGACGCTGGTGAACGTGGCTCCTGATGAACCTTCGCTGCTGGATGCGATTCTTGAAATTGCCGACAGCTCGCTGACCTATCGCCGCAGATACTTCACGCAGTTGGACGCCGCCGCCGTAGTTGATCTGCTGGTGGCCGACGAAGCCAATCCTCGGTCGGTCGCCTATCAGGTCGCCGCCATCGAAGAGCATTTGTGCTGCCTTCCCCGGCTAGTCATTCACCCTCGCGCATCGGCACACACCCAGTTGATCTTGCAGTTGCGCACCCGGCTTCGACTGGCCGATCCTACTGCGGCATGCGCTCCATCGGAGGATGGGGTTCGTCCGGAACTGGACGGCCTGCTAACGGAAGTCATCGATCAGATGCAGCAGATCGGGACGATGGTGAGCCAAGTGTATTTCAGTCACACGGCCGTGGCCCGCTGGTTAGCCGGGCCGGGCGAGGAGAACTTGACGTGAAATACAACGTGACCCATCTGACAGAGTACCGATACGGCGACCCCGTATCTTTAGGTCACAATACGGTGCGGCTTAAGCCGCGCGAAATGGATCGGCAGGATCTGCTGGCACACTCGCTGAAAGTGACTCCCAATCCCATCGTTCACAATGAACGAATTGATTTCTTCGGAAATCCGGTGACCTGGTTTACCTTGCAGGAACCGCACGATCGGCTGCGCATCGAGTCGCGCAGCACCGTGGAAGTGAAACCGCTGGATCTGCCTGTGGGATTCTGGTGGCCGGCTTGGGATCAGGTCGCCGTCAGGCTGCAAGTATGGGATCCGCAGTTGATGGGCGCGCAACAATTCTTATACGGCTCCCCACACGTCCCGACTTCCCCGGAACTGGCTGAATATGCTCGCCCCAGTTTTGCGCCCGGTCGGCCGCTTCTGGAGTGCGTGACTGAACTCACCGGGCGGATCCACGACGAATTTACCTTCGATACGGAAATGACAACCATCGGCACGCCCGTGCTTGATGTCCTTCAGCACCGCCACGGCGTCTGCCAGGACTTCGCGCACCTGCAGATTGGTTGCCTGCGATCACTCGGGCTGGCAGCACGATATGTCAGCGGTTACTTGAACACCGCGCCGCCAGGGGATGAAGAGCGCCTCGTCGGAGCCGACGCGTCACATGCATGGGTGTCGGTTTTTTTCCCCGACTTCGGCTGGATCGACTTCGACCCCACCAACGGATTGCTTCCCTCTGATGGCCATGTGGCCCTGGGCTGGGCTCGTGACTACAGCGATATCAGTCCGGTTCGCGGTGTGGTGGTTGGCGGACGCCGGCACTGGCTCAACGTTTCGGTCGACGTTGAGCCAGTGCCGTAGCAGGTGGTGCCAATTGCGCTCGTAGGGATGTCATTCTCAACGCAGGCAGATTCAGCCTTGGTCAACGGTGATGGCCGCCGTCGCTTCGCTGCGAATGACCGAATCTTCCCAGCTATCGTTGGAAACCCAGCGTAGCTCTGACTGAGCTTCCTCGCCGCCCAGCTTGATCAGGCTCAATACCGCCGCCCGGCGGACGCTATTGACGAAAAAGCCGCTGCGGTTGCGAACGACTTCAATCAGCGTGGAAACCGCCCGGCGATCGCCGAGGGCCGCCAGCGCATGAATCGCTTCGCTGCTTGAATCGGCAATTGGGTCATGGACGGCGTTCAGAAGCGCGTCAACGGCCCGCAAGTCCTTCAGTTGCCCGAGGCTCGCTGCCGCGGCAGATCGCACGACGCTGTGGAAGTAGCCGTTGGCGTTAGTGACGATTTCGATCAACGGTTCCACCGCCGCCGCGTCTCCCAAGAGGCCGAGCGATGATGCGGCCTGGCGCGCCGTGTCGGCGTCGAGGTCGTGCAGTGCCGCAAGCAGCGGCTTCACAGCGCTGACATCGTGTGACTTGCAGACCGCAGTCGGTGCATCCGTTTTCGCGGTAGCAGCAACCGGCGTCAGGTCTTTCACAACGGTCGAGGTATTGTCGGCAACAACCGGAGTTGCGGCAGCTGTCGGAGAGATAAGGGGTTTGGCGACGACGGTCGCCTTGGTGGCGGCAGCTTTCACGGACGGCGGAATCGTCGTGTACTTCTTCATGGTGGTCATGGTCTTACGCGGCATTGTGTCTCTTTCAAAAAAAGGTGGATATCGGACGTACGAGAAGTATCGCTCAGGCGCGCACGGCAGCGTGAGAAGAAATAATCGAAACGAATGCCGCCGAGAACCGGGATCCGGCACGAGCGGCTTACATCTCGTCGGTGTACACAATGAATTGCCGAAGATTTGCGGTGCCGAAGGCAGTTGTCAGAGCGGCGTCAGCAGCATCGCGGCCGCGGGCCATCAGAACCCGCCCGATCCGCCGACAATTGTGCCGGGCATCCACCGTCCACCAGCGGCCCCCGAGATAAACTTCCAGCCAGGCGCTGAAATCCATCGGCGATCTGGAAACCACAACGCCGATGTCACCCAGATAACCGGTGGCGTATCGCGCGGGGATATTCATTGCCCGCAGGAGGGTGATGGCCAGATGCGTAAAGTCGCGGCAAACGCCGGCCCGCTCCTGATACACTTCCATCGCTGTTTTAGTGGCGCGGGCAAACTGATATCCGAATGTGACGTTATTGTGAACCCAATCCAAAACCGCCTGAACTCGTTGCCAGGCTGCTGGTGTGTTGCCGAATAACTGCCCGGCCATATTGACCATCAAATCCACTTCGCAGTACCGGCTTGGCATCAGGAACTGCAACACTTCAGGTGGAAGCTCATCAAGCGGATGCTGCAATACCGTGTAATCCACTGGATCGGGCAGCCCGTCATCGTCGATGTGTCCGTCACGAAAAAATCGAATCGGACCAGCCGGAGCCGTGATTCGCCCACAGGTGTTTCCAAACTGATCGATAAACTTTTGAACCGGGACACACGGTTCGATCGTCAGCACCTCCGGCTGGCGCAATCGGCTCAAGCGCGAAGGATGCACAAACAGCAGCAGGTGCATCGGGGTCGGCGCAGGCAGATCAAAAATGATGTCGTAGCCGATACGGATAATCATGCAATAACGTTTCGCCGCAGCCGCGCCCGCTCACCCGATACAGGGGTGCCCAGCGCGCTCAATTTCCGCGGTTCGGAGAAGTCGTCGGCTTTACTCTTGAAAGCGGAAACTGATCAATGCGGTGCCAAATGCCGGTTGGTTGAAGGACAACACTATCGGATTTGACGAAGAATTCCTAGACCGAATCTTCACCAGGATTTCTGAGATGAAACTTCACCGACGAACTTCGCTGGAAGTCTTCCAAATCTTACCGAGGGCTCGAAGTGGTCCGAGTCGATCCACCCGCTCATCGCGGCGGCGCGCCGCACCCAATAATGCGTTCCCAGCGCATCGAGCAAATCGTGTTCAAGCTCCTGAAATGCGTTTCTTTTTTGGTTCGCTAGTTCTCGATTCGATTTGAGTCACGTGATCGGCCAGCATTACGTCGAACGCTTTTGCCGCTGGTGATGAGGTCGTGTGTGCAGCGGTAACGTGATAGATCGGTCGCGATAATCGCAGATCCGGGACGCGAATCAGCATCAATCGTCCGGCGGCGATTTCTGGAGATACCGCCAGCCGGGAAACGATCGCCACGCCGACGCCAGCAATGACGGCATGCTTGACTGCCTCGGTGCTCCCCAGCGACATCGTCGGGGTGATCTTCAAGCTGCGCTCAGCCAATTCCTGCTCGACCATCGATCGCGTGTGCGATCCGGTCTCGCGAACCACAAATGGCTCGCGACACAACTGTTCAGCGGTCACCGTTCGTTTGCGGCCGAGCGGATGTCGGGCCGGTGCGATCGCGACCAGATGGTCCCGCATGATTACTTTGGATCGAATGCCGTCGGCAGTGACTTCGCTCTCCGTCAGCGCGAGATCAATGACGCTTTCGCGCAGCCATGATGCCAGTGTCGGCGTGTGTGAAATCTCCAGGCTGATCTGCACGCCGGGATGCGCCTGGCGAAATTTCACCAACACGTCGGGCAGGAGGTAGACGCCGAGCGTCGTCGTCGCACCAATGCGCAATCGTCCTCGCTCGACGCCGTGGACGGCGTCAACTGCGATTTGTGCTTCCTCGGCAAGCGAGAAGATTCGGCTCGCATAGCCCTGCAGCACGCGTCCGGCTTCGGTGATGCGAACACCGCGTGGCAATCGGCTGAACAGCACGACGCCGAGTTGTCGCTCAAGCTCCGTCAGCTGTTTCGAGACGGCGGGCTGACTGATAAGCAATCGTTCCGCCGCCCGGGAAATGCTTTCGGCTTCCGCGACGGTGTGAAACAGCAAGAGGTGGTGCAGATTCATCACATAAATAATAGTAATGTCAAAAATAAGAACTATGTATTAGAATTATGTCAGTAAAGGATTACCGTAAGGCCACGACCTCAACCAAAGGAGTCAGTCATGGCTTACGTAATCACACTTCCCTGCATCGGCGTGAAGGACGCCGCGTGCGTTTCGGTTTGCCCCTGCGATTGCATTCACCCAACCAAAGATGAACCGGAGTTCGGGCAAACGGATATGCTCTTTATCGATCCGGAGCATTGCATCGACTGCGGCATCTGCGTCGCGGAGTGCCCGGTGAACGCGATCTTCGCCGAAGATGAAGTGCCGCCGGAGTGGCGGCATTTCATCGAGAAGAACGCTGCATTTTTCGCCACGAGAACCGACGGACCTGCGACGCGATGAGTGCGCTCAACTTCCAAAGTTGCGTTCACTTCTGAGCTCGCCAGGAAATCCGGGGAAGCCAACGGCCTCCCCGAATTTCGCCCGGGAAGTTGAGCCAGATGGCCGCGTAACGTTGTCGCCGTAACTGGGTGACGCGCAATAAAAACCCCGTAGGCGTGGGTGAGACCTACGGGGTAAGGAGGGAAGAAAGACCGATTAAGCGGTTTGCGTAAGATGGGCAAGACTGATCCGAGTTACGCGTTGTTATCGAGATTAAGTTCTGTTGCTTTCAATAAGAGCTGTTTCACCTGCCGCTTGATTGGCGGCCATGGAACGTCGGCGTGTTTGTTGATCGTGACGAAGTCCCCCAAAAACAAAATGGAGCAGACGCCCTCGATCAAGAACAACTGTTCTGCCAGCGGACACTGTTTCGCCGCGTCCGCTTGCAGAAAACTCGCCGGTTGTTCTGCGATCACATGATCGAGAACGAACTTTATCGCATTTGGGTTGGGCGTCGGCTGAACCTGTGTCACCCGAAACCCCATCCACTTCTCCGGCTCGTGGGCGGGAGTATAGCAATGCCCGATAACCTTCGCGTCGGACGAACGACAGAAAAATTTATTTTTTTTAATTGTTTGTCACTATTAATCTTATGGCGATTTAAGAGGTCATAAAATTGATCGATCTGTTGCAGTCGGCTCAGCGCGCCATCTCAACGCAGTTGCGGACGGTCCCGTGAATGAATTGTTGGATCGTCAGTAGTCAGAAACTCGAGTTGTGTGCCGCCGCTGCACTTGACAGCGGCCTTGCAAACAATAGACTCCCCCGTTCTTTTCGTCCGGGCGATTGCGCCTGGACTTGCATGATTCTGAGGACGGTAATGAGCACATATATGCCCAAACCGGGCGAGATCGTCGGCAATTGGCACGTGGTTGATGCCACCGACCAGGTACTCGGTCGGCTTGCTTCCCGCATCGCATTGATTTTGCAGGGCAAGCACAAGCCAACGTATACGCCGCATGTTGATACCGGCGACTTTGTCGTCGTCGTCAACGCCGAGAAGCTGAAGATCACCGGTCGCAAGGCCGACGTGAAGGAATACGATACCTATTCCCGCTATCCTGGCGGTCGGCATCTGTATTCATATAAGCGGATGAAAGAGCTGCACCCCGAGAAGATTCTGGAACTGGCCGTTCGTCGCATGCTCCCCAAGAGCAAGCTGGGGCGGAACATTCTTGGAAAGTTGAAGATCTATCGTGACGCCTCGCACCCGCACAGCGCGCAGCAACCCAAGGCACTGAAGCTGGCGTAAGCCGGCGCTAATAAACTTCCGGCGGCGCTGCCGCTTGAGAGCGAAGAAATATGTCCGAAACAGAGACGCAATCGACCCCGTTGATTTCTCCCGTTGCCCCGACGGGCAAGAAGACTTTTGTGTGGGGCGTCGGCCGTCGCAAAAGCGCAGTGGCCCGCGTTCGAATCGCGCCCGGCACCGGCAAAATTGAGATCAACGGCCGCACCCTCAACGATTACTTCACCGGCGAACGTGACCGCAAGGCAATCTTTGGCCCGCTCGAAGTGACGAACACCGGCGGGAAGATGGACGTGTTCGTCAATGCCACCGGCGGTGGCCCCACCGGCCAGGCCGGGGCAATCGTTATGGGCTTGGGCCGTGCGCTTGCCAAGTTCGACCAAGGGCTTGAGGCCGCCCTTCGCAGCATGCGATTCCTGACGCGTGACAGCCGCATGAAGGAACGCAAAAAGTACGGTCAGCGTGGCGCCCGCCGTAAGTTCCAGTTCTCGAAGCGATAATCAGCAGAGTTATTCCTGCGTCGAATTCAAACGGCCCGGCTCGGCAGAGTCGGGCTATTGTATTTACACGCCGGGTTGGGTCGACCTCAATGTCGATTGTCCGCATGATCGTCCGCAAGATGGCCCAGCGCGCTCGGTGGAACCAGTTGCTGGGCATCGGGCGCATCCTTCAGAAACCAATAGAGCGAAACGTCTCCGTGCGTCATGCGATTCCAATATTCGAGTCGGATCGCATGACGTCCGGCGGAAACGAGGGTGTGACTGACCTTGGTTCCAGGGTGCTCAAACCCAAGCAGCAGTTGCTCGTCAATGAAAAGCCGAGCGCCGTCGTCGGCCCGGACCGCCATCCCATAGATGCCGCCGGGCGGAATCACGATCGTCCCGTCCCAGCGAATCGAATAACGCGGTGGCGCGATCCGCGAGTCCGGTGACATGCGCGGACCCCATTCAAAATGGATATCCGAGTCGATTCGCCGGCCAACGAATGTTTCAAACTGCCAGCCGCGATACAACTGAGCGACGAGTCCGGGACTGAGCGGCGCTTGATATTCCCTGGATGTAGCACGAGCAATGCGCTGATTTGCCGAAGTCACCGTTTCGCTCCGCGGTTTGAAACGAAGTGTAAGCGCCGCGACCAACGCGATCAGGATAACGACGATCGCGACCAGACCTCGAGCAGATCTGCCCGGCCGATCAACAGGCGACGGCGGCGACACTTTCAAATCGTCGATGCAGCGAGAGACCTCCGTTGCAAGCGCCTCCACGGTTGGATGCCGCGCCGCGCGATCTTTGCTCAGTGCCTTCATCACGATGCGATCGATTTCTTGTCCACATCTCCGCGCTGCGCCTGGCTGAAGATTCGCCAAAAAACTTTGCTGATGCTCGCTCGGCTTGGTGGGTATCTGCTCCGTCAGCACCTTTCGCAAATGCTCGTAGGTCAGCAGTCCAAGCCGCGATGGATCGAACGGCGGCGCGCCGGCGATCAGCTCATAAAGCAACGCGCCAAGCGAATAAACATCGGTGCGGGCGTCAATTTCATCGGACGCCGACATTTGCTCGGGGCTCATGTACTGCGGCGTGCCGAGGAAGTATTGCTCGGTCGGCGCCACCAGCGCGGCCGATTCCATCGCACCGCCCAGTGCGTGCGAAATTCCGAAATCGATCACCTTCGGAATCGGATTCCCATCCCGCATCGCGACAAGCACGTTCTGCGGCTTCAGATCGCGATGGATGATTCCGCGGGCATTGGCGTGCTGCACCGCGTCGCAGATGGTCACGAACAGCGCCAGCCGTTCGGGCAGGTCCAACTCGAACTCGCGGCAGAAATCCGTCACCGGCCTGCCGTCGACCAGTTCCATCACAAAATAAGGCCGGCCGTCTTCAGTCGACCCGGCGTCGAGAATCCTCGCGATGTTGGGATGATCCATCATCACCAGCAATTGGCGCTCAAGCTCAAAGCGCGCGATGAACTGGTTGGAATCCAGTCCCGGGCGAATCACTTTCAACGCGACCCGTCGTTTGAGCGGTGGGTCTTGCTCAGCCAGATACACGATGCCGCAACCGCCTTGGCCGATGAGATGGATTAGCGTGTAGCGCGCAATGCGCATCCCCGGCTGCAATTGGCCGGCCGGCTCAAGTTGTCCGGAAGTGATCGTCGGGTCCGCGAGAAACTCCCCCGCCCGTTCGTGGGCGGCCAGAAGCTTCATGACCGCCAGATTCAGTTTTGCATCGTCGCCGCAGGCTTTGGCGACAAACACGCCGCGCTGATCAGCGGGCAACTCGACCGCGCTGTCGAAGATCTCGCGAAGCCGGGAAGAAGATTGGACGACATCCATTGGATCAAAATCGCGTGGTGAAACAGACTTTGGGTGCCTTATCGTTCTTCCAGCACGTGGAACAGCCACGCGCGGGCGAAGGTCCATTCACGATCGACGGTACGTGGCGAGATTTCCAGCGTCTGGGCGGTTTCGTCGATCGTAAGGCCGGCGTAAAAGCGCAGCCGGACGATCGCCGCCGCCAGAGGCGCCTGCTTATTAAGGCGCTCTATGGCTTCGTCGAGCGCCAGGATCTCCTCGGAATCAGGCATTTTCGCCAGGTCGAGGACGTTAAGCGGGAGACGCTTGGCTTGCCCGCCGCGTTTGGCCCGGCCGCGCCTGCGGGCATGCTCGATCAGAATGTGCCGCATTACCTCGGCGGCCGCCTTGAAGAAATGCGCCCTGTTGGCGAAACCTTCAGAATCGGCCAGTCGCAGGTAAGCCTCATGGACAAGGGCGGTCGCCTGAAGCGTATGGCCCGAGCGCTCGTCATCCAGTCGTCTGCGGGCAAGTTTGCGCAGCTCCTCATAGACGATCGGCAGCAAATCCGACGCAGCTTGCCTGGAATCTTCAGGGGAGGCGTTTTCCGGCTCAGGAATTCCGGTTTCCATCTTTGCCTGATTGTACTGAAGAATTCCTGGCGTCGTTGGGTTCGGCTCGGCGCCCTGAAGAATGGCCGCGAATGGTTGAAACAAAATAGGCCGGATGGCGGTATTTCCTTACACTCGCGACATATTTGTGGATGTCATTGATGGGTTCTCAAGTCTTCACATGGGAGAGGCACGTGAATATTTCGATGTGGCGGATTGTCTGCGCGATATTCCTTGGGTTGTTGATGTCTGGAAAGGCTCTGGCGTTGACTCTGGAGGAGGTTCCCAAGCCGGTGCGGCACACCATCGAGAAAGAAGCCAAGGGTGGACCGATTGGGCCGATTTCCCAGTCCGGCGAGGGGGAAAAATCTGAGTTTTCGACCATCATCCAACCCGAAGGTAAATCGTTCTCCATCACGGTCGGTCACCACGGTCGGCTTCTCCACAAGGAAAAGGTCTCAATCGCGGAAGTGGTGAAGGTCGCCGACAAGGAAAAAAAGGTGGCCAAGAAGGATGAGCACATTGTGAAGAAAGAGGAGAAGACGGTAGAGAAAAAGGATGAAAAGAAAGGGACAAGTAAAGCTGGCTCGGGCGAGAAAGGCGCCTCGAATGGGGGGGCGGGCCAGCCGAAATAGTCCATCCGTACGGGGACCAAATAAGTCGCGCGGAATTGAGTAATCCGCAGCCTATCACTCGATAAAGCCCCCGATACCAGGCAGATTCCGTTATAATCATCCGTGGGCTACCACTGGTTAGGGGCGTCTGTTAATAACGGGCTTAGGGAATCACCTGACCTGCGGCCTTAGACGGTTCGGCGGAAAAAACCATGAAGCTTGTGCGAAGTTATGCCTTCCTGCTTTTGCTTGTCCTGTCGTGGTTTACAGGTCAACGAGTTAACGGCCAAACTTCGGGTCCAGCCAATCAAGAAGACGATCGTCTGACGTTCCTGTTGATTCAGTTGGGAGCCGATGAGCAGTCGATCAGGGCGATCAACATTGCCCTTCGCCAGACCGGTTATAAGGTGGCTGAAGAGCAGGGGAGGGTTCAGCAGGCCCAGAAGGGCAACGAGCTGATGGATCGCAACGCCGGCGGCCCGATTTCCTACAAAGATTTCTACGGCAAGAGCGCCAAGAGCTATAGTCAGCGTGACATTCTGGGAATTCCGCATCAGGTTCGCCGGCCTCCGCAATTCGATTACATCTATCGCGCGAACGCGGACCAGGCGGCCAAGGCGCGGGATGAGATCGAATCGATCGGCAAGCACATCGATGCGCTTCTGGCCCGGCGCCATCAGCTTGAGGCCGAGCAAAGCGCGCTATGGCTGACGATCGCGTTCGAGCCGCTTGAGGACCGGCAGATTCCCTATCGCCCGCTCTACCGGTTTCAGCCAAAGCCGGCCTCCGCGGAGTCGCCGGCTGTCGTTTCTGCCAAGCTGAATGTCCTTCGGCCGGCGATTGTCTTCCTTTCCATCTGCGACAAAGCGATGTCCGCGGCGGTCGACTCGGTTTCCACCGATCAGAAGAAGACTCTGGATGACTTGAACGCGCGCGTCGGAGTCGCGGATGAAACGCTGCAGGGCGCGATGGCGCAAGCCAAGCTCTCGACCAGTCTCACGCCACCGGATCTGCAATCGGCTGATAACTTGTCCCAGCTAGCCCGGCGAATGAAATCGCAGTGCAAAAACATCGTCGACGCATATCGACTTGCACAGGACGAAGGCGCGACTCAGGATGATGCGCGTAAGCCGATGTTTCGGGGACAGCTTCAAGGCGCGCTGCTGGCTTTCTCCGGCAATGCGGCCGAATTGGACGATGGGATTTCACAGCTTGCGGCCAACTGGAAGTTTCAGCCCGACACGACCTCTTCGAATCCTGATCTGCAGAATATCGCGAACGCGGCCGCGACGGCTGCCGCGCCGTCGGCTCCGGTGCCTCCAGCAGTTTCGGCTCCCGCTGCGATGCCGCCTGCCGCGAACGATAGCGAAGGCTGGGTCGATCTTTTCAACGGTCGCGACATGACGGGATGGACGCTTCGATCGGGCCGTGGCGGATCGGACTGGAAAATCGAAGACGGCGCGCTCGTCAGCCGCGGCGCCGAAAGCATGCTTGTGACCGCAAAGACCTACACCAACTTTCGGGTGCGAGCGGAGATGATGATCAACGACGGCGGTGTTAGTTCGCTCCTGGGCCGGGTGCAGGAAAACAAGGGCCTCAAAGCCGGCAACTACGCGGCATACATTGCCACAGAAGGTGAAGCAAGAGCCGGCAGCATCTACTGGACGCCCGCGCGCGGCCGCACAAGGGCCGCGGTGACTGTAGCGCAGTCGGACGCTCGGCCCGGGCAATGGTTCACAATCGAGTTGGATTGCATCGGCACGAAGCTCGTCGTGCTTGTGAATGGAAAGCAGACCGCCGAGCACAATGATCGCACCTTCGCCCGGGGAGCAATCGGAATCGAGCAGCACGGCTCGGGCAGCGTCATCAAGATTCGGAAAATACAGGTTCAGGAGGTGAAGTAGAGCCGGACGCTCATCGCGGAGCGGCGACTTGCTCCAGCAGCTTTTGCAGGATCGCCTGAGTGGTATGCGCGTCACCGTTGTGGAGATAGGATTTTCCGATCACGCGATGGGCGCACACGGCGACAAAGAGATCTTTCACGTCGTCTGGGATCACATAATCGCGGCCGGCAAGAATCGCCGATGCTTGCGATGCGTGGGTCAGCGCCAGCGCGCCGCGTGGCGATACGCCCAAGTGCAGCTCGTCAGACTTACGCGTCGCCTCGACCAGGTCGAGGATGTAGTCAATCAGAGAGGGATCGAGTCCCACCTGAGGGAGCATGTCCTGCAATGCGACGATCTCAGCCGCGTTGGTCACCGACGTCAACTGATCCAGCGCCGTTCGGCCTGGCTGTGTCGTGAGAATGCGGTGCTCACTCTGTCGCTCGGGATAGCCGACCGAAATTCGCAGGATGAAGCGATCGAGCTGGTTTTCCGGCAGGTGATAGGTGCCTTCAAACTCAAACGGGTTCTGCGTCGCGACGACCATGAAAGGGCGTTGCAGCGGGTAGGTTTGGTTTTCGATGCTGACTTGCTCTTCAGCCATCGCCTCCAGCAGCGCCGACTGTGTTCGCGGCGTGGTGCGGTTGATCTCGTCAGCGAGAACGATGTTGGCAAACACCGGCCCCGGCTTGAATTCGAAAGCGTTGGTCTTGTTGTTGTAAATGCTGACGCCGAGAACGTCGCCGGGCATGAGGTCGGGCGTGAGCTGAATTCGGCTGAAACGACAATCGATGCTTTTTGAAAGCGCTCTGGCCAGCACGGTTTTTCCGACGCCGGGCACATCTTCAATGAGCACGTGGCCGCGCGCCAGCAGCCCAATCAATAGCTGATCGATCGCTTTGGGATGGCCGTAGAAAACACGCGAAATGTTCTGCCGGAGATGCTCAATTACAGGATTCGCCACCGCAAACTCCGCCGCCGCAATGCTGTGAAGATCAAGGTCGTGTGCGGTGCATTCTATGGCTTAAGCAAACAATTCGCACCTTCGGCACTTTATGAAAAGAGAACGCTTAAGGCTCCGCGATCAACGCCGGCACGTTGGGGTCCGGAGCATAGTGCGCTTTGCTGTGGGCATATCGGCGACTTACAAATTCGCCGTGACCATCGGCGAACAGCACGTTGCCGTAGGAATCGACATGATTCATGAGGATTATTTGCGGGGCAGGCGGCGTGCCCGATGTGCCGCCAATACTCACGGTAATGGCCTCACCTGTCGCGCCGGATGCGCTCGGCGCCTCGTGAATGTCGTGCCGGCAGCTTAGCAGATCGGTCACCGCGCCAGGATAGCCAGTCCACATCGAGCAACTGACAGCCTGAAGTGATCCCACTCCATCGTCGATCGTCCTCGGGTCTTCTTCGTAAACCATGATCTTCGACGACGCGTCTTTTACCTTGCTCATGGTGCGCGCGACCGTGGCGAGATCGGGGCCTCCGTCAGGATAATTGCCGGAAACCATAAACGCGCTGATGACATAACTGAAGGGGTAGCCTGGCGGGTAGGGGGTATGAAACTTGGTCTGCTGGGGTGCAGTGTCAAGAAAGCCATGTGATTCCAGGCGATCATCAGCCGGACATCGCAGCGCCTGTAAGCCACCGGGCGAGAGGTCATCCAGTGCACTGATATATTTTCCAACGCCGCGACTGCCGACCAAGTCAATCGCAAATTGCGTGTTAGGTCCATTTGGGACTGGGGTGGATTGCCAGTACAGAAAATCGCCTGGCTGGGTGGGGCCCTTGTTGGAGGCGGCCTCGGGAAACGTGTCATTGTTATCGACGAGGTATTGTTGAATCGCCGCGCCAATGGTCTTGAGGTTTGAAAGGCACTCGGTGCGCTTGGCCGAGCTGCGAACCTTCGTTACCGCGGCAAAGACCGCGGCCATTAAAAGCGCAATGATCCCGATGACGACCAGCATCTCAACTAGCGTAAAGCCGCGGGAGCGACGTTCGCTTCTCAGATCGCGGCCGGCAAGGTGCCGCTGTTGCCTCACAACTTCGTGCGACATCATCTATCTCCAGTCCTCGGCCCCCCGCCTTGACAGGCATTCCAACACTGTACCCAAATTGTACTTCGCGTTTATGAGAAACACGACAAGCGTTTTGCGTTTTCATCCGCAACGCCTGAAATAGTTGCGTCACGCAACGACGTTTTATAACCGTGCCGTTACTTTCCCTTCGCGACGTAAACACCATCCCAGTCAGCGCTTGGCGGATTTGAAATCATGTTTTCAATACGATCCCGCAGCGCAATCGCCGGCGCGTCAAAAGGCGCACGCGACAGCAGCAACTTGACCTGGGCGAGAGCGTCAGACCATCTCCGCTGCTGATAGTATTCGAATGCGTCCTCATATAGACGGACACGAAATTCCAATTCTTCATCGCCCGGTGCTTCGGCCAGCACCTCATACACCGGCATCGGCTTGAGCTTTCCCTTTACGCGAAGCACGTCGAGCTTACGCATAACAATTTGTCCGCGAACGAGTTCCGCCGTTGGCAGTGCCACCAGAATTCGCGAGCCATAGAACTTATTGGCGCCTTCCAGCCGGCTGCCGAGATTCACCGCGTCGCCCAGCACGCTGTAGTTGAACTTCTGCTTCGAACCCATGTTGCCGAAGACCATCGGCCCGGTGTTGATGCCGATGCGGGTAAGTAATCCTGAGGCGCCCATCGCGTTTAGCGTGTCTTGAATCTCGCGCTCGCGCTTCTCCATCGCGACTGCCGCCCGGCAAGCGCGAAGGGCGTGATCGCTTTGCTCGATCGGCGCGCTCCAGAAGCTCATGATCGCATCGCCGATGTATTTATCGAGCGTGCCGTTCGTCGACAGCACGATCGACGACATCTCATCGAGATAATAATTCAGCAGATCAGTGAGCTTGTGTTCGTCCAGGCGTTCGCTCAGATCCGTGAAGCCCTGGATATCGGTGAACATGACGGTCATCGTGCGACGTTCGCCGCTGAGCTTCAGCGCACCCGGATCACGATCGATCTGCGCCGCCACCTCCGGCGACACGTACTGTGACAGCGCCTTCACCACGAGGCGCCGCTGGCGGCCCTCGATCAGATAGTTCCACGCGAACGCGCCCAGCGTCGCCAGCAGCAGTCCAACAATCGGCGACGCGAGCGGAAGCCAGTGAATCACTTGACCGCGAAACAGCTCCGTGGAAATCAGGAGCAGGGTTATCGTGACGATTACCGCGGCGGCGATTTTCCAAATCACGCGCCGGGGCAAGCCCGTTCCCAGCGCTGCCAGCAATGTCACGAGAAGCAGCGCACTGATGGCTTGAGCAGACGATGCCGGCACGACTCGCTGGCCGGCGAGCATGTTGGCGATCGCGGTCGCCTGCACTTCGACGCCGGGGAACTCCTTCGACAGTGGCGATGATTTGATGTCATACGTGCCGGCGGTCGTGGTGCCGATCAGCACGATCTTATCGCGAATCATTTCCGGCCGAATGCCGTAGTCGAATTTTGAGCTCACGCCGCTGCCAAGCACGTGCGACGCCGTGAGGAATTTGAACGTGGTATGCCCATCTTTGTCATGATTGGGTCCATAATAGTGCAGCCGAAACGGATCGCTCGGCGGTGTTTGGCCGATGGCTTGCATCGTGCGCGCCGCCAGGCTGGGCGCGCCGTCGATCATCGGCCGATACGTGCGATAAACGACATCGTCGCCCACATTCACGCCCCCGAGCCGCGGATTCTTGAACGGCGGGGCGGGCTTGTTCGGAACGCCATCGGGTCCAATCAATGTGCCGATGATGACGGGCGCTTTTGAGCCATTGATCGCTTTAGCGAACACGTCATCGTCGCCGTTTTGATTGTTGTAGACGCTCGGCTCACTAAAGATCACATCAAACGCAATCGCCTTCGCGCCGCATTTGTTGAGGTACCCGACGACGATGCCCCAGAAATTTCGCGGCCACGGCCATCCGTACGGCGTTTTGCCGATCATGCCATGCGCCAGGTCGTTCAGGCTCGAATCGTCCGCCGTTACGATGACGACTTGCCCCTCGCGCTGGCTTTCAATCGGCCGCAGGTGATACATCGCGTCGTAGAGCAGATCGTCTAGTTTCGACATGGCCAGGGCCGTGCCGGGCAGATGATGAATTGCGATGGTAACGAGACTGGTAAGCACCGCGATCGCGCCAAAGCTTCGCAGCTTTCGCCACGTCGTCACCGGTGAGGATTTTCGAAACGCAGGCATGCGGTTGGATTGTCTGGCTTCCGGTGCGTCTTATAGTGGAAAGCACGATTGATCGCACCAGGAGTTTGCCGGCATGCGTCCGTGGGTTAAGGCGCGTTTTATTCTCATTCTGTCTCTATTCCTCACCATGCCCGGGAGGTTGCGCGCTGGCCTGCCGCAACTGAAGATCAGCGATAACCACCACTACATTGTCACTGCCGACGGCAAGCCCTTCTTCTATCTTGGCGATACCGCATGGGAGCTCATTCATCGGCTCGACCGCGTCAAAGCCGAGCGATATCTGATGGATCGCGCCGCCCGGCACTTCAACGTCATCCAGATGGCGATGCTCGCTGAGTTTGATGGGCTTACGGTTCCCGATGCCGAGGGCCATCTGCCGCTTGCGAACAACGATCCGACAAAGCCCAATGAAGATTATTTCAAGGACGCCGACTGGATCATCAACCGGGCCGCTTCGCTGAATCTTTACGTCGGGCTGTTGCCGACTTGGGGCGACAAGGTCAACAAGAAGTGGGGCGTCGGCCCGGAGATCTTCACGCCGCAGAACGCGGGGATCTACGGAGAGTTTCTCGGCAAGCGCTACAAGAACAAGCCGATCATCTGGATTCTCGGCGGCGATCGTCCGATTGAAACGCCTCAGCAACTGGAAGTCTGGCGCGCCATGGCCGCCGGCATCGCGCGCGGCGACGGCGGCACGCATCTGATCACCTATCACCCGATGGGCGGCCGCTCTTCAGCCGAGTGGCTCGATGCCGAGCCCTGGCTCGCGTTCAACATGCTCCAAACCGGGCACGGCTCGCGCGATATTCCCGTCTGGGGCCGCATCTGGACCGACTACGAAAAGCAACCCACCAAACCCGTTCTCGACGGCGAAGCCAATTACGAAGATCACCCGATCAACTGGATGCCGCAGAACGGATACTTTACCGATTTCGACGTTCGCAAGCAGGCCTATTGGTCAGTTTTCGCCGGCGCGTGCGGATACACCTACGGTTGTCATGACATCTGGCAATTCTTCGAAGATGGCCGCGCCCCGATCAGCAGCGCCCGAACGCCGTGGGAAAAAGCGCTCACGTTTCCCGGCGCCGGCCAGATGCATCCGCTGCTTTCGCTCATGCTCTCGCGACCCTATCTGTCGCGCGTTCCCGATCAATCGCTGATCGCCCAGGCCAATGCCGACGACGGCGCGCATCTCCAGGCCACCCGCGACGCCGACGGCTCGTATGCGATGATCTATGACCCCAATGGAATGACCCTGCAGATTGACCTGCGCAAACTCGCCGGCCCAACGGTCAAAGCCTGGTGGTTCGACCCGCGGAGCGGCAGCGCGAATCCGATCGGCGAGTTCAAGAACACCACCGTGCAGGAATTCGTCCCGCCGGTGGCGGCCAAGCCGACTGATCCGAACGATTGGGTGCTGGTCATCGACGAAGCAGCCAAGCATTTTCCGCCGCCGGGAACGGAGCATTAGATGGCGGCGGCCCAAAGCAATAGTTGTAAATCAATAAGACTTGGAGAACACCATGTCGCAGCCGGTGCCGCTTCCCGATGAATTCTCCTATCTCTCAGATGTGCTCAATCGTTACACGAACCATGATGGCAATGTCTCTGATTATGATCATCTTATCGCATCGTTCACCGCAGATGACTTAAAGCGAGTTTCCGAAGCCTATGAGGAGATTGTGCGCCGGGATGACACAAGGGCTCTTTCGACCTTCATCAGTCAGAGCTTTGTTCCTGGAAAACCGATGACTCGGGCGTGGGAACTGTTCCAGCTCTTCGATGCATTAGCACGCAAGGGTCTCAAGCCGTTTGTGGACAAAGAGGTTGAATACTCACCAGCGCCGAGGATGTTGGATTGGACGAAGCTTCCCGCCGATTTGAGCTATCTTCGTGAGTTCGCGGCCAAATACGGGGTGAATCAATTCGAAGAAGATCGCCGTCGTCTCGCGAAGGAAATATCCGATATTGAGTTGGCAGAGTTGGCGGCGCTTGCGGATCGTGTAAGACAGCCCGGCGAGATGGACCGGATCTACGAATGGCGCATGCAGTATGACGGCGACCCGGAGCCGGAATTGGTTGCATGGCTTGTTCAGATTCTCAATGACTTGGTGCCGCGGTTGCCAAAGGACAAGTCAAAGCTCGATTGGAAGAAGCTGCCAAACAAGCTGCGATATCTGGCCGAGCCGGCGTCTATCTACGGCTATTACTGGCTCGGCGTCGATCGCGACAAGCTTCTCAAGGAGATTTCTCACCGCGATTTGCTGGCGCTTTCAGAACTCGCGAAGAAGATCCGCTCGCCTCGCGAATTCAAGTCGATTTCGAGGTGGCTGGCGCAATACGGCCTGCATGATTATAACAATCCAGAAGCGACGCTGGTCTACTACCTTTTGGAGGTGTTAGGCGAATTTGCCCCGGAGTTTTAGCGATGTGTCCCTGTCAATTCGTGTGGTCTTAGTTCGGCTTGCCGCCGATCATGTCGAGAAGGGCATTCAGGTCGAACGGCTTGGGAAGAAACTGCACGGGTTGGCCGTGAAGAGCACTGGCTTCATATTCGCCGCTGATGGCCACGACGCGCCCGGGACGATGCGATGACGGCAATGTGTGCACGTGTTGCAGCAGCTCAAAGCCATCCATCTTCGGCATGCGAAGATCAGTCAGCAGCACATCGAAGTGTTGGGTGAGCAAATAGCCGAGGGCTTCTTCACCGTCGCGGGCGGTGATCGCTTCAGCGCCCGCCTGGCGGATGATTCGGCTCATCGCCATGCGCGTCGGGGTGTGGTCCTCAACAATGAGGATTCGGAACCGCTTCTCGGAAGGTCTCGCAGACGCCTGAGACATTGGCGAATCGAACGTCATGGGTTTCTCGCCACGCCCCGCGCTGCGGCGTTGGCCCGGACATCATGCTTCGCGATCTGAACTTATGCAACGGGCAAAGCCACAATTTGCCGACTGCAGCTCGCGCCACACCCCGTCACTGCCAAGAACTTGCGAAGGACCGAAATTGGCCTTGTAGTTCATGGCAGCGCAATCTTTTACCCAGTATCCCATGTAATAGTGGGGCACCCCACGTTCAACCGCGAATTGAATCTCATGGAGTGCCGCGTATGTGCCTAACCCGCGATTGCTTTGCTCCGGATCGTAGAAGCAGTAGACGCTGCTGAGAGCCGTCGGGCAGAGATCGCAAATCGCCGCCGCCAGCAGCTTGCCCGATGCGTCGCGATACTCAAATTCCAAAGTTTCCTTCAGCGGCGAGTCATAAAGAAAGGATTCCAATGCATCAGCGCCGACGACTTCCGTGTTAAGGTGGCGCAGCGCCAGATACTTCTCGTAGAGCGCACATTTCTCCGGAGTTATCTTCGGCGGCCCAGGCAAAACGTGCAGATCAGAATTGCGCTTCGCGCACCGCCGCTGCGATTTATCCGGCTTGAAACTCGCCACCGGCACGCGAATCGATTTGCATTCCCGGCAACCCCGGCAGGCCGGCTGATAAATCAACCGCCCGCTGCGCCGAAACCCGGCGTTCATGAAGCGCTCGTACATTTCAGCAGGGATATCACCGGCCCAAATTGCCCGGTCCTCTGCGGATCGATTCGGCAGATAAGGGCACGCATGCGCTGGCAGATTCGCCAGCGGGACTTTCACCGGCGGCGGCAACGCCGGGTAAGCGCACAGGTTTTCGATCGGCTCCGCGGACACAGCAATACATCCCCGCGATGAGTCTTAACTTGATGCCCAATCAGTGCGGCATCGGAAACTTCTTGCAGAACGCGGCGACGTCCGCCTTCACTTTGGCCAGTATCCCGGCGTCGTCTTTCCCGGCAACGGCGCGGTCGATGAAGTCGGCGACCGTTTCCATGTCCGCTTCCTTCAAGCCGCGGGTCGTAATCGCGGGCGTGCCCAGCCGCAACCCGCTAGTCACCTTCGGCGGCCGCGTGTCGTTTGGAATCCCATTCTTGTTGGAGATAATCCCCGCGGCTTCGAGCGCCTTCTCGACTTCGGCGCCGGTGAGATTTGCATCCTTGGCGCGAAGATCGACGAGCATCAGGTGGTTGTCGGTCCCGCCGCTGGTCAGGCGGTAGTTGCGCTTCGTCAGCGCCGCCGCCAGCGCCTTGGCGTTCTTCACGATCTGCTGGGCGTATGTCTTGAACGCCGGCTTCAGATCCTCGCCAAATGCGACGGCCTTGGCCGCGATGATGTGCATCAGCGGCCCGCCCTGCGAACCCGGGAAAACGCTGCGGTTGATCGCTTTATTCAGCTCGTCGTCGTTGGTCAGAATCAACCCGCCGCGCGGCCCGCGCAGGGTCTTGTGCGTGGTCGTCGTAACGACATGCGCATGCGGGAACGGAGACGGATGCACGCCCCCGGCGACCAAGCCGGCGATGTGTGCGATATCCGCCATGAGAAGCGCGCCCACTTCATCGGCGATCTCGCGGAATTTCGCAAAATCAATAATTCGCGGATATGCGCTATAGCCGCAGAGAATCATCTTCGGCTTAAATTCCTTGGCCTTGGCGCGCACCGAGTTGAAGTCGATCGTCTCGGTCTTCGGATCGAGCTCATAATGCTCGGGGTGATAGAAGATCGCCGACGTGTTCAGCTTCATCCCGTGCGACAGATGCCCGCCACTGGCGAGGTTCAGCGAGATGAACGTATCGCCCGGCTTCATCATCGCCATGAACGCGGCGAGGTTCGCATTGGCGCCGCTGTGCGGCTGCACATTCGCATAGCGGCAGCCAAAAAGCTGCTTGGCCCGATCGATCGCGATGTTCTCGATCTGATCGTAGAACTCGCACCCGCCGTAGTAGCGCGCGCCGGGATATCCCTCGGCGTATTTGTTCGTCAACACCGTCCCGGCGGCTTCCAGCACCGCCTCCGACACGTGGTTCTCGCTGGCAATCAGCTCCAACGTGTTCTGCTGCCGCTGGGTCTCTTTTGAAATTAGCTCGGCAATCGCCGGATCCACTTCCATCAGGCTCATGTAACAACCTCCAACTCTTTCTTAGAAGCTCTCAGATTGCGGGGCCGGATAGTAGCGGGTTTGGACTGAAGGTTCAGCATCCCACCGAGGAATACCATAACCCGAGCAAATTGCACCGGGTGGCATCGACAGGAGCCGGTTGGTTCCGTGATTTGTGATGGTCAGGCACGTCTCGAGCTACCGGCCCGATCGCATGTCCTTTGTTTTTGCGAGCGGGGTGGCCAGTAGTCCTCGAAATGACTTACGGTTTATCCGCTCGCCCGGCAGCGGTTTGGCTCGGGTGGCCAGAAAAACAACTCCGACCGGGATAATCCCAACGACCACGCCGTGTGTCGGGGTGAATCCGCGACTGGCAGCAAGGTGCCAGCATCCCCAGAGATAAAACGCTATTCCGATCGCAATGCTGGAGAATGCGAGAAAATCTTGCCAACGCGGGGAGCTGTAAATCATTGCAAAGCCCATCAGCATCGGCATGAGCATGCCACAGCCGACGCCCAGCATCGCTTTCTTTTCGTGTGCCTTGAGGGCTGCAAAGTCAATTTCGCCGACGGGTTCTGCGAGCTGGTTTGCTTGGGGATGTCGGGGCGTGTCGGCGGAAGAATTCGCGAGTGTCGCAGCACCGCCGACCGCCACCTCCACCGGCGGTGCCTCCATCTGTGAGTCGGGAATCTTTTCCGCCAGGTGCGTCCGCAGGACGTCAACCGGACATTCGGCTGGGCAAGCGCGCTTCGGCAGCAAGACGAACGAATCGTCCGCCTGAACTAGCAAAAATCCGGACGGCGTCTCAATTGCGCGGCTGAAGGTCGTCCAGGGCAGGGATGGGGTTTGTTTACCTTTGATCGTGAGACGAACTTCTGAGTCGGTCAACTCGGCAATGGTGGCCGGCCCTGACTTGGACCATCCGGCACGCTGCATGGATACGTTTAACTGTCGCAGCCAGCTAAGCAGCAGCACAGGAACCAGCACAACCACCGACGCCACCGCATACCAGGGCAATGGCTCTTTGGGTTGATGGTGCGCCATTCCGTACGCGAACGCGGCAAAAGAAATCGCGAACAACGCGAGCAATCCCCGCCGCAGGCGCCATTTCACGTGAGACCGACTGACCGGTGAAACGAAGTGTCGCGCTTCCCGCAGATCATCCCATTCGTACTGGTATGAAAGACGGACGTGCATGCTCCGACTGTACTGAGCAACAGGGTGAACGTCGATTAAACACGTCGTCGTGCGAGCGTGCGTCGTCAGGCGAGTCGCGGTAAACTTCAGGTACTCCATGCAGCCAAAAAACCGTACGCCGCTCATTATCGGGGGAATGCTGGCTGTGGCACTGGCGGCGGTGGCGATCATCGTTGTTGCGGTGATTCATCACCGCAACATGTCGATCCCGGCGGACGACGTTTCGATCGCGAATCCCCCCAAGACCAAACCCGCCGCGCTCGATACGCAACCGGCAATCGCATTCAAACGGCCCGATACAAACCCCGCCGACAAGTTCGAAGCCACCTACATGGACGTGATCCGCGCGACGGCCACGACGATGCCTACCACGCAGCCGCTGGCGGTGCCGCTCGATCTGTCGCAGGCGGCACGGTTGCTCATCGCTGATCCCATTTATCTTGACAAATCCCGGGGCGATTTGTGGATTACCCGCTCGCAAGGCCGGCCCATCGATCAGGTGCTGCACGACGCAGTCGATCCTCACGCGGCCGATCCGCAATCGCACATTCTGCGTGAGCGTGTGCTCTATGTGCACTGGTCTCCCACCGATGACGGGCCGTGGGTGCCATATGTCGTTTACAAAACCGATTCGTCGTCGGTCCAGGTTGCCAGCGTCGGCGGCCGCAAGCGGTTGCCGACCGATCGCGATTATCGATGGAATCGCGCATTTTCCTGGGGCCGCGATGTGGTCGTGCCGACACCGCGGGGCGTGTCGGTGATGCACTTCGGTCCGACGATCACCGAAACCTATCAACCGATGACGGAATCCCCCGCTGAAGTGCAGACGCTTCTGGATGGCGAGGGCTTGCTTGCCTGGGCCACGTGGAAGAAAGGTGTCGATGGCAGCGACGGCGCCGCTCGATATCTCGATGGCAAGTGGACGCTCCTTGATTCCACGCACGGCTGGCCGAAGCAGATCGCTTATCTCGTCCCGCTTCGCGATGGAACCGTCTTCCAATTTGTCGGCGAAGAGCAGGGCGCCATCGCGCTGCAAAGTGCCGTGCTCGCGGATTCAACAGTCGACGAAGCTGCCGTCAAGCAGTGGGTTACCATGCTCGGCGACGTCGATCAGGACAACCGCAGAAAAGCTTTCACTGAGCTTTCCAACTTTGGCCCGGGCGCTTGGCCGGTGCTGCAGAGGCTGCTGACCAAGCAGTCGCCGCAGGCGCAGTCGCTGATTCGCCAGTTGCTCAAGGACAAGACGCATCCAACGCTCAGTGGCATGACACTCGTCGGCGATCGCGCGCTCAAACTTGTCAATCTCCTTTCCGATGGTGGCGCCGTGCTCTATGCCGAGCAGGGCGTCATGCTCCCGGGCTCGCAGGATCCAGAAGCGATCACCGCGCCGGCGTGGCTTAGTGTTCGGCCGGGCCACTACGTCGAACTCCTCCCCGACACGATGCTCGCCGACTTATCTCCCGGCACGTGCGGCTTCCAGGTCGTTGGGGACCAATGGATCGTCAAAACGGAAGATGCGCCGTTGAAGCTCTTTTTCGGCGCCGGCCTTGCGCAGCTCACGCGGGATTCAGAAAAGCAGTTCACGCAGGTGATCGGCATCGACCAGCTCGGCCGCTGGCTTTTGCGCGAGCCGGGCAAAACCGAGCCGACGCTGGTGATCGACCCGCATCTGCCTGACCCGACGCCGCGTTTGCCCGTCTGGCAGCTAGCCGTCGCCAGCTCCATCGGCTGGGACAAAGACAACTGGCCGGTTATCGAAAACGGCGCGAAGTACGCACTGACTGAATCCGATTGGCGCTCGCTGGGCAAGGATGAATCGTTCACCAGGGAACTTCAGCCGTCCACCCGGCCCGCCGACACTGGCGTCCTCCTCAAACTTCCCGACGGCACCAAATACGTCGGCGGTCTAACGGATCTCCGCGTCACGCGCCCGAATGGCTCAAGCTTCACCTGGTCCCTCCCCGACGTTGCCAACGGCCAAGGCCCCGCAACGCTGCTCCGCACGCACGATGGCCGCCTGTATCTCTTCAACCAACCCGGCCGTTTGCTGCGCATCGCCGAAACCCCCGACAGCTCCGAACCATTCAAGTTGGAAGCCACCTTCACCCGCAACATCCCCAACACAAGTAAGCTCACCCGAATCTGGCTCGACCCCGCCGGCCGCATCGATTTTGCCTGGGACAACCGCCTGGCCATCACCTTCCCCGAGGGCTACATCCCCCACGACATCCTCGACAAAATCGTCGATCGAACTGGGCTGGATGTGGAAGGGAAGTAATAGGCCGCCTGGTTCCGAACTTCATCTCGGTCCTGTTCATTGCAGCCTATATTGTCACAGCTGCAATGTGGGCGCGAAACGATTGGCGAGATGATTTCATCGACTACTGGTCTGCCCATCAAAAGTGAGAAAGCTCGCTAACGCAGGAACATTGTTCCTAACAGAACCGCCGCTTGCGAGACCCGGCTTTCATGGTTTCTGTGCGCTGCGCGGGCTGGCAGTTATTGCGCATCGGGCTGTCCACAGGCAAATCATCGCTCTGAAGCGTGCCAACGGCGAAGGGCGATGTGCGATGCGAGGTTGACGATTCCGAGCAGCGCCAGGCCGAGCGTTGAGGCGAGGATGATGCACGCGAAGGCGTCGTCGGTGCTGGCTTTTTTGGAGTCGCCGACGATGCGGACGCCGAGGCCGACTGATCCGACGATCAGGCCGACGACGAACTCGGCGACGACGGCGCCGATGACGGCCAATCCCGCCGCCACGCGCAAGCCGGTGAAGATCGCCGGCAGCGCCGAGGGGAGTCGCAGCTTCCACATCCGCTCGATGGGGCCGGCGACGTATAGGGTGAAGAGATCTTCGAGGGCCGGGTCGGTCGAGCGCATTCCGACGAGCGTGTTGGCGATCACCGGAAACACGCAAACGACGATCGCGCAGACGATCACCGAAGAGATTCCCGCGCCGATCCAGAACAGCAGCATCGGCGCGATTGCGATGATCGGCACGGTTTGGAAGAAGATCGTATACGGATAGATCGCCCGGCGAAGGACCGCCGACGTTGAGAGCAATACACCGATCGAGATGCCGAGAACCGCGCCACCGAGGAACCCAGCGCCGGCGGCGAGCGCCGTCCAGCCGAGCGATTCCAGCAACTCGGCGCGGTTGACGATCAGCGCCTGCAACACCGCCTGCGGCGACGGCAGCAGATAGTCGGCGACGTGCGTGAAGTGAACGTACGCCCACCAGATGATCACGACGAACATGAACGCCAGTAGCGGCGGGGCAATCTTTTTCACACCGCCTCCCCGCGTTCCAGCGCCTGATAGATCGTGCGGGTCTGCTCGGCGAACTCCGTGGAGCCGCGAATGCTCGCTGGACGATCGATAGGCAAATCAATCAGTTTATCCACGACGATTCGCGCCGGCCGACGACTGAGCACTACGGCGCGATTCGCCAAAAAAACGGCTTCACTGGTTGAATGCGTGATGAACACAACCGTCAATTTCGTTCGCTGCCAGAGCTGATGGAGCTGCTCATCAAGATGCTGGCGGGTGATTTCGTCGAGAGCTGCGAACGGTTCATCGAGCAAGAGCAATCGCGGCTGAGTGACCATCGCGCGGGCCAGCGAAACGCGCATGCGCATGCCGCCGGAGAGTTGATTGGGATACTGCTGCATCGCGTCCGAAAGCCCGACCATCTCCAATGCGTTTCTCGCGAGATCCTGGCGCTCGGCCTTGGAGATGCCGCGGAACTCCAGCGGCAGCGCCGCGTTCTGCAGGACATTCCGCCACGGCAGCAGATGCGCATCTTGAAACACGTAAGCGATGTGATCGCGCGTCGCGGCTGAAATCGTTCCCGCCTGCGGTTGATCCAATCCCGCGATCAACCGCAGCAGCGTCGATTTCCCGCAGCCGCTGGGCCCGAGAATCGCCAGGAACTCTCCGGCGGCAACGTCCAGACTGAATTGATCAAAAACAACCGCACCGCCGGCAAAGGCCCTGCGAACGCTTTCAATTCGTACCGCTGAAGATGAATTCTCTGCCCGATCCAAGCCGCGCCACTGTATGCGATCCATTGCCTTCGCGTTATAAGAGTGCCGCAAAACTGTCATCGTCGACGGCTCCCCGCGTAATGAAATAACGGCATGATCCAAACAACGCGAGCCATCTCCCTGGTTCTCGTCAGCGGCGCCAGCGTGCTGGGTGGATACCACGCGATGAAGCCCGCGACGCCGCAATATGCGGATCAGGATGAGTGGGGTGATCCAAGCACGCAACCGGCGGGCAGCCACTATTACGGAACCAGCGGCTCCCACTCCTATTACTACTATCACCATCATTACTACGGCTCATCGGGCCGTTCGAGCGGATCATCGTTCGGCTCGCGCTCTTCCTTCGGCACCAGCCACGGCGGCTTTGGCAGCACCGGGCACTCGGCTCATAGTTGATTATGCAGCGCCTTCGCACAACTCCACGCCGCGATTGGGAGAAGACGGTTGAGTCTCAGGGATTCTATTTTCACACGGCCGATGAAGAGCAGCCGTACTGGGACGAAAGCGTTTACTACCGCTTTACCAGCGCGGAGGTCGACACGCTGGAGAAAGCGACGTACGCGCTCGACGACATGTGCCTGAAAGCGGTCGATCACGCGATCGAACGCGACATATGCGACCAGTTCCAGATTCCGCGCACGCATTGGGACTGGATCAAGCGCAGTTGGCATCGCGATGAGCTGACGCTCTACGGCCGGTTCGACCTTGCGTTTGACGGGTCTCAGCCGCCGAAGATGCTTGAATACAACGCGGACACGCCGACGTCATTGCTCGAGGCGGCGGTCATCCAGTGGTTCTGGATGAAAGATGTCTTCCCGAATCTCGATCAATTCAATTCGATTCACGACCGCCTGATCGAAGCGTGGAAAGCGGTCGGCGCGGCGATGCCTGGTCCGTGGACATTTACCTGCGGGAGCGGCAGCCTCGAAGATTTTATGACCACCAGCTACGTCCGCGATACCGCCATGCAGGCGGGAATCCAGACGCAGCATCTGAACATCGAAGAAATGGGGTGGAACTGGGATCGATCGCGATTTGTCGATGGGCAGGAACAGCACATCGCCAACTGCTTCAAGCTCTATCCGTGGGAGTGGATGATGGCCGAGCCGTTCGGCGGCCAGTTGGTCTACGACAACACGCGCTGGCTCGAAGCGCCGTGGAAGATGATTCTCAGCAACAAGGCAATTCTGGCCGTGCTGTGGGAACTGTTTCCCGACAGCCCGTATCTGCTGCCGGCGGCGTTTGCGCCGATTGGCAATTCGTATGTGCAAAAGCCGTTGCTGTCGCGCGAGGGCGCGAACATCACGCGGGTGATCAACGGACAATCCGAGGCCGAAACGGAAGGCCCGTATAAAGGTCCGTATGTCTATCAACAGCTTTATCCGCTGCGCGCGTTCGACAACAATTACCCCGTCGTAGGAAGCTGGATGGTGAACGGTTACGCTTGCGGCGTGGGCATTCGGGAAGATGAATCACCGGTGACGCAAAACACCAGCCGATTCGTGCCGCACGTGTTCGGCTGATTCGTTCAAACGGGAAGGAACTGGTTCATGTCCAACTGGCACCCGATCGTCGGCGCGGTGGTCTTCAGCCTGCTCGGCATCGTGTTGATCGTGCTCGGCTTCAAAATCTTCGATTGGCTGATGCCCAGGATCAACATTGAGAAAGAGCTGGCCGAGAACCACAACATCGCCGTCGCGATTGTCGTGGCGGCGATGATCATTGGACTGAGCATGATCATCGCGGCTGTTATGGGCGCGCCGGCGACGTAAGGTCCAAGCAATCAACGGAGTTGGCCGGCGCCTGTGACAGAGAATGATCCTCCCAAGCTTCTGTATGTGCTGCACCAGTACGATCATCTGGGCGGCGCGGAATTGCAGACGCGCATGCTGGCCGAACGTCTGCGCGAGCGCTACGCCGTTCGCGTGGCGTGGATGGATTTGCAACAGCGCCGCATGATCGTGCGCGATCTGAATTCGAACAGCGACATCTCATTTCCCGCCGAGCCGGTAACGCAATCGCCGGGTTTTACCGAGCCGGCAACGGAGCGCGCCTTCGGCCGCATTCTCAAGGATTGGCGGCCGGATGTTGTGCATTTTCAGCACATGCTCTACTGGCCTTTGTCGGTCATCGAGCAGGCGCTGGCGACCTCGCGCGTTGTGATGAGCTTTTACGACTACCTGGCGATCACGCCAGACTACGCGATGCTCGGCGTGCGCGATCCGCTGGAAATCTTCCAGCCGGCTTATTCAATGGCCCGCTATGGGATGGATGTCAGCAGCCAGCTGGTGGCACGACGCGAGAAGATGCGGGGAATCCTTTCCCGCGTGCACGCGCGGGTCGTCATCTCCGACTATCTCGGCCGCGTGCTGCGGCGGGTATATGACTTTCCGATGCAGACGATCGAACCCGGCATTGAGCCGTTCGATCCCCCAAAGCCACGAGAGCTGGATGGCGTCGTTCGCTTCGGCTATCTCGGATCATTTATCAGCGCCAAGGGAATGGAGCCGCTGACGCGGGCGTTCGTGCAGGTGCGCAGCAAGCACGCGAATGCGGAACTGCACACCTTCGGCGGCCCGGTTCCCCGCGGAACACCGCCGGCGGGACAGACGAATCACGGATCCTATGTGCCAGCCGATTTGCCGGGAGTTCTGGCGACGATCGATATCGGCGTAATTCCATCTATTTTCGCCGAGACTTTCAGCATAGTGCTATCTGAATATTGGCATGCTAATAAGCCGGCGATTGCGTCGAACATCGGCGCGATCGCGGATCGGATCGTTGACGGCGTCAACGGGATCAGAGTTCCGCCGGGTGATGTGCAGGCGCTGGCCAACGCGATGGATCGAATGATCGAATCCGACGATTGGCGAGGCTGGCAGTTCCCCCGCCCGCGCATGGCCGAGGATCTTGTCGCCGATCATCACACGCTCTATCGGTCGTTGCTTCAAGGGTGATCGCCATGGCTGAGAAAATCATCCGCGACCCGGTGCACGATGTGATCGCGTTCCAGCTGGATCGCCCGATCGACGCGCTGCTGTTTCGATTGCTCAACGCGACCGAGTTTCAGCGTTTGCGTCGTGTGCGTCAGCTTGGATTCGCCAGTCTGGCATATCCCGGCGCCGATCATTCGCGCTACAGCCATAGCCTCGGCGTGATGGAAACCGCTCGGAGGATTCTTGATCAACTCGAGCGATCGCGAGCGATCGACGCGTGGGATCGCACGGTGTGCCTGGCCGCGTCGCTGCTGCATGATCTCGGGCATGGCCCGTTCAGTCATGTCTTCGAGCGCGTCAGCGGCTTTGATCATGAAGCGATCAGTTGCCGCATCATCGAAGATCCCGAAAGTCAGGTGCATCAGACACTGGCGGCACACGACGCAGGGCTTCCCAATGCGGTCGCCGGTTTGCTTTGCGTTGAGTCGGGCAAACCATTCTTCCGCGACATTCTTTCGAGCCAGCTCGATGCCGACCGGCTCGATTATCTGCTTCGCGACAACCTGATGACCGGCAGCCGCTACGGCGACTACGACCTCACCTGGCTCATCCATGCGCTGACGATCGACGACGCCAGCGGGCGACTGGCGGTTACGTGGAAAGGCGTCAGCGCGCTCGAAGCGTACATGCAGTCGCGATACCACATGTATCGCAACGTCTACTTTCACAAAGTCGTCCGCAGCGCCGAAGGGATGGTGCAGTTAGCGCTCCAGCGCGCCAAACGTCTGGCGGTGCAGGAGCGATTGCCCTGGCCGGTGCGCGACGACGTCGTCTACAAATCGCTGCTCGGCCAAAAGCTGACGAATATTGAATTCACAGACCTGGATGACGTCTCGCTACTCCAATGCTTCAAGCAGTGGAGCAATGGCGACGACGTCTCGCTGGCGATGCTCTGCCGCGGATTGCTCTACCGCCGCGTCTTCAAAACGATCGACCTGACGCATCTGCGACCGGAAATTTCCGTGAAAGATATCGTTGCGGCAGCCGAGCAGGCGGTGGAAAAAAATGGGGGCGACGCCGGCTACGACCTGTTCTACGACGAACCCAACGAGCCGTCTCCGGCCGATGGGTCGAGTCGGTACGGTCGCGTCGAAGATATTCCCGTTCGCGGCCCCGACGGCGGCATCACCCCCTTCGCCGCACTCTCACCGCTCAGTCGAGCGCTCGATCAGCAACTCAAGTTCCGACGGCTGCATGTCAGCGATGCGTATGTCGATATCGTTCGCGACGTCGTCGCGGCGCGCCGATAATTTGTGCGAACGGTGCGGCCGACCATCCCCCCGAGAGATCAGCCGAGCGATGCTGCCATGTCACGGACGCTTGGTTCGGCAGTGCCTATCGGAGCTGGCTGATTCTCAGGATGAACCCCTCGACGTTGGTGGCGGCGCCGCCAATTCCCGATTTGCTGCGACGATCGACCTCGGCAAGCAAATCAGTAGCGCGAGCCGCGCCGGCTTCGCCGAGAGCGTTTGCCGTTTCAAAAAACGGTCCTTGAATTTCACGCGGCCAGATTCGCAATTGCTGAGCGATCGCAAACGACTGCATGCCCTTTTTCTTCATTGCAATGGCGCGACGGACGTTTTCCAGCCACATCGCAAGCCAGGTGACGGCACGAAACTCGGTCGAGGGATCGAGTTGCACCAACTGTCGCCAGCGGCGCAAGGCCTCGGCGGTGTGGCCGCAGGCGAGTTCGTTGGTCATGTCCCACATCTCGCGCTCGCGCTGGAACGCGACCCCGCCGGAGACATCGGCGACGGTGATGGGCTTGCCGTCTGTGGTGAGGGCTAGCTTTGCAAGTTCCGTATCGAGACGACCGAGGTCTTGCCCGATCAATTCGACGAGCAGCTTCGCCGCATCGGGCGCGAGCGTCACGTTTTGCTCGTCTTTGGCGTGCTGAATCGCCCAACGCGGCAAATCTTTTGGCGGTTCGCAAATGAGGATCGTTCCACTCCTGGCGATCGCTTTGTGGATGCGCTGGTTCGATGGGAGCGATTCGATCCGCATCACCAGCGTTGCGCTATCTGATGGACTTGCCACGTAGTCTTCCAACTGCGAGCGGAATCGGCTGATGAATTCGTCGGCATTGCGGATGACAACGACTTTGCCGCCGCCGAACATCGCGAAGCTGCGAAGCTCGTCGAGAACCTCCGCGAGCTCGGCACGTTCGCCATCGAGTTCGATGCGTTGGGTGTCCTTGGGCAGCTCGGCGAGCACCTCGCGCAGTTTCTGCAACTGCACGAACGGATCGGCGCCGACGAGGGCATACACCGGACTGGCCATGGCACGCTTGTACGGCGGATAAAAAATGGCGTCAACGAACCTGCGCCAGCCCAAAAGCGTTTAAGCCGGATAGGGCTCCAGATTATCGGTCTGTGTTGCCGATCTACGGACAAGGGAGTGTCATAGTCGGGCCCTTGAGCTTCGGGAGGATGTATGTCCAACCCATTTTCGGCGTTTTGCGAAGACTTTTACGTCAATATGCGGCTGGGTTCGCAGCTGAACCTGCCGCATTCTCGCGAGACGCTTCTGCATCTGTTTGAGCGCGTCCAGAAGGCATATCCGGGAATGACGCGCTTTCGGAAGACCGAAAACGGCGAGTTCAATCTCGAGGAAGACAAGAGCAGCCAGTCGTATCGGTGGATGAGCCTGGAGCCCAAGCGGATTTCCAGCGGACACGTGAATCCGCCGACGATTGAGGAATCGCTGAAGCTGCACACGCTGCTTCTTCAGATGGCTCCGCATCATTTAGGCATCAGCCCGATTGAGATTGATTACCTCGACGTGCTGTTCGGCTTCGATCTGGGCTTTGGCGGCAATCACGATGAAGTGATCGCTGAAAGCCTGTTCGCCGAATCCCCGCTGGCCTGTCTCGCGGAAGTGCCGGGCAGCCGGCCGGTGGATTTTCAGCCGACGGTGACCGTTGCGCTGACCGACGATTGCCGGCTGCAAGCCCGCATCGATGTCGTGACGCGCACGAACAGCTACCAGGTTCGCACCGGCGACTACTCGGATGACGCAATTAGCGTCTATCTGGTCGTGCGACGCTACTGGGGCGACCGGCCGAAAGAGCCGATGGAAGAGATCTTCACCCAGCTGGCTGAGAAGGCCGAGCAATTGTGCACCGACTACATCGTGCCGCGCGTGCTGCGGCCGATCTCCTCGGCGATCGCTTCGCGGTCGTAGGTGTTTACCTGTCGAGGCAATCGGCTTAGCATCGACGGCGTGAAGGATTCGACAGCCGACGATCTCATCTCGGCCGCCCGACGCGGCGCGACCAAGGCCATCACTCTTTTGGAAGCCGACGAGGCCGATCTGGTTCGTAAAGCGCCCGGGTCGGAAGGCCTGGCGAAACTGCGATCGGCACTCCTGGCGGCGCGGGCTGTTCGCGCTGCGCTGTTTTCTAACCCGGAACCCACCAACCGCCCATGACCGACGCGCAATCGATTGAGCCGACTTCCATTTCCGCCCGCGCCGACTTTCAATATCGCTGGCGGGTCTACATCTTCTTCATCCTCATTTTCGGCTACGGAATCTGGAGCGCCCGCGATGGCTTCATCAAATGGCCCGCTGAAAATAATAAGTTGCGCGAGATGGAAGCAAACCATCAGAAGCTTCCACAGCCGTATCACAACGAGGCCGGGATTCTGATCAACCAGGCTTTGGGGATTTTCTTTCCGCTGATAAGCCTGCCGGCGTTCATTTGGCTGATGTACCGGTCACGGGGTGAGTATCGCCTGGCCGGCAACACGCTTCATCTGCCGGGGCATGATCCTATTTCGTTGGATCGCGTTCGCAGCCTGGACAAATCGAATTGGGACCGAAAGGGCCACGCAGTGGTGGAATTCGACGGCACTGATGGAAAAACTGAGCAGTTCACGCTGCGCGATATGGTCTATGAGCGACGGCCGACGGACGAGATCGTCGAGCGGATCGAGAAGTCGTTGCAGGGGACGCCGACGGCGTGAACGAAACGTCTGTGACATGGGCTTCCAGCCCATGCAGAGCGACTTTGATCCTTTGAAGTGCGCTCATTTTCGCACGACCCAGCTTGAAGCGCGGCGATCTTTACTCTCAGCATCTTCCGGGCAGTCAAGATTTCCGAGCACCGCGAGCGGCGAGCTTGGATTTTTGAGTTGGCGCGACGTTCGCAAGAATTAACGGTGCTTGCATGGGCTGGAAGCCCATGTCACGGACGCTTCGCTGTGCGCTTTATCCGAAAAGGCTCTATTCCACCGTCCACGTCTCAGAACCCGTGACCAGCTTCTGCAGGTCGCCGGCGCCGAATCGCGAGACGGCCTGTTCGTTCTGCCGGCGGACGATGTCGCCGTAGCGCTCATGTTCGACCGCGCGGAACACCCCCATCGGCTCCGGAAATTCCGGATAGCGCAGCCGCGAGAGCAGAAACGCCAGGCTCGGCTCCTGCGCCTTCTCATCGTGAATGAGCAGGTCGTCGGACTTCACGGTCTTCGTATCGACGATCTCCGGTGTCAGGTTATTCAGGCGGATGCCCTTTGAACCATCCTTGCCGAAGATCATCGGCTTGCCGTGTTCGAGATAGAGCGTGGTGTCGCTCTTGGTCGTCTTGTCGGTCGCGTAGCTGTAAGCGCCGTCGTTGAAGATGTTGCAGTTCTGGTAGATCTCGACGAACGCCGTCCCGACGTGCTTGGCGGCACGCTCCAGCGTGTATTCCAGGTGCTTCACATCGACATCCATCGAGCGGGCGGCGAAGGAAGCCTCGGCGCCGATCGCGATGCTCAGCGGGCGGATCGGATATTCCGGTGCGCCCATCGGCGTGCTCTTGGTTTTCTTGCCCTGTTCACTCGTTGGCGAATACTGACCCTTGGTCAGTCCGTAGATGCGGTTGTTGAAAAGCAGAATCTTGATGTCGACGTTGCGGCGGATGACGTGCATCAAGTGGTTGCCGCCGATGGAGAGTCCATCGCCGTCGCCGGTGACCATCCAGACGGTCAGGTCAGGGCGAGCGAGCTTCAATCCGGTCGCGAACGTCGGCGCGCGGCCGTGAATGCTGTGGAAGCCGTACGTGTTCATGTAGTACGGGAAGCGGCTGGAGCAGCCGATCCCGGAAATGAACACGGTTTTGCTGCGATCCATCTGCAGCTTGGCGCAGACTTTCTTCATCTGCGCGAGGATGGAGTAGTCGCCGCAGCCAGGGCACCAGCGCACGTCCTGGTCGCTGCCATAATCCGCGGGCTTGAGAACATTCAACGGCGATGTCGGGATGACGCTCATGATTCAGCTTCGAAAGTCTTTTAGTTGTTATCGTCGATTTCGGATCGCGACCGCCGCTAATCCCCGTTCGAAAAGTTGGAGGCGTCGGCCGGCACCACGTGGTTTGTCGGTGAGTGAACCTGCTCGGCGCCGCAGCGGCCTCTCAGGACGGCGTGAACCGCGTCCACAATTTCCAGCACCATGAACGGCTGCCCCTTCACTTTGTTCAGCCCCTTGGCGTCAATGAGGTAATGCCCACGCAGCAACAGTCGCAACTGGCCCAGGTTCATCTCGGGAACCAGCACATGCTTGAACTTCTTGCACAGCTCGGGCAACCGCTCGGGCAGCGGATTCAGATAGCGAACGTGACAGGCGCTGACTGACACGCCGGCTTCGCGAAGTTCGAGCGTGGCGGCTTTGATCGTGCCGAAAGTGCTGCCCCAGCCGACGATCAACACTTCGCCGGTTTCGGGACCGGTCATCAGCATGTCGGGGCCGACCGGCTTGATGCCGGCAACCTTCGCGGCTCGCGTGCGAACCATGTGCTCGTGATTGAGCGGCTCGTAATTCACGCTGCCGGTGACGTCCTGCTTTTCGATGCCGCCGAGGCGATGTTCAAGGCCCGGCGTACCTGGGAGCGCCCAAGGGCGCACCTTGCGTTCATCGCGCTTGTAGGGCATGAAGCCGCGTTCGTCGTTCGCTTCCGTTGGGTGCGTGATCTGTATCTTCGGCAACGACGACACATCGGGAATCAGCCACGGCTCCGCGCCGTTGGCGATGTAGCCGTCGCTGAGGAAGAAGACCGGCGTCATGTAGGTGACGGCGATGGTGAACGCTTCGATAATCGCGTCGAAGCAGTCGGACGGAGAGCACGCCGCGATGACCGGCACCGGGCATTCGCCGTTGCGGCCAAACATCACCTGGAGCAAATCGCTTTGTTCGGTCTTGGTCGGCAGGCCGGTGCTCGGCCCCCCGCGTTGGACGTCAATGATGACGGCGGGGAGTTCGGTCATCACCGCCAGCCCAATCGCTTCGCTCTTGAGCGCGACGCCGGGCCCGCTGGTGCCCGTGCAACCCAGCGCGCCGCCAAAACTCGCGCCGATGGCCGCGCCCATCGCGGCGATTTCATCTTCCGCCTGGAAGGTGATGACGTTGAAATTCTTCTGCGCGGCCAGGGCATGCAGAATGTCGCTGGCCGGCGTGATTGGATAGCTGCAGTAGACAAGCTGCTTTGACGCGAGTTGCGCCGCGGCGATCATGCCGAGCGCGGTGGCTTCATTGCCGGTGATCTTGCGATAGGCGCCCTTTGGCAGCTTCGCCTTGGGAACCTGATACTGCTGATCGAAGAACTCGGCGGTTTCGCCGAAGTGATAGCCGGCCTTCAGCGTCAGGATGTTCGCCTGCGCGACGGCGGGCTTTTTTGCCGCAAACTTTGCGTTGATATGCTCGACCGTCGCGTCGAGCGGACGGCCATAGAGCCAATAGACCAGCCCGAGCGCGAACATGTTCTTGCAGCGGTCCTGATCCTTGGCGCCGAGGCCGGATTCTTTCGTGGCGGCGGCGTTCAGCTTATTGACCGGAACTTTGATTAGCCGGTATTTGCGGAGCGAGCCATCATCCAATGGGCTGACGGCATATCCCGCTTTTTTTAGATCGTTGGGACCAAATGCATCTTCATTGACGATGACGATGCCGCCGTCCTTGACGCCGCGAAGATTGGTCTTGAGCGCCGCCGGGTTCATCGCCACCAGCGCATCGACTTCATCACCGGGCGTGAAGATTTCGTTGCTGCTGAAGTGGACCTGGTATCCGCTGACGCCCGCGAGCGTGCCGGCGGGAGCGCGGATCTCGGCGGGGAAGTCCGGAAGCGTGCTGATGTCGTTGCCGACCAGCGCCGAGGTATCAGTGAATTGCGTGCCGGCCAGTTGCATGCCGTCACCGCTGTCGCCGGCGAAGCGCACCGTCACTGATTCGAGCGACACGATCGGCTTGCCGCCGCCGCTTGCTTTTCCGTTGGGTTGTTCAGACTGATCAACAGCCGATACTTCGGGTGCGAGGCTCATATGCGTGGGTAAAGTTTCCTCTCTCTGCGATGTCGAACCATAGCTGACCCCATCGGCAATAACAACGTGCGGCCGGCAATTTCTCCGCGCGTCAGGAGGAAAATCTCCTTGACGCACATCTGTTAAGACAGGCAGAATGATCGGGCATGAAGCAGCGCTATCATGCCATCATTAAGCCGGAATCCAACGGATGGTACGTGGGCTGGGTTGAAGAAGTTCCCGGCGCAATCACCCGGGCACGCTCGCTATCCGAGTGTCGCCGCAAGCTTCGCGAGTCGCTGGAGTTGATCGTCGAAACCTACCGTGACGACGCCCGTGTGGGTTTGGACCCTTCCTGCATACAGGAATCAATCGAGATTGAAGTGCCTGAATTGGCGGCGCATTAAGCCGATCCGTCCGGTCCATTATTCAATTCGAGAGTGATTTTCGCTCAACCGCCCCTCTACGCGGATTACTTCCAGATCAAGGATGGTACTCGGCTCTCCGAAAAGCGATGCTGCTCCTTCGCGGCGTTGTTCCCTCGATATCAATATCAATAGTCGCCTGGCCCTTTCGGGTGCGGCGGTACGCCTGGACCGGGCGCGTTCGGTGGTTTGCTTGTGGATCCCGGTGGAATAGCTCCGGGGGTGGCCGCTTGCTGGCCCGGCGTTGCAGCAGGGGCGCTCGGTTGTGTTGCCGCGCGAGGCGGTGCGCTCGGCATAGAGTCGGCTTCAAAAATCGTCAGCGTGCCCGTGTAGGTCCCTTCGATGACGTGGCTGGCGGCATGCTGATACGTTCTCTTCAGGGCGGTCTGTTCATTGATTTTCTGATCATGTTCTGATGCCAGTGCCACCTGATCCCGCTGCAGGTCGTAATAGCGAGGCGGCGGCGGGAGCTGGACCATGTTGCCCCTGGCATCCTGCATGAAGTTGTTCGTGGTCATCTGCTGCATCAGGACCTGATCGTCAGTGATCTGCTTCTGGATTTGTATGAGCCGAAGATTGATATCGTCGAATTGCTTCTTGATTGATTCGAGCTTGTCCTTTTGCTCCTTCACCTGCTGTTGAATGGCCGCGTAGTCAGTCTGGCCGAGCCACTTGGATCCCCAGCGATGCAGTCCGGACTCGGCCATCTTCTTCTGCAGCACCGCGTCTTGTGCGGTGAACAGTTCAACGACATGTTTCGTGATCGCGGAATTCTGGTTCGCCACCGGCAGCGCGTGCAGCACTTCGGCAACATTGTCGAGGATTGTCTGATCGTTGGGCAGGGCCTCCATCGCCTTTTCAAACTCGGCCAGCGAAGGCATTGCCGAATGCGTTTTGGCGAGTGTGACGCCGGCGTTGTTGTGGGAAGGACCATGATCCGGCGCTGACTGGGCCGCGGCCTGAAATGCGTTTCGAGCGATCGGGAGCTGCGCCTGCTTGTAGGCGATGAGCCCTTTGAGATATTGCAGATCGGCGTCAGTGGGCGAGATCGCCAACGCGCGATCGATCTCGGTCGACGCTTCCTTGAGCCGGCCGGCCGAGATCATCGGCGCGACTTTGGCCGACGTCTGCGATGTCAAAGCTTTCAGCTTTTCGAACTGCTCCGGCGTCACCCAGTTGACGCCGGCCTTGACCATTTTCTTGTCTCGGCGCTCCTGCCATTGCGCCAAATCCTTCCCGGCATCCGCCGCGGCAGGAGAGCCGGCGTTTTGCGCGATGAACGCCTGATAGCGATTGATGATCTGCCGAAGATCATCCATGTTTGCCGTTGCCCGGCGCAGCGAATTCAAACTCGACTCGCCCATGGCCGGCGTCGGGGCGCCGCCGGTTGCCTTGAAGCCTGCAACCTGGTCGAACGGCACCAGAGTCTCCGTGCCATTGGCACTGGTCACGAGATAACCTTCCGCCGTGCGATTGATCGTTCCTTCGACGACGGTGCCATTCGTCAGCGTGACAATGTCCGCGGACGCAACGCTTGCGAGAATCAACGGCAATAGAATGACGAGGGACTTCATGCGCGAACCCTCCAAAGGTATGCGGCTGCTTGATTATACCAATGCCGACGTGCTCATTCGTCGCGCACTGGATTTTCCAGCCGGCCAATTTTTTCCACTTCCACCACCACGGTATCGCCGGCCTTCATCCAAACCGGTGGCGTTCGAGCAAAACCGACTCCCTGTGGCGTGCCGGTCAGAATAACCGCGCCGGGCCGCAGGGTCATCGTACTGCTCAGGCTTTCAATCAGCGCCGGCACGTCAAAAATCATATCCCCGGTCGTGTTGTCCTGCATGGTCTGGCCGTTGAGAACTGTTTTAAGCCGCAGAACATTCGGATTTGGAATCTCGTCGGCCGTTACGATCCAGGGGCCAAGCGGGCAGAACCCGTCGAAGCTCTTGCCGCGGGCGAATTGGCCGCCGCCGAGCGATTTTTCGCGTTGCCAGTCGCGCGACGACACGTCGTTGGCGCAGGTGTAGCCGTACACGTGCGACATCGCCTGCTGGCGGCTGACGTTCTTGGCGGTCTTGCCGATGACCACCGCCAGCTCGGCTTCATAATCAATCTGGCTGCTGCGATGCGGAATCAGAATCGGATCGAACGGATTGTTGAGCGTGTTGCTGGCCTTGATGAAGAGCATCGGATTCTCTGGAATCGTCGAGTTGCTCTCCTTGGCGTGCTCACGGTAGTTCAGGCCGATGCAGAGGATGTCGGTGGGGATCAGCGGAGCGAGCAGCTTTTCAATCTTCACGGTTCGGTCAGTGATGCGGTGCGGACCGAACAGGTCTCCTTCAATGTGCAGCGCGGTCTTGTCGTCGATCCGCTGGCCCACGTGAATCTGCCCGCCCGATAGAAAACGCACGATTTGCATGAGGTTCCTTATAAATCCGCGCCCTGAGGATAGAACGCGGCTGAACCTCTCGCAAATCGTGCGAACTAACGTTACCGGCGGTGATAGCCAAAATGAGCGTACGATCGATAATGGCCGCCGTAGAAACCGAATGATGGGCCGACCACGATCGAAGGCCCGTAAACGACTGGCGGCGCGGCATAAACAACCGCCGGAGCGCTATAAACCACGTCGGGCGCGGCGACGGGCGCCGTATAAACCGGCGCTGAATAGACCGGAGCCGAGTAAACCACCGGCGGCGAATAGTACGCCGGCGCGTAATACGCCGGACCATAGTAACTGGGTCCGCAATACGCATACGGAGCGCAATACCCCGGCCGAATGCCCACCGAGAACCCGAACCCGCCGTGCCAGCCCGCCTGGGCGGCAACAGGAAGCAGGAGGGCAGCTAAGCCGCCAACAATCGCCATTTTGAGAGGATTTTTCATAATCGAGGCTCCTTCACAATCAAGATATCGATAATGACAGCGCCATCGACAATCGGTTAGCGTTAGAACTGCAAAGCTTGCTTATAACAAGTTTTGCTTGCGAAGATCGCCGGACGCGACGATCATCGGCGGGCGGTGGAAACGGGACGGCCGGTGGAAACCAGGGCGATCGCATCTTCACTCGTTGATATTCGATGCCGTGGCGAAAACGCGGATTCTTGGAAACTGAGGGCAATGCTCGCTTCTCTGAAACCTCGTTTTCAAGCTGCCAAGTCCATGGAGCAATGAAGATGCGATGGCCCTCCGGTGGAAACGGGATGGGTGCGATTTTCGTTGACGTTGTCAGCAGTCCATGGCATCATTTCATGCATGCGTCGCACCGTCCGTAAAGGCACTCCTTCCGCGTTCTTGTTGACATGTAAGTATTTTGGCGCTGAAGTGTTGCGCATCAAG
>Ga0182024_10001013_pt1 | contig 73012 bp, 67 predicted proteins | sample P32metaG_FD_120480 | JGI IMG/M metagenome (GOLD analysis project Ga0182024, IMG submission 120480) | Permafrost microbial communities from Stordalen Mire, Sweden - P3-2 metaG (Illumina Assembly) | ecosystem: Environmental > Terrestrial > Soil > Wetlands > Permafrost | place: Sweden: Stordalen...
ACGAGGTTGTAGTACACCTTGCGGATCGGCCTCGAGAAGGCCCATTCGTAGGCGAAGTTCATGAAGCAGCCGTCGAGGGTGTCGAAGAGGCTCATGCCGGCGGCGAACAGCAGCGGCAGGCTCAGGATCGCCCAGAACGGCAGCCCGCTCGCGACGGCCGTGCCGGACAGGACGAGCAGGGCGACCTCGGACGCCGTGTCGAAGCCCAGCCCGAAGAGCACGCCGATCGGGTACATCTTCCACGGCGCGTCCACCCTGCGGGCGAGCCGGCCGAAGAACCGGTTCATGAGCCCTCGCTGTTGGAGCTGGTGCTCGAGCTCCTCCTCGTCGAACCTCCCTGAGCGCAGGTCGCGGAACACGCGCAGGATCGACAGGAGGATGACCACGTTGAGCGCGGCGATCACGTAGAGGAACGCACCCGACACACCCGTGCCGACGAGCCCGGTCACGTTGTGCAGCGTCGAGGTGTGGTTCGACACCTGGGCATCGAGCGCGCGGATCCCGAAGTTGAGGACGACCGTGAGCACGAAGACGACCGACGAGTGGCCCAGCGAGAAGAAGAAGCCGACGCTCGTCGGCCGCTTCCCCTCGGACATCAGCTTGCGGGTGGTGTTGTCGATGGCGGCGATGTGGTCGGCGTCGAAGGCATGCCGCATGCCCAGGGTGAGCGCGAGGAGGCCCGTGCCCAGCCCGAAGGCCTGGGTCTTCGAGAGGTGGTAGTGGTGCGGCACCGCCGACAGGAGGAGGGTGAAGCCGAGCACGAAGAGGCCGGCGATGCAGGCCGCCATGAGGCCGATGCGCCCCCACTCCGAGGGGCTCAGCGCGCGACGTGCCGCCGCGGCGCGCTGCAGGGCCCGTGCGCTCACGGCCCGGGATGCACGTCGGTGGGCGGCACGCTCACCATGCTGCCCTAACTGCGAGTGCTTCGCAAGTACAGGAGGCTCGCACCAGCGACGCGTAGACTCGTCAGGGTGGGTGAGGTGCCGCGGGTCACGACCACCGCGGCCCCTGACGTGGCCACGGTGGAGGGAGTCCTCAGGCTGGTGCGGGCCCGGGGCGGCCGGGCGACGCCGTCCAAGCGGGTCCTCCTCGAGGTCCTCTTCGACGCCGACGACCACCGGAGCGTCGAGACGCTCGCAGCCGCCGTCCAGGCCCGGATCCCCGACGTGCACCTCTCCACGATCTACCGCAACCTGGAGGACCTCCAAGAGCTCGGGGTGATCGTCCACACCCACCTCGGGCACGGCCCGGCGACCTACCAGCTCGCGTCCCTCGCCCATGCCCACTTCATCTGCGAGTCCTGCGGGAAGGCGATCGGGGCGCCCGACGCGATGTTCGAGGGCCTCGCGAAGTCCGCGAAGGACGACCTCGGCTTCACCATCGATCCGCACCACTTCGCGATCCACGGACGCTGCGCCGACTGCGGCTGACGCGACACCTCCATCCGGCCGACCGCGTCGTCGTCGCGACGCGCGCACACTGGGCGACGGACCGACGGCCGCCGCGGGCGCACGACGCGCGTGCTCGTCGTTCCGGCCTGGCACGACCCAGCCGTCGACGGTGGCGCACACGGCCATGACGCATGACGCACTCGTCTGACGCAACGCCGCACACAGATGGGTCAAGTTCGCGACGGAAGTTGCTCGGTCGTTGTGCGCGCCTTGAAGCTGCACTTGCAGGATGCGGTGCATGCTCGATGGATTCGGCGTTCGGCGCGAGACATGGATGCGCCGCCGCCGGGGCGAACGTCGCTCCGCACGGCTCATGGCCGTGGGTCGTGGCGTGGCGACCCTCGCCCTCGTCGGCCTGTCGCCGGTGATCCTCATCTCCGCGGCCTCGGCGACGGTCCACGCGCACGCGGACGGCTGCGCGACGCCCTCGATCGCAGGCGAGGAGCCGTCGCGCGCAGCCCCGCCCGGCGTCCACTGGTTCCGCGGCTACACGAGGACCTACTGCACGGACTTCCTCGGAGGGAGCCTCCCCCGCGGCTGGGGCAGGTTCCGGGGCGTGCCGCATGGTGACCCGTCGAGCATGTTCGACCCATCCCACGTGGTCGTCTCGGGCGGCATGCTCTCGCTCAACACCTCGCGGGACCGGGCAAACGCAGGCCGTTGGGCGACCGGGGGCGTCTGCCAGTGCGGCATCGGCAGGACCTACGGCGTGTACCTGGTGCGGTCCCGGGTGACGGGCAGCGGCGACGACGAGGTCCAGATGCTGTGGCCCGTCGCCCATGTCTGGCCGCCCGAGATCGACTTCAACGAGACCGGCAACCAGGTCACCAAGACCGCGTGGTACGTGCACTTCCGCTCGGGCCACCAGCTCGCACGGACGCTGCGGATCAACCTGACCAAGTGGCACACGTGGGGCGTCCGGTGGACGCCGCGGCTCCTCACGTTCACCGTCGACGGCCACGTGTGGGGCGTCGTGCGCTCGCCCAGCGTCATCCCGCACGAGCGGATGACGCTCGACCTGTCCCAGCAGACCTGGTGCGGCATCGCCCCGGTGTGCCCGCAGCGGCCCGTCTCGATGCAGGTCGACTGGATCGCCGAGTTCTCACCACGCTGACTGCGCGCGTGCCCGGGGTGCGGTCGCGCCCCGCGACGTGTCACGGCCGGCGTACCGCTGCGCGCGCCTAGGGCTGTCGGCCGAGGAACCCGGCGAGCCGGTCGGCAGCCGGCGCGCTCGCCGCGACGTCGACGGCGGGGCCGAACGGGGCGGGCTCGTCCCCGCGGAACGCGTCGGGGATCGATGCCTTGGCGATGGACAGGAACTCCTCGGCGAGGGCGGGGTCGAGGTCGGTCGGCTGGCCGGTGGCCTTGGCGAGGTCCCAGCCGTGCACGAAGCTGTCCATTGCCGCGAGGTTGACGACCATCGAGCCGGGCAGCTCGCCGAACGGGAGCTGCACGGTCCGCTCCATGGCGCCGTCGGCACCGAAGGCGCCGATCGCGAGGCGCGTGGCCTCGTCGAAGGACGCGTGGAAGTCCGCGTCGGCGAAGTCGGTGCCGGGGTCGTCGGTGGGTCCGGCGCCCGCCTCGACCGCGGCGGCGAAGTAGTACGGCGTGCCGACGACGTGGTTCACGAGCTCGTGCACGTCCCACGACCTGCACGGCGTCGAGGACGTGAGGTCCTCCTTGGTCACGTTGCCCAGCACGCGCTTGGTCGATGCGTAGGCCTTCTCGAGCTGCTCGGTGGTCACAGGACCCTCCTCTGGCGACGAAGCCGACACCCTACGACGCGGCGACGCGCGATGAGGTGGGGGCGCGGCCCGCCCGCGTGGACCCCGTCAGGCCGCCGGGACCACGACCTCGAGGGTCGTGCGAGCGAGCGACGCGCCGAAGTTGCGGTCCCCCAGGTACTTCGCCACCACGAAGTGGACGCCGGCGGCGAGGTGCAGCGCGAAGGTGCAGGCCCCGCCGCCGGACTGCGCGTCGGCGACGCACAGCCGGTCCGGCCCCGTGGAGAACACGACCTTGCCCGTCGCGAGGCCCGGCAGGTGCCACGCGCGCAGCATGACGGTGGCGCCGGGAGCGGCCGACGCCGGACTCGGGGCGTCCCGCAGCTGCGTCGGCGCCCGCTCGACGAGGATCCCGAGTGCGTGCTGGGTCCCCGACAGCACCCGGTCGCCGGAGTAGGTGGCGAGGACGACGTGCCGCGAGGCTGCGGTGAGCCGCACGGCGCACGAGGCGCGGCCGTGCACGAGGCGCGCGCTCTGGCAGCCCGGCAGCACCCTGCCGTCCTCGGCGAACAGCACCGAGCCACCCGTCGTCGTCGTCGGCGAGGCATAGGCGCGGTAGACGACGCGCGCGTCGTACTGGAGCCGGTGGGCCATCGCCACGACGCGAATGACCGAGATGCCGAGCGGGCGCACGGGACTCGACGGCCCCGACGGTCGGCCCTCGCCCACGCGGCTCACCGCGCGCACGACGAACCGGTAGTTCACGCCGTTCGCGAGCCGCCCGACGGTGCAGGAGTGCACGCCGGGCGCGCGCACGACGCTCACACACGCCTTGTCGCCCGGCAGCGAGAGGACCGAGAAGCGGCTGATCGGCGCACCACCGTCCTTTGAGGGGGCGAGCCACGAGACCACCGCCTTCCCGTCGCCTGCGACCGCGGTTACGTCGAGGGGGCGGCCCGGCGACCGCAGGGCCGGGTGCAGAACGCCGTCCGCCGACAACAGGGCGGCGGCCCCGGCGGGCACCCGCAGGAAGCGCATCGCGTCGGCCGCCACATAGGTCGCGCCCCGGGGTCCCCGCGAGGCGGTGCTGAGGGTCACGCGGATGGACGAGGCGCCCGCGGCGGTGAACGTGCCGAGCGGCGCCCACGCGTTCGAGTAGGGCTCTTGGTAGGCGAGGACGCGGTGCGTGCCGCTCGCGTCGGTGACGTCGTAGGTGACGTTCGCGTCAGAGAAGAGGGCGGGGAGGAAGGCGGCGACCTTGTAGGTGCCTGCGGGGAGCGCCGGCGCCCACGAGACGGTGTCCTGGCCCACGGCCCCTGTCGAGAACGACCACAGCTCTTGGCCACGGATGCCCTCGCGCGCCGCGGAGTGCCAGGTGCCCCCGGTCGTCATGAAGCCCCGCCCGCACGGTCCGACCACGAATGCCGGGTACGGGATCGGGCACCTCGTCGGGTTGCGCCACGCGACAGGGGGTGCGGCGACGGACGGGACCGGTGAGGTGCCCCAGTCCGCGCCACGGCCGTAGTGGCCCGCCGCCCAGCTGGACCGCCAGATGGCCTCGTCCGTCCTCGGCACCGCTACCGACTGGCGCAGGTCGCGAGCGATCGCGGGGTAGCCGTAGGCGGAGTTCTGCAGGTTGAGCGCGATGAAGAACGCCGCGGTGACGACCGAGCCATACGAGCCGAGGCCGCTGCCGCCGCCCGAGCCCAGCCCGTTGTTGAGCGGGTTGTCGCGGTTCCACCATCGCGTCGGCGGCTCCTCAGAACGCAGCCACTGCGTGAGGACGGTCACGTTGTTGGCGCTCACGGGCCACCCGCCGTCCTGCAGCACGAGGCGCGCGAAGTCGTAGTTCGTCGACAGGCCCGTGCCCAGGTGCACCGCGGGAGACGCGCCCGCGCTCGCGTCGATGAGCACCATGGGTGCGAGGCCAAGGGCGAGCGCAGCGATGACGACCACCACCGCCCTGGACGTGCAGAATCTCCTCACCCCTACCTCCAGTCGCGGAACGCTAGCAACGGTCGCACCACGCGACGCAAGCGGCCCTCGATTGCAGGCACACAGGGGCATGTGCGTGCTTCGTCGAGATCGAGCATCGCGCAGGTCGCCCGCCGTGTGACGGCGCAGGGCCGCACGGCGAGCGCCGTGCCCCGTGGCTCAGCTGCTCATCGAACCTTGCTCAGCGGCCTGCAGATCGCGCATCCACAGCCGGTGGACGCGGTTCCACTGGTCGGTCGACAGCGCACGGATGCGTGGCTCGAGCTGCAGGTACTCCGGCACGAGCCCCCGCCACTTCGGGTGACGCGGCTCGGCGAGGCGCACCTCGTCGTGCTCGAGGAAGAAGGGGCCCTGACTCACGTTGCAGGTCCAGCACGACGTGAGGACGTTCTCGAACTTGTCGGCCCCGCCGAAGGCGTGGGTGTTCACCCGATCGAACGTGGCGGCGAACTGCAAGAAGAGCGGATGGGTCGCACCTGCGGTCCAGCTCGCCTGGACCGGGAGCTCGTCGGGCCAGAACAGTGACGCGGCCTTGAGGACCGGCATCGGGACGAGCGACTTGCCGCAGTGCGCGCAGCTGAACGAGTCCTTGTACAGGCGTGCGATCTGCACCTCCCGCGGCGGAGGACGTCGGTTCGCCTGGCGGTCGGCGTTCCCTACGATCTGCTTTAGCGCGACGAGTGCGTCGTCGTCCCGGTGCTCGGCGAGCAGCTCGAGTGCTGACCTGAGCTCACGCGGTGGCTTGCTCTTGGACTCCCACGTCGCTTCAGCTGACATCCGCGCTCCGATCCGACCGAACCTCGGTCGTGTCGTCCTACCACGACCCCCCGGCGCGTCGTCAAGGACCTCACCTGGAATTGTGCGCGTCGTGTGCGAACGTCGCTGTGCGGTGAGTTGGGCAAGGCGAGATGCGCGCGGAACTTCGTGCGCGGAACACTGCGCGCGGCGAGCACGCCGCGACGTGCTCAGGACGACGTCGGGACGTGCCAACTGTCCGGCGCGAGCAGCACCTCAGCACGCGACGGACCCCAGCTGCCCGGGTAGTACGGCAGCGCCGGGCTGGTGGGCGAGAGGACCGGGTCGACTACCGACCAGGCGGCCTCGACGGCGTCCTGGCGCGTGAACAGCGCACCCTTGCCCATCATCGCGTCCCACAGCAGCCGCTCGTAGGGCTGCTTCTGGTCGGGCTGCGCACTCATGAGCGCGAGCTCGCGCTGGGTGCCGACGAACTCCTCGCCAGGCCTCTTGATCCTCGCCGCCATGGCGATGACGGGGTTCGGCGCGAGACGGAAGCGGACGTAGTTCGGGAGCCCGTCGGGGATCCTCGAGTCGGCGAACAGCGGCTGCGGGGGACGCTTGAGCTCGACGAGCACCTCGGTCACTGTCGTCGCCAGGCACTTGCCCGAGCGAAGGAACCACGGGACCCCCGCCCAGCGCCACGAGTCGATGTGGAGCCGCACGGCGCAGTAGGTCTCGACGTCCGAGTCAGGCGCGACGCCCGGCTCGTCGCGATACCCGATGAACTGGCCGCGCACGATGTCGTCGTGGTCGAGCGGCCGCATGCCCTTGAAGACGTTGAACTTCTCGGTCTGGACCGCGCTCATTCCCTGGTATGCGGGCGGCTCCATCGCGAGCAGCGCGACGACCTGGAACATGTGGTTCTCGACCACGTCGCGGAGGCACCCGGTCGCCTCGTAGAAGGCGCCGCGACCCTCGACCCCGAAGCTCTCCGCCAGGGTGATCTGCACGCGCGAGACGTAGTTGCGGTTCCAGATCGGCTCGAGGAAGGTGTTCGCGAAGCGGAAGTAGAGGAGGTTCATGATCTCCTCCTTCCCGAGGTAGTGGTCGATCAGGAAGATCGAGTCCTCGGGGAACTGCGCGCGCAGCACGCGGCGGAGGTCCCGGGCGGACTCGAGGTCACGCCCGAACGGCTTCTCGACGATGACCCTGGCGTTCTCGGCCAGGCCCGCACGACCGAGCTGCTCGATCACCGTGGGAAAGAGCGCCGGCGGGATGGCGAGGTAGTGGGCCGGCGCGCGGCACGTGTCGAGGGACTTGCGCAGCTCGTCGAAGGTCGCCTCTTCGCGGTAGTCGCCACCGACGTAACGCAGTCGGGAGAGGAAGGCGGCGAGGACCTCCTCGTCGACGTCGCCCTCCGCCGCCGCAATGCTGTCGCGCGCGATCCCGCGCAGCTCGTCGAGGGAGCGGCGCGCCGACGCCACGCCGATGATCGGGACGTTGAGCTCGTCGCGGGCGGCCAGGCAGTACAGCGCGGGGAAGATCTTCTTCCTCGCGAGGTCGCCCGTGGCCCCGAAGAACACCAACGCGTCAGACGGCTCGATGAGCTCCTCGTCGGTCGGCATCACGAGCGCTCCTGCGGCGGGCTGGGCGCAGTGGCCGGCGTCCGGCTCACCACGTGGGGGCGAGGGCGTCGCCGTGCACCAACCATCGGGCTAGCGGCGTGAGCCCAGGATCCGGAGCAGCGCCAGGTAGACCATGACGAGGGAGAACATGATGGAGAGCGCCGCGAACCACTCGCCCTCCTTCGACACGCCGGCCTTCTGGGCCATGTACACGTAGTTGAAGTCGACAAACAAGTTCATCACCGCGATGAACAGGTACAGGACCCCGAAGACGACGAGGTACGTCAGCGAACGACCCACGTAGGGGATGGTGAGGCCGAGCCACACCCCCACCATCATCGCGAGCAGGCCGACCATCGCGATGAGCGTCACCTGCACGAACCGGTGCGTCACCTTCACGAGGCCGGTCCGGTACGCGACCAGCACCGCGAAGAAGATCGCCGTCGTGCCGAGGATCGCGAGGGGGACGACCGCGCCGTTGCCGTTCGCGTAGAAGCGGCTGATCGCTCCGAGCACCGCGCCCATCGTGAGCGCGTACAAGGGGGCGAAGACGTTCGCCCTGGCGGGCCGGAAGATCCCCGCGAAGCCGAGGCCCAGCGCGGCGATGAGCAGGACCACGATCGTGGTGGGGCTGAAGTTGGCAAACGCGCCGCCGACACCCGCGAGCAGGGCGAGGGTCGCGAGCATCGCGACCTTGTCGAAGACGTCGCTCGCGACGAAGGGCGCCCGGTCGGTGACCGTGGTCGCCGTCGGCCCGAACGTCGACACCAGCCTGGAGTAGTTATGGGCTGATCCAGCGCTTCCCGACTGGCTGGTCCTCGTGGCCACGCATCCTCCTTGTGACGGCGCCCCGAGCATAACGGCGGCCCTCCGGCGGGCCGGCCCCGGCGACGTGCTGCACACGCCGGCCGCTTCCGTGACAGAGTGTGCGGCGATGCAGGATCCGGCATCGAGTCCGTCGTCGGGCCGCCACCAGGTGGCCGCCCGCTGGTCGAGATGGCGTCGCCGTCGACTCGCGCCCGGCGTGGCGCTCGGCGTCGTCCTCGTGTTGCTCCCGACGCTCGGCGCGCCAAGCGGCGTGGCGACGGCGTCCACGGCGCCGGCCGCGACGAGCCAGTGCGGGCCGCAGCCCCCCGCGTCCTCCGAGCCGTCCGGCATGCCCCCGCTCGCCCCCAAGGTGATCCCCGGGTGGACGCGCACGTACTGCACCGACTTCTTCGGCACGCACCTCCCGCCGGGATGGGAGGCGTTCCACGGGCGGCCCAAGGGCGATCCGGCGGGACTGTGGGCCCCGTCGCACGTCTCGGTCCAAGGCGGCGTGCTCGACCTCACGACCTCGCGCGACCCCGCGTTCGGCAACGCATGGGTCTCAGGTGGGGCGTGCCTGTGCGGGGTCGCGCAGCGCTACGGCGCGTTCTTCGTGCGCTCGCGCCTCACCGCCGGCGGTCCCGCGAGCGTGCAGCTGCTCTGGCCGAAGGACAACCGCTGGCCCCCCGAGGTCGACTTCTACGAGTCCTGGCAGCTTCCGAATAACAACACCTACACCGTCCACTGGGCGAACGCGGACCACAAGGTCCAGGGGTGGCGGAAGGCGAACATGACCAAGTGGCACACCTGGGGGGTGTTCTGGACCCCGACCACGCTCGAGTTCGTCGTGGACTGGGGCATCAACGACTGGAGCGTGTGGGGCACCCTCACGAGGCGAGACGCCATCCCGACCACGCCGATGACGCTCGACATCCAACAGCAGGTGTGGTGCTCGATCGCCCCCGCGTGCCCAACAAGGACCTCCTCGATGCTCGTCGACTGGGTCACGGTCTTCTCGCCGACGTCGCCGTCGGCGACCATCCCCAAGCTCTGAGCCACCCCGCGGGTCGGACCGGGCTAGGCGCTCGGTGTCACACGGAGCACGCGTGCGACCCGATCGGGCAGCCACCAGTTGGCGCGTCCCAATAGGACGATGAACGCCGGGACCAACAGGGCCCGCACCACCGTCGCGTCGAGGAGGATGCCGATCCCGAGCCCCGTCGCCAGCACCTTGATGTCCGTGACGGGGGCGGAGGCGAGCGACGCGAAGGCGAGGAACAGGATCAGCGCCGCGCACGTGATGAGCCGACCGGTTCGACCGAGGCCCTCGACGACGGCGCCGTTCGTCGTGGCGCCGTGGTCGTGCGCCTCGCGGATCCTCGAGAGCAGGAACACCTCGTAGTCCATGGACAGGCCGAAGAGGAAGGCGAAGACAGTGATCGGGACCCAGAACGTGATCGCGCCGGTCGCGGGGATCCCGAAGACCGCCGAGGAGCCGTGGCCGTCCTGCCAGAACCACGTGAGGATGCCGAAGGTCGCGGCGAGCGAGACGATGTTGACGAGCACCGCCTTGGCGGCGAGCACCAGGCTCCGGAAGGCACGCGCGAGGACGAGGAACATGAGCGTCGCGAGGACCGCGATCAGGAGCGGGATGTTGCCGTAGACCGCCGAGGAGAAGGCCTGCTGGCCCGGGCCCACGCCGGCGATGCCGAGGACGCCCGGCTGTCCTGCGAGCGCCGCCTGGACGGCGCGGACCGGACCGAGGGTCGCGCTGTCGGTGGTCTCGATCGAGGGCACGACGACGAGATCGGTCATCCCCGACCTCGTCCCGGTCGGTCCCGACGGGAGGACCGCGGCGGCGACACCCTGGACGTGCTGCAGGTGCGACAGGGCGGCTCGCGCGTCGCTCGACGTCGTGAGCACCTCCATCGGCGACAGGATGCCCGGGGACACCCCGCCTCGGACCAGCTGGGCGTACAGCGCCTGCGCGGGCCCGGACTGGGCCTCCGCCGCCGCGCTGGTCTGCCCGACGCGGATCCCGACGAGCGGCGCGATCGCGATCGCGAGGATCACGACGGCGCCGGACGCGGCCGCGATCGGGTGGGCGGCCACCGACGACGCCCAGCGGTGCCACCCGCGGCTCGGCTTCGCTTCGTTGCGAACGTGCGGCCAGTCCCACCTCGGGCCGACGCCCGCGAGGAGCGCCGGGAGCAGCGTGAGGACGACGGCGACCGAGATGACCGGGATCAGCATCCCGCCGAGACCGGTGCTGCGCAGGAACGGCACCGGCAGCACGATGAGCGACAGCAGCCCGATGGCGACGGTCAGCCCCGAGATGAGCACCGCCCGCCCGGCCGTCTCCATGGCCGCGACGACCGCCGCCTCGTTCGTGAGCCCCTTCGCGCGCTCCTCGCGCCATCGCGTGATGACGAGCAGGGAGTAGTCGATCGCGATGCCGAGTCCCACGAGCGAGACGAGGAACTGGACGACGAAGGACACCGGGGTGACGTAGGTGAGCCCGAGGAGCACGAGGAACGTGGAGAGGATCGAGACCGAGGCGATCAGGAGCGGGACGAGGGCAAGGAACGACGCGAAGACGAACGCGAGGACGGCGAGCGCGCCGAGGCCACCGAGGATCGTCTCGAACAGGACGCCAGGGCCCGACTTGGAGCCCCCCGAGCTCAGCTGATTGATGCCCGTCACACCCACATGGAACCGAGGCATCGCAGCGGTGATGCTCGCGATGGCCGCGTTCGTGACGCGGTCTGCGCCGAGGCTCCGGTTTGGCGGCGCGAACACGTAGGCGTACGCGGTGCGCCCGTCGCTCGTCACGAAGCCCCCGCCGGCGACGCGCGCGTCGAGGATGCGCACCTCGGGGTTCTCGCGCCGCGCCGCGTCGAAGCCTGCGGCGATCGCCGCGCCATCCCCGCGCACGGTCTGGCCGCTCGGCACGGTCACGACCGCGATCGCGGGCGCCGACGTCCCGCCGTTGCCGTACAGGTGCTCGATGCGCAGCGCCGCCTCGTACGCAGGCTGACCGGGGAGCGAGAAGTCGTAGCTCAGTCGGGTGGTGATCTTCTGCGCCGCGAAGCCGCCCATCAGGAAGACGATGAGCCACGCCACCATGACGAGACGGCGGTGCCGGATCACGACGGTGGCGAGGCGCCCGGTCACCGCGAACCGTCCCGGCGGGGGCGAGGCCCGCGGTGCGACGAGGTGCTGGATCGCGCAGTGGTCACGTTGGATGCTGCCACGCAGGTCACGGAGGTCACGGAGGTCACGGTGGGCTCCTGCGCGCCGGCGGCGTGGGAAGTCTAGGAGCGGGCCGTTCGCTGGCGCGGCTGGTTGGTGTGGATCCGCGCCCGCCGGTGACGGCTATGCGCGAGCGCGGAGGCCGTCTTCGACGACGACGAGGAGCCGTTCGATCTGTCCGTCGGAGAGCGTCGGGCTCGAGCACATCGGCCCCAGCAGCTGGATCACGTCGGCGGCCTCGACGTCGTCGCGCACTTCGCCGGCCTCCTGTGCGCGCACCAGCACGGACGAGAGCGCTCCGTGCAGGCGCTCTCGGGAGGCGGACTTGAGCTCAGGGTTCTTCTCGAACGCCTCGTAGAGCTCGCTCAGGAACGTCCGCTTCGTCTGGGCGTACCGCACGAAGCCCTCGAGCCACCCGACGAGCGCAGGCCAAGGGGGCCGGTCGACCACCAGCTCGCCGGCGAGCTCGACGAGCCCGTCGACGTCGGTGCGATAGACGGCCTCGACGACGTCGATGCGCTTCGGGAAGTGGCGGTAGAGCGTCCCGATGCCGACGCCGGCTCGCTTGGCGATGGCCTCCATCGACGCGCCGCCCCCCTGCTCGGCGAAGACCTCCCGGGCGGCGTCGACGAGCAGGCCGTAGTTGCGCTGAGCGTCGGCTCGCAGGGGTCGGGCCGTGGCGCTGGGGGTGGGGTCCCCGTCCACTGTCGACTGCCGGCTCGACATCGTCTCTCCGTGCCCGATCGAGGGCTTGCAAACCGGAGGCACCCTCCGTATACTATCCGGAGGAAGCATCCGCTTCGGCTCCACCCTACCAGCAGAAAGGCCGGCGTCAATGGCCACTTCTCGCAGCCCGCACCCGATCCCCGCTCCCATGACCCCCTTCAAGGAGGGGGACGCGGCCTCCCCCCGCCGGGGGTCCGGCGCGACCGTCTTCCTCCTCGTGATCCTCGCCGCCCAGCTCATGGTCGTCCTCGACACCACGATCGTGAACGTCGCGCTCCCCCACATCCAGGTCGCTCTCGGCTTCTCCTCGTCGACCTTGTCCTGGGTCCTCAACGCCTACCTGCTCACCTTCGGCGGCCTCCTGCTCCTCGGTGCCAGGTCGGGCGACCTCCTCGGGCGGCGCCGCACGTTTCTCTGGGGCATCGCGATCTTCACGGCGAGCTCGCTCCTCGGCGGGCTGGCGGCGACATCGTGGCAGCTGCTCGCCGCGCGGGCGCTCCAAGGTGTCGGTGCGGCCCTCGCGGCCCCGTCCGCGCTCGCACTCTTGACCACCGTCTTCGCCGAGGGCGCCGAGCGGGTCCGCGCGATCGGACTCTTCACGACGGTCTCGGCGGCGGGCGGAGCGGTCGGCCTCGCCGCGGGCGGCATCCTCACCGAGCTCGTCTCATGGCGCTGGGTGATGTTCGTCAATGTGCCGATCGGCCTCACGGTCCTGCTCGTCGGTCGCGTCGTGCTCGCCGAGTCACCGCGTCGCCACGGCCGTTTCGACCTCGCCGGCGCGCTCACGTCCACCATCGGGATGGGCGCCGTCGTGCTGGGCCTCGTCGAGGCGGCGAGCCTCGGATGGAGCGCGCCCGTCACGGTGGCCGCGCTCGTCATCGGGGTCTCGCTGCTCGCCCTGTTCGTGCACGTCGAGGCACGCGCCGAGGAGCCGATCCTCCCCCTGCGGCTGCTCCGCGACCAGACGAGGACCGCGGCGAACGTCGCGAGGGGCCTTCTCTACGCCGGGATGTTCGGGATGTTCTTCTTCCTCGGGCAGTTCCTCCAGGACGTGCAGCACTACTCCCCGCTGCGCGCGGGGCTGTGCTTCCTGCCGATCCCTGCCTCGGTCTTCCTCGCCTCGCAGCTGACGAGCCGCGTGCTCGTGCGGCGATACCGGGCCAAGTCGCTCATGCTCTTCGGGATCGGCTGCTCGCTCACGAGCATGATCGCCCTCACCCAGCTGCACGTGGGCGCGTCGTACCCGCAGCTCCTCGCGAGCCTCGTGCTGATGGGCGTCGGCATCGGCATCTCGCTCGTCACGCTCACGACGGCCTCGCTCGCCGCGGTCGCCCCCGAGGACGCTGGCGCGGCGTCCGGCCTCGTGAACGTGGTCCAGCAGCTCGGCGCGGCGCTCGGCCTCGCCATCCTCGTCACCGTGTCGAGCGCCGCCGCGTCGGCCTCGGCCGCGTCGGGACGCGCCGCCACCTCGGGCGCTCCGCTCGCCACCCTGTCGGGCCTCGACGTGGTGTTCGGTGCGAGCGCGATCTTCGCCGCCGCGGCGTTCGTGCTCGTGGCGACGATGGTGCGGCTTCCCGCGATCGCGACGGTCGCTGTCGCCGCACCTCACGACAACGCGTCCGAGGAGCTCGCCGAGCTCGTCTCGTCGGGCTGCATCCGCGTGTGCGGGCTCGCCGACGCCGCCGCGTAGGACCCGTGGCCGCTGCCTCGCCCGGGGACGGCGAGCGTGGACGCCACTTGACGTCGAGGGTGACGGCTTGGTGACGCGCGGAGGGCGGATCACGCCGCTGCGCTCCGCCGAGCGTCGCGCCCGGGCGAGCCCGCCAGCGTGCCGCGGCGCTCTTTGTAACGGCGGAGGGAGCCGCGTGACTGTGCAGTGCACGCATTCCCGCGATGCACAGAGGAGGCACCACATGAGAAGGACACTGCTCAGGCTCGGAGTAGGCGCCGGGCTGGCCCTCGGGCTCACCGCGACGATCGCACCGATCGCCGGCGCACAGGGGCTCCGCGCCCACGACGGCGACGCACAACACGTCGTCTACGTCCAGAACGACAACACCTCGGGGAACCAGGTCATCGCCTACGACCGCGCCCCGAACGGCGCGCTCACCTACGCGGCGACCTACGCGACCGGCGGCCTCGGCGGCGCGCTCAACGGCGCGAAGGTCGACTTCCTCGCCTCGCAGGGCTCGCTCAACTGGAACGCGCCGCACAACCTGGTGCTCGCCGTCAACGCCGGCAGCAACACCGTCTCGGTCTTCTCGAGCCACGACGGCGCCCTCACGCTCCGCCAGACGATCGGGTCGGGCGGCACGTTCCCGAGCAGCATCGCATCGCACGGTGACCTCGTCTACGTGCTGAACGCCACGAGCGGCGGCAGCGTCGCGGGCTACCGCATCGACGGGCACCACCTCCGCGCGATCCCCGGCTCGGTCCGATCCCTCGGCCTCACCACGCCGACCGACCCGACGCAGTTCACCCACACCCCCGGCCAGGTGGCGTTCTCCCCGGACGGCTCGCAGCTCCTCGTGACTACCAAGGCGACGACGAGCGCGGTCGACGTCTTCTCCGTCGCGCGGGACGGGCGGCTCTCGGCCACCCCGACGGTCAACGTCGAGGCGGGCACCGTGCCCTTCGCCGTCAGCTTCGACCGGGCCGGCCGGCTCGTGGTGGCCGACGCCGGGACGAACGCCGTCACGACCTACTGGCTGCACCATGACGGGACGGTGTCGTACCTCAACAACGTGGCGACCGGACAGCAGGCGACCTGCTGGATCACGACGGCGCGAGGGTTCTTCTACGCCTCCAACGCGGGCTCGGGCAACGTCACCACGCTGCACACCGGGCCGCTCACGAAGCTCGCCCTGACGACGACCGATCCGGGCACGGTGGACGCCGCGGCAACCCCGTGGGGCCGCTTCCTCTACGTCCAGACGGGACTGAATGGGATCGTCGACGAGTTCTCGGTGGCCCCGAACGGCACGCTGAGCCCGATCGGCACGGTCACCGTGCCGGGTGGCATCGGCGGCGAGGGGATCGTCGCGATCTGAGCCGCGTCCGCGCCGGGGTCGGACCTGCGTCCGGCCTCGGCGCGCCCCGGCGGGCCGCTACCTCGGGAGCACCGAGTGGACGACCTCGCCGATGTCGTTGCCCCACTGGTGCACGCCGCCGATGATCGTGTGCAGCACGACGGTCACGTGGTTCCGGCACCCCGCGTAGGCCGTGAGGGTGATCGACGAGCTCACGTTGGTCTTGCGCGGCGTCGGCCCGCAGTGGTCGAGCGTGGCCCAGCGAGCGACGGACTTCGGCGCCGAGAGCACGACCGTGCCATTCCCGTTGATCGGGCCCCCGTTGTAGTAGATCGCCGTGTCCGCGGTGCCGTGGATCTCGTAGACCGAGATGGGTCGCGCGGGCCGGCACCCGGGCGACGTCACAGCGGCGAGCTCGCCCTCGACGGGCACGATCATCGCGAGCGTGCCCGCAAGCCGGCAGCCGAGGTCCTCCACCATCAGCGCGCCGTTCGAGAACCCGACCGCCACGATGCGCTTGTGGTCGAAGCTGACGAGACGCTCGAGCTTGGCGATCACTGCCGCCGTGTAGGCGACGTCGTTGACGTGCGCCATCGCCGCGGGGGTGTGTCCGGCCTGCTCGTTCCAGGAGTCGTCGTAGCCCTGGAGGAAGGCGACCACCTCTCCGGTCTGATCAGCGACGCTCGCGAAGTCCGTCTGGTACTCCGTCTTCTGGGACGTGCCGTTGATGCCGTGGTAGATGAGCAGGAGCGGTCGGTTGGGCACCACGCGGCTTGGCACGTGCACGATGAGGCTCCGGAGCCGGTGGCCCACCGTGAGCGTGACCGTGTGGTCCCCCGGCGAGAGCCCGCGCGACGCGATCGCGGGGCCCGAGGCAAGCGACGCCCCCTGTGCGCCCGAGGCGCCGAGCAGCGTGGCGACAAGCGCAGCGCCGACCGCGGCGACCATCCGGCGGCGTGCTCGATCGACCTTCACCTGCGGGAACCTACCCGTTGAGGTCGTCGCCGTACCGTCGTGTCTTGGCTCACGGCGTGATGGCTGCCAGGATCTCTCCGAGGTGGTCGACGACCAGCAGGTGCCCCTCGCCCGGGCACTCGTGCAGCACCGAGCCGGGGATCGCCTCGTGCTGGAGGCGGGCGTGGCTCGCCGGGACGTTGCGATCCTCGTCGCCCTGCCACAGGTGGACCGGAACGGCGATCTCGGAGAGCTCGAAGCCCCAGGGTGACGCGAAGACCTCGAAGTCCTGGGCGGCGGCTCGCGACGCGGTGTGCGAGGAGCGCCGCATGTCGTTCACGAACAGCGCCCGCACCTCGGGGCGCTGGAGGATCTCCACGTCAGCCGGCGGGAGCCGCTTCGCCATGAGGTCGACCGCCCGGTTGGGCCATCGCCGGACGACCGCGGTCTGGGCCGCCGAGGTGACGTGCAGGAGCTTGGAGCGCCGCCGGGCGAGGTGCGCAATCACCTGGTTCGTCCGCATCATGCCCTCGGCGGCGCCGGGCTCGCTCAGCGGACCGACCCCGCTCACGATCGCGGCGAGCGCCACGCGGTCCCCGAGGCGAGCGGCGCAGACTGCCGAGTGCGGCCCGCCGCCCGAGACCCCGAACACCGAGAACCTCTTGAGGCCTAGGTGGTCGGCGAGCTGGGCCACGTCGGCGGGCCAGTCGACGAGGCGACGCCCGGGCTGGAACGAGCTGAGCCCATAGCCAGGTCGGTCGACGAGAATCAGGCGCACGCCAGCACCGCTGCTCGGTGCGCTGGCCAGCGCGAGCTGGAGTCGCGACCCGGGCGTTCCATGGAAGCCGAAGACGGGCCACCCCGTCGGCTCGCCGAGCTCGAGCCATCCAAGGTCGCGGTCGTCGGCGAGGGTCATCACGTGCGAGTCGGGCATCGCGCGAGCCTAAGCCGCCTCGCGCGCACGCGACCGGTGCACGACCGGGATGGGACCGGCAGACTCACGGCGCGCGACAGTGCGCGGAAGGGGGTGCGCGATGGCCAGGCTCGACGACGTGCATCGGCTCGCGGCGGCTGACCACCTGGCCGTCCTCGCGGTCGCACGCGCGGATGGCTCCGTGCAGGCCTCGGTCGTGAGCGCAGGGGTGATCGACGACCCGGTCGACGGCGTCACGAGCGTCGGCCTCGTCGCGGGCGGCGGGACCGCCAAGCTCGCGCTCCTGCGCGCGAACCCGCGTGCGACGGTCGTCTTCAGGGCGGGCTTCGACTGGGTCGCCGTCGCCGGGACCGCGCGGCTCATCGGGCCGGACGACCCCGCCGCGGACGACCTCGACGTGGCCGGCACGATCCGGGCGATCTTCGTCGCCGCGGGCGGCTCGCACGAGGACTGGGATGCCTTCGATCAGGTGATGGCCGACGAGCGACGCTGCGCGGTCTTCGTCCACGCCGACTCGATCTCGTCGAACCGCTGATCGACGTGTTCGACGTCACCGAGGAGCGCTTCGAGGCGTTCGTCGCCGAGGCGATCGACTCGATCCCCGACAACGTCGCCAAGGCGATGCAGAACGTCGCGTTCCTCATCGAAGACGACGCCCGCGACGGCGATGAGTCGCTTGGCGCCTACGACGGCATCCCGATCCCCGAGCGGCAGAGCACCGTCTACCCGCTCGCCCCCGACACCGAGCGTCCCGATCGCATCATCTTGTACCGGCACGCGATCGAGCGCGCGTCGGTGAGCGAGTCCGGCGTGCGCGACCAGGCGCACCGGACGCTCTACGAGCAGGTCGCCAAGCTGTTCGGCATCACGGACCGAGAGCTCGACGCGCTCGGGTGGGCCGCGCCCTGAGGCTGGCGCGCGGCCCGGCGATGCTGTCTCACCGTGCGGAGAAGTGCTCGTGCATCGGGTCGAAGTAGCTCTTCTGCCACCCTCCGTCCTCGTAGCCGTGGTGCTCGGACGGCACGTTCGAGTGCCGGACGGTGATCCTCGTCTCCTCGCCCACCGGCTCGAGGAGCACCTCGATCGTCGAGTCCTCGTCCTCGTCGGTGAAGTTGGTGGTCCGCCAGGTCTGCACGATCCGACGCGGCCGATCGAGCTCGAGCGTGGTCCCGGTGATGTAGCCGTCCCAGGCGACGAACGGGCCGCCGACGACGGGGTCGATCGTCGCGGCCCCGCCGGTCATCTGGCTGTGGCCCTCCGAGGAGAGCCACGCGTCGTAGACGTCCTCGGGCGGCGCGGGGAGCTGTGCGGTGAGCTCGAAGTCGTAGGGCATCGGGCGGTTCTACTCCTCTTTCGCCCTGGACGCCTGCGGCGCCGGTCGAACCCGCGCCCGGTGAGCTCCGGCGGCGCGCCGTAGCGTTCGGCGGATGCCAGCAAGCTGCGATGTCGTGGTCGTCGGGCTCGGCGCCGTCGGGAGCGCCGCGACCTACCAGCTCGCGAGGTCGGGTGCGCGCGTGATCGGCATCGACCGCCACTCGCCGCCCCACACGTTCGGCTCGTCGCACGGCGAGTCGCGCATCACCCGCCTCGCGGTCGCCGAGGGTGCCGCGTACGTCCCCTTCGTCCGCCGCTCCCACGAGCTGTGGCGCGAGATCGAGGCCGAGACGGGACGGCACCTGCTCGTGCAGTGCGGGGGGGTCGTCCTCGGTCGTCCGTCATCGACCGGCCAGCACGGCGTCGCCGACTTCACGGGGGCGACCATCGAGCTCGCTCGGGCGAGCGGCATCGACCACGAGGTGCTTAGCGCCGACGAGGTGCGACGCCGCTTCGGCGTCTTCGAGGTGACCGACGAGGTCGGCTACTTCGAGCCCTCGGCCGGCTACCTGCGCGCCGAGGCGTGCGTGGCGGGCCAGCTCGAGCTCGCAGAGCGCCTCGGTGCCACGGTGCGTCGCCACGAGACGGTGCGAGCCTGGCGTGCAGGCCCCGAGGGCGTCACCGTCGAGACGGACACGGCACGCTACGTGGCGGGCAGCGTCGTCCTCGCGTGCGGCCCGTGGACGGCCGAGCTCGCCGCGGAGCTCGCTCCCCACCTCACGGTCCACCGCCAGGTGCAGTGCTGGTTCGGCATCGACGCGGGTGCCGCACGGCTCGCCGCGATGCCGGTGTTCATCTGGCTCCACGGCTCGACGCCCGGCGCCTACGCCTACGGCTTTCCCGCCATCGACGGCCCGAACGGCGGTGTGAAGGTCGCGACCGAGACGTTCGACCTCCCGACGACGCCCGAGCACGTCGATCGTCAGCTCCGAGACGGCGAGGCCGAGGCGCTCTTCGAGGCGCACGTCCGCGGGCGCCTGCAAGGCGTCACCTCCGAGTGCCTCCGCCACGCCGTGTGCCTCTACACCGTCACCCCGGACTTCGGCTTCGTCGTCGACGTGCTCGGCTCGCACGGAAACGTCGTGGTCGCCTCGCCCTGCTCGGGCCACGGCTTCAAGCACTCGGCGGCGATCGGCGAGTGCGTCGCCGCGATGGCGCTCGGCGCGCCCGCCCCCCTCGACGTCGCCCCGTTCTCGCTCGACCGGTTGCATCCCTCGCGAGGGGCGGACCACGGCGGCGCCTGACCTCCTCGATCGCCCCGCGGCGTCGGCGTACCGCCGTGCGGCGCCTCGCGGCCATGATGGGCGCATGGAATTCCAAGAGGTGGTTCGCCGGCGGCGGATGGTGCGCAACTTTGACCCTGACCGGCCCGTCGACGTCGCCGTCCGCGACCGCATCTTGCACAACGCGCTCCGCGGGCCGAGCGCGGGGTTCTCCCAGGGCTTCGAGTTCCTCGTGTGCGAGACAGCCGAGGCGCGCGAGCGCTTCTGGTCGGTCACCTGGCCGCCGGGCGTCGACGACCTCCCACACCTCGCCGGGATGCGGCGCGCACCGCTCCTCGTCGTCGCGCTCTCGAACAAGGACGTCTACCTCGATCGCTACGCCGAGGCCGACAAGGGCTGGGACGACCGCGACGAGGCGCGGTGGCCCGTGCCCTACTGGGACATCGACACCGGGTTCGCGGCCCTGCTCATGCTCCTCACCGTCGTCGACGAGGGGCTCGGCGCCTGCTTCTTCGGCATCCAGCCCGCACAGATCCCCGGCTTCCGCGCGGCCTTCGGGGTGCCGGACGCGCTCACGCCCATCGGCGCGCTCTCGATCGGCCACCGCGCGCCCGACGCGCCGTCGCCGTCGATCCCGGGTCGCCGTCGCGATCCCGGCGCCGTGGTGCACATCGAGCACTGGTAGGGGCTCGCAGCTAGCGCGGCCAGTGGACCGCGATGTCCGCTGCGATCCGCTCGATCGTCAGGGCATCGAGCCCCGCCTCGGCCGCCGCCTCCGGCCAGCCGCGGACCGCGTCGGCGACCTCCCGCAGGACGACCTCGATCCCCGGGACGTCGTGGAGGTCCCCGAGCGCCCGCAGGTCGTCGAGGCTGACGTCCACGAACTTGCCGTTCACGCCCATCTGGTGCGCCGCCGTCCACGTGCCCGTCCAGTTCGAGTGCGTCACGTCGAAGGCGGGGGCGATCGACCAGGCACCGCCCTCAGGGAGGCAGAACGCGAAGTTCTTCGTGTGGTCGTCGCGGTTCACGCCCATGACGTTGAAGGCGACCCGGCGGAGCAGCTGCTGACGGACCTCTCGGCCGAGACCGAGCGCGTCGGCGGTGAGGAAGTAGCTCGAGTAGGCGTGCGTCCTCGTCAGGTTGTAGTCGAGGTGCGCGATGGCACAGAGCGACTGGACATGGATCCGCTCGTCGCTCGGGCCGCGGTCGAAGCGCTTCGTCATGAAGTGGGCGCGCGGCCCCTCGGGCAACAGGCGCGACTCACTCATCTCGATGCCGGCGCGCGTCGCCATGAGGTAGTAGGCGTACTCGATGCGGCAGAACGGCTGGCTCGCCGCGAGCGAGTCGCCGCCGAGCGCCGGGTCACCCACGCCGTCGAGCTTGAGGATCCACTGCTCGAACCCCTCCGGGGCATGGAGCTGACCGGAGCGCATCTGGTCGGTGACGGGGTTGTAGGCGATGACGGCCTTTGCCCGGGCCCCGCCAGCGGACGAGCCCACGGTGATGAGCTGGGCGAGCGCGTCGTGCACTCCCTCGTCGTCGAGCCTGCCGTGGAGCTCGGCGCGCGCGGCGGTGACGAGGTCGGCGACCTGGACGAGGCTGACCGACGTCGTCGGCGGCCCGAGCGGCGGTGCGAACGTGAGAGCGCCCATCCCACGGTCGCTCGCGTAGGCGAGCCGGTCGAGCGGCGTGATCGCGGACGGGTCGATCCCCTGCTCTGCCATCCAGGCGTTCACGAGGGCGTTGCCGAAGCGGTCCGGCAGGGCGTCGGCGAGCATCGCCGGGAGGCCGTAGAAGGTCTCGCGGCGCAGCTCGGGGAACTCGAAGACGCCTCGGCGTCGGGGCATGTGCAGCGGGGCCAGCTCGGCGCCGTCCTCGAGCCACTCGTCGTCATACTCGAACGCGAAGAGCCCGGTCTGCGGGTCGAGCGCGACGGCGCCGACCAGGCGCCCCCAGGCGGCGACCTCGATGACCTCCGCGGGCGAGTACGTCACGCCGGCCTGCCTCGGGCCGCGCCGTGGCGCACGCGCACCTTCTGCCGCCGATCGGCCTCCCGCGTCGCCCGCAGCAGGGCGATCGGGCTCACGCCGGGGGCTGGCGGGGCGAGCGCCTCGAGCCAGTCGGTCCGGTCGAGGGCGCGGACGACGCGGAGCAGCGTCGACAGCGAGGATCCCTTCCCTGCCTCGAGGTGGCGTACCGACGACAGCGACACGTTCGCCCGCTCGGCAAGCTCGGCCTGGGTCAGGTCCGCCTGCAGGCGGAGCTCGCGCACGGATCTGCCGACCCGGCGCTCCCACTCCTCGGTGGACCTCAACTGCTGGTGGGATTCCATCATTTATCCAAGTATAGACGTCTAAACATTGAGTTTGCGACTGTTAATCCAACACAGCGGTGTCCCCTCTCGTGCCATGGCAGTCAGAATACAACGGCGACGTCTTCAGCACCGGCCGCGTCGCGTGCGTGCCCCCCGACGCCGAGCGGCATCGCCCGGACGAGCGGCGCTGACCCGCTGGTCGGGCGACCGTTCCGGACGACGCGCCCGATCGCCAGGAGCCGCCGCGCCCTCACCGCGACGCCTCAACGTCGCGCCGCGCGACGCACCGGGCGGACCCGGAGGACCTCAGAGGACCGAGCGGTCTCCGACGGTGTGTCGGCGCACCGCGGCAGCCGCGACCGCCGCGGGGCGCGGCCAGCGCGTTGCCGAGCCGCGGTGCTCCGTCGCTTCGCGCCAACGCGACCTCTGCGCGCGCGCACGGATGCCGCACGCGTTGCACCGCGCAATCTCAACGTCTGCCCAATTGATTGCGTCGCTGTGGTGCGAGGGACATGCTGGATCATCGTCCATCTGGTGTGCCGCGGTGCACCAGCACCGTGCGACGAACTGGAGCAGTCGTGGTTGTAGGTGGCGCATGAGACACGTCGAAGGGTCCGGGCGCGAACACGCGCCTGCGGACGCCGACGCCACGCCGGTCGAGCTGGAGAGCTTCGAGCCGCGCTACCAAAAGCTCGTCGCCGTCTCGCCGGACCTCATCGCGATCATTGGCGAGGGCGGCGTCCTCACGTACGCCAACCTGACGGGTGAGCGGATGTTCGGGTACCCCGAGATCGACTACATCGGCCACTCCGCGCTCGACGTCGTGCACCCCGACGACCACGATCGAGCTGCGACCGCGCTGCTCCGGGACCTCAGCGAGCCGGGCACGCACCCGCCGTCGACCTACCGGCTCAAGGTCGGCCCCTCCGAGTGGCGCATGTTCGAGGTCCGCGCCACCAACTGCCTCGACGATCCCTCCGTGAACGGGGTCGTGATCGTCGGCCGGGACGTGACTGAGTCCGTGCAGCAGGAGCGCGCCCTGCAGATGCTCGGTGACGTCAACCGCTCCCTCGTGCACGCACACGACGAGCAGAAGCTCCTGAGCGACATCTGCCGCACGATCGTCGAGGTCGGCGGCTACGCGATGGCCTGGGTCGGCTTCTTGGAGGACGACCAGGCCGCCACCGTGCGGCCGGTCGCGACGTCTGGCAACGTCACGCACATCACGGCCTTCCCGGTGCGCAGCCAGAGCGGTGGCGTCCCCCTCGGCCCGATCGGCGTCGCGCTGCAGTCGAGGTCGGTCCAGGTGTCGACGGACCTGGCCGCGATCCACGCGCCGGCGCGCAGCCGGGACGCCGCCCTGGCCCAGGGCCTGCTGTCGAGCTGCGTGCTCCCGCTCGACGTCGCCGGTGCCGCGATCGGCATCCTCGAGGTCTGCTCGACGGAGCCGAGCGCCTTCGACGAGGAGGAGGTGCGCTTCCTCACCGAGCTCGCCGACTCGCTCGCCTACGGCATCGGGCGGATCCGCGACGCGATCTCGCTCACGATGAGCGAGGAGCGCTACCGCAGCCTGACGAGCGCGTCACCCATCGGGATCCTCGAGGTCGGCGAGGCGAGCAACGTGAAGTACGCGAACCCCCGTGCGTGCGAGATCGCGGGCGTCGACGCCGAGGCGTTGCTCGACACCCTCTGGATCGACGTCGTGCACCCCGACGACCAGGCCGGGCTCCTGGCGGACATCGACGCCGTCGACGACGACACCCAGACCTTCTCGTCGCGCTTCCGGATCTGTCGGCCGGACGGCGACGTCCGCCACGTCCTCATGACCGCGGCCGCCAAGGAGGCGAGCACCGACACCGACTGGGTCGTCACCGTTGTCGACGAGTCCGAAGAGGTGCTCGCCCACGAGGAGCTCACCCACAAGGCCCTCTACGACACGCTGACCGACCTGCCCAACCGGTCCCTGTTCCTCGTGCGGCTGCGCCAGGAGCTCGCCTGGAGCGAACGCGAGCACGCGAACATCGCGGTGCTGTTCTTGGACCTAGACCTGTTCAAGCTCGTCAACGACAGCCTGGGGCACGACGCCGGCGACGCCGTGCTCCAAGAGGTGAGCCAGCGCTTCCTCGCGACGATCCGCGGGGCGGAGACCGCGGCACGGTTCGGTGGCGACGAGTTCATGTTCATCATCCGCAACGTGCGCGAGGTGGACGACGCGATCGCCGCGGCACGCCGCATCCTCGACTCGCTCAACTCCCCCATCCCCTACGACGGCCAGAACCTGCTCGTGACGGGCAGCATCGGCATCGTGATCCCCGGCAAGGGAGCCGACGCCGAGACCGTCCTGCGCGACGCCGACACCGCGATGTACCAGGCGAAGGCCGCCGGCCGGAACCGCTTCGAGGTCTTCGACGAGGAGCTCCACCACCGCTCGGTCTCGCGGCTCGAGCGGGAGGGGGACCTGCGCTCAGCGCTCGAGCGCCATGAGTTCCAGCTGCACTACCAGCCCATCGTCGACCCGCGCGACGGCCGGCCCGTGGGTGCCGAGGCGCTCATCCGGTGGCTCCACCCGGTGCACGGGCTGGTGCCGCCGCTCGAGTTCATCCCCGTGGCCGAAGAGTCGGGGCTCATCCGCGCGATCGGCTCGTGGGTCTTCGAAGAGGCGCTCGGCCAGCTGTCCGAGTGGGACGCCGACCCCGACGGGCCGCACCTCGATCTCCTGTCGATCAACTGCTCCGCGCGCCAGCTCGACGACGCCGAGACGGTGACCCAGATCGGCGAGATCCTCGGCCGCCTCGCGATCGAGCCCAGGCGCGTGACCGTCGAGGTGACCGAGACCGTGGCCATGGCGGACCGCCACTCGACCAAGACCTCGCTCGAGGCGTTCCGCGACCTCGGCATGCAGGTGTCGATCGACGACTTCGGCACGGGGTACTCGTCCCTCGCCTACCTGCACACCCTCCCCGTCTCGACCGTCAAGGTCGATCGCTCCTTCATCGAGCGCCTCGACGTGCCCGACGGCTCGATGCCCGTCGTGAGCGCCATCTTGGACCTGAGCCACGCCATGGGCCTGCGCGTCGTCGCCGAGGGCGTGAGCTCGGCGCGCCTCCAGCAGATCGTGGCGTCGATGGGGTGCGAGTTCGCCCAGGGGTTCTTCTGGAGCCGACCGCTCCCCGCCCTCGAGTTCGAACGATGGTGGCGAGAGGCGCGCCGTCGCGTCGAGTCCGTCGCGGCGAGCCGGCCCGCACTGAGCGCCGCCCAGCCCTGATCGTCGCCCGCTGCGCTGCGGCACGCCGCTCCTACGATGGGCGTCCACACCGGCTTGGGGGTGCCCGATGTGCTTCTCTCCGCAGGGCGACCTCGTCGGCGGCGTCGCGGTCATGGCGATCGGGGTCGAGGCCTGCCGGCGGCTGAAGGGGCGTCGCGAGTACGCCCTGGTCGCGACCGTGCCGCTCCTCCTCGGCGCTCACCAAGTCGACGAGTCACTGGTCTGGTGGGGCCTGCAGGGCCACGTGCCGTCGTCGGTCGGCCACGCGGCGATGTGGGCGTACCTCGTCGTCGCCCTCGTCGTGCTCCCTGTCCTCGCACCGCTCCTGGTGCTGCGCATCGAGCCCGAGGGGCGACGGCGACGGCGCCTCGTGCCGTTCGTCGCCCTCGGCGCCATCGTCTCGTCGATCCTCCTCGAGGCGATGCTGGTGGGCCATCCCTCTGCTCGGCTCGGCCACCTGCACCTCGCCTACTCGATCGGGCTCCAGCACGGCATCGCCGTGATCGGGCTCTACATCGTCGCGACGTGCGGCGCGATGCTGCTCTCGAGCCACCGTGACGTGGTCTGGTTCGGCATCGCGAACCTGGTCGCGGTCGTCGTCCTGGCGCGCCTGTGCGTGGACGGCTTCACCTCGCTGTGGTGCGCCTACGCCGCAGTCCTCAGCGCCGCGATCGTGCTGCACCTGCGCGGGACGCAGCGACGCGGCACGCCTGTGCCGCCTTCGACCATCGGGGCGACCGCCGTCGGCTGACCGCGTCCGAGACCGCCCTCAGTGGCGCGAGCCCACGCCGGCGTCGGCGCCGATGGAGGCCGCCACGCGCTCACACATGACGCGGAAGAACGCGTCGCCGTCGTGCACCGAGCCCATGAGGTGGCCGTACAGCTCGAAGCTCACGAACCCGAACAGCTCGACCCAGGCCATGACGCCGTTCGTGATCACCTCTTGGGGCAGCCCGATCAGAGGTTCCACGAGCGTCGAGAGCGCGAGGTCGATGCCGCTCGGTGCAGGCGCGGTGGCCGGGGGTGCCGTGCCCGTGCGCGCCGCCCAGGCGTCCCGCAGGATCCCCGCGAGCGCGAGGGGCACGCGCGCCGCGGGCACGACGGTGTCCTGCGGGGCCGCGTAGCCGGGGACCGGCGAGCCGTAGACGAGGCCGTACTCTTGGGGGTGGGCCCGAGCCCAGTCGCGCACGGCGCGCGCCGCGGCCCACCACCGCCCGAAGAGGTCGGCGCGGTCGACGGCGGACTCGGCCTGCTCGACGGCGGCGCCGAGCGCGTCGTACGCGTCGATGATGAGGGCGGTGAGCAGCTCGTCGCGGCTCGCGAAGTAGCGGTACATCCCCGACGAGGACATCCCGAGCTCGCGTGCCACGTGGCGCACGCTCAGCGCGGCGGCCCCGCGCTCGGCCAACTGGGCCCGCGCGGCCGACTTGATCTCGTCCACCACCGCGGCCCTCGCCCGGGCGCGTGGGGTGTCGGGCTTCACGGACACGCCCCGACGGTACTCCTCTCCGAGGAGCACCGCGCGCGTTTGCGAGCACTGCTTGCATTCCATGCCCAGGGCGCGTACAGTGCTCACGAACGAGAGCATCGCTCGCATCGAGGAGGGGTCATGGGACGTCAGGTAATCGTCGGGGCAGGCACGATCGGCAGGGAACTCGCCACGAGGCTGTCGCGCGCGGGGCACGAGGTCGTGGTCGTCTCGCGCCGGGGCACGCGCCCAGAGGCCACCGGGGTCGACGCCGTCGCGCTCGATGCCACCGACACGGGCGGGATGCGAGCGATCACCCGCGGCGCCGACGTCCTTTACAACTGCGCGAACCCGACGAGCTACCAGCGCTGGCTGCGCGACTGGCCGCCGGTCGCGGCCTCCCTGCTCGGTGCGGCGAGCGAAGCCGGCGCCGTGCTCGTCACCCTCTCCAACCTCTACGCCTACGGGCACGTCGGCCATGCGATCTGTGAGGACGATGCCCTCTCGGCGACGTCGACAAAGGGCCGCGTGCGCGCGGCGATGTGGCGGGACGCCAAGGCCGCGCACGACGCCGGCGCGGTGCGGGCGACTGAGATCCGTGCCTCGGACTACTTCGGCCCCGGGATCACCTCGACGGGGGTGCTCGGTGACCGCGTCGTGCCGAGGGTCCTCGACCACGAGGCGATCACGCTCCTCGGCGACCTCGACGCGCCCCACTCGTGGAGCTACGCCGACGACGTCGCCCGGGCCCTCGAGGTGGCTGGCCGCGACGAGCGTGCCTGGGGACGGGGGTGGCACGCGCCGACGGCGGCCCCCCGCTCGCCTCGCGAGGCCGTGTCGTGCCTCGCCGACGCCGCCGGGCTCGCGACGCCGCCCGTGCGCCGCGTCCCCTGGGCCGTCGTCCGGGCGGCCGGGCTGGTCGCCCCGCAGCTGCGGGGCCTGCACGAGATCCGCTATCAGTTCGACGAGCCGTTCGTCGTCGACTCGACGGCGTTCACGGCCACGTTCGGAGAGGCCCCCACGCCGTTCGACCAGGCGTGCGCCGCGACCGTTGCGTGGTGGCGACGCCGGCGTGGGTTCCCACTCCCCTCGCTCGCCGACGCGTCGTCGTCGAGATAGGCCGCCGCACCGCTCGTCGCACCCCTCGCGACGGGCGGTGCGGTGCCCTCGGCGCCAAGGTGACAGGCTCGGCGCGGCCGGATCGGCCCGAAGCGAGGAGGCGCCCGTGGCACTCGACATCGACCGAGTCGGCGACGTCGTCGTCGGCACCTGGCGGGACGGGGAGAATCGCCTCAACCTCGACTCGCTCGCCGCACTCGAGTCGCTCGTCGCGGTCGTCGAGTCGACGGAGGGCCCGTGCGCGCTGGTGCTCGCCGGCGAGGGCAAGTTCTTCTCCAACGGCCTCGACCTCGAGCGGTTCGGCGGCGATCCCGACCAGCTCACCGCGACGGTCGCAAGGTTCCACGTGCTCTTGGGCCGGCTGTACGTCGCACCGGCCTACACGGTCGCGGCGGTCACTGGCCACGCCTTCGCGGGCGGGGCGATGCTGAGCTGCGCCTTCGACCACCGGGTCATGCGCGAGGACCGCGGCTACTGGTGCCTGAACGAGGCGGAGATCGGCCTGCCGCTCACCGCACAGATGGCTGCCGCAGTGATGGGACGTCTGCCGCGCGCCGCGGCCCTCGAGGCGATGCTCACCGCGAGGCGCTTCAGCGGCAGCGACGCGCTCGCCGCCGGCATCGTCGAGGAGCTCGCACCTGAGGACCGCGTCGTCGAGGTCGCCGTGGCGCGCGCCTCGGCCGTCGCGGCCAAGCACCGGCGGGTGGTCGCTGCGCACAAGCGACACGCCTTCGGGGAGCTCGCGCGCACCTGCGGGTGGGACGCCTGAGTCGTTGACCCCGGGAGGGGCCGACGACAGACTGGCGGCGACTCGGCGCGGAGGGATCGCATGAGACGTGCTCCAACGCACGGGTGGTGTAGCGCCGCCGCGCTCGCGCTCACCGTCGGCACCACCACGTTCGCGATGGGTGCCGCCACGGCGGCGGGGACCGAAGCGGGCCGTGCGTGCGAGCCCGCGACGATCGCGGTCTCCTTCGGCTCGACGGGCCTCGACGCGAGCCACGTCGACGCGTACCTCGTCTTCACGAACACGTCGTCGACGGCCTGCACGCTGGACGGCTACCCGACGGTGCACTACGTGACGAAGGGCGGCGCCGCGATCGGCAGCCCCTCGCGCCCCGCCGTCGCGGCGCACGAGCCCGTCCTCCTCGAAAAGGGGCGCTCGGCGCACTCGCTGCTCCGCTCGAGCGTGCCGGGGGTGTGGCCGCCAACGGCGTGCAAGGCCACCAGGGACTTCGGCATCCGGGTGACGCCACCCGGCTCGGCGCACGCCAGCGTGCTGCACTTCCCCGAGTCGGTCTGCTCGGGCACCGCGGTCCACGAGGCCACGACTGCGCCGGTGCGTGGGGGTCCGGGCCCCCTGCCGGGCGCCTGCACCGCCATGCAGCTCGCGGACTCGCTCGGCCGAGCCCAGCGCGCAGCGGGCACCGTCTTCGTCCCGATCGTGTTCACCAACACGACGCTCTACACGTGCGCCATGCGGGGCCACCCCGAGGTGACGTCGGTGAACGGCGCCGCGCAGACCCGGGTCGGACCCGCCGCGACCGACGACGCGGGCCCGAGCAAGAGGGTCTGGATCCCGCCTTTCGGCGGCACGGCGAGCGCGCTGCTCGGTGTCGTCGAGACCTCGAACTTCCCGGCGAGCACGTGCAGGCCGAGGAGTGCCAGCGCCCTGCAGGTGGTCGCGCCGCACACCTCTGCGCCGACGGTCCTCGCCTACGCGCACACCGTGTGCACCCACCTCCCCTCCACGCACGTGTCGGCAGTCGTCGCGGGGACACTCGGGTGAGCGACGAGACGACCGGCGTCGCGCCGCTCGAGTTCGACCGGTTCGAGTTCGTGCTGCGCCGCCGACCCGCGTCGCCGCCCGAGCTGGCCGAGGAGGAGTCCGAGACGCTCCAACGGCGGCACTTCGGCCACCTGTCTGCCGTGCACGATGCCGAGCACCTGGTCGTCGCGAGCCCTTCGACGAGCAGCCCGACGAGCGCCTCCGTGGCATGCGCCCGTACCACACGGCTCCATCGAGCGAACCGTGCGCTCGCCGAGCGCGACCCCGCGATCCTCGCGGGCCGACTCGAGGTCGAGGTCGTGTACCCGTTCTGCGAGAAGGGCGCGATCCGCGTGCCGTGGTCCGACGGCGCCTCGCCCGTCGCACCGCACGCGTCGAGTGCGGCGAGCCGGGTGCAAGACTGCATCGGCGCCGGATGGCTCGGCGAACGAGGAGGGTACGGATGCAGCTGGAGCTGAACGAGGAGGAGGCCGCGGCGCTCCGCCAGCTGCTCGACCGGTCCATGGTGGACCTCAAGGGCGAGATCCACGACACCGACAACGTGTCGTATCGAAAGGGGCTCGCGCACGATCGCGAGACGCTCGAGGCGATCCGCACCCGCCTCGGCGGGTGACCTCGGCGGGACGCCGCGCCCGCGTGCTGCACGCGCCGTGAAGGGCGATCGACCCGCGGTGCGGGCGCGCCACTGGGCGAGGTGGCGACGGGGACAGCTGCGCGGGGCCTGGCGTCGCCGCGCGCACCTCGACCCGATCGGTGACGAGGCGCGAGCGGTGTGGCTCTGCAGCTGGCAGCGCAGCGGCTCGACGCTCCTCGCCGAGATCCTCGCCTCGGGCCGTGGCACACGGCTCGTCTACGAGCCGGCGAACGTGCCTAGCGCGCTCTTCACCGGCGAGGCGGCCGCCCAGGTCCCGCTGCCCACCGGGCCCGGTCCCGAGCTGCTCGCCGTCGAGCGCGCGCTGCGCGGTCGTGCGCACGGCGCCTGGGTCGACCAGCTCGCGAGCGGGCACCTGTTCTCCCGTCGCGTCGTGAAGGACGTGCGTGCCCTCGGTCTCTTGGAGCTCGTGGCGGTCCGCCACCCAACGACGCCGATCGTCCTGCTCGTGCGCCACCCCCTCGCCGTCGCGCGCAGCGTCGTCGAGCTCGGGTGGACGCCGGCGGGCATGGACGACGACGAGGCCCTGCTCTTCGAGGTGCGGCGGTGGTCCTCGCTGCACTCGGCCGCGCTGGCAGCACCCGGAGCCCAGCGCGTGCTCGTCGTGACCTACGAGCACCTGGTGCTCGACACCGACGCGACGCTCGACGCCGTCCTCGCCCACGCCGGGGCGCACCACCCAACGTGGCGCGGCGCCGAGCTCGACCGGACGACGCGCGCCCGACCGTCGGCCACGAGCTTCCGACGGGCGGGCGCGCGCGACGGCCGAGAGTGGATCGGCACGTTCGACGGCGTGGCGCCGCGCGTCGTCGACGAGGCGACCGCCGTGCTCCGCGACGCGGGGCTCGGCGAGCTCTACGGGGCCGGCCCCGAGCCGCTCGTGGGGCTCGCCGACGTCGAGGCCTCGGTGCGCCGCTGAGGGACCCGGCCCCGGTGGGCCACGGGTACCATCGCACGGTGATCGTGCTCGTCCACGGGGTGCCCGAGACCGGCGAGCTGTGGGACGCCGTGCGCGACTTGCTCGACGAGGATGCCGTCGCGCTGTGGCTCCCCGGCTTCGGCTGCGCGCGACCCGAGGGGTTCGGAGCGACGATGGACGACTACGCCGGCTGGCTCGCCGACGAGCTCGCGTCGTTCGACGCGCCGGTGGACCTCGTGGGCCACGACTGGGGCGCCCTGCTCACGTACCGGATGGCGACGACGCACGGCCGGCTGCTGCGGTCCTGGGTCGCCGACGTCGGCGGCGGACTGCACCCCGACTACGTCTGGCACGACGTGGCGAAGGTCTGGCAGACACCCGGCGAGGGCGAGGCGCTGGTCGCCCAGATGGTCGAGGGCGCAGGCGACGCTGGCCCGATCTACGAGGCCTACGGGGTGCCGGCCGAGGACGCGGCGCGGCTCGGCTCGTGGATGGACGACACCATGGGCGGATGCATCCTCGACCTGTACCGTTCGGCGACGCCCAACGTCGCCGCGCACTGGATGGACGTCTGGGGCCCGACGTCGGCACCGGGTCTCGTGCTCGCGCCCTCAGAGGAGCCCTTCGGCGACGGCCGCCATTCCGAGGTGGTCGCCGGGCTGCTCGGCGCGCGCCACGAGGTGCTCGACGGCGTCGGCCACTGGTGGCCGCTGCAGGCGCCGGGCCTTGCGACCGAGGCGATCACCGCGTTCCACGCGTCGGTGCGCTGAACGAAGGTGACCGCCCCGCCGCGGCGGAGCGACGTCGACGTCCTCGCGCTCTACCTCCCCCAGTTCCACCCGATCCCGGAGAACGACGCGTGGTGGGAGCCGGGCTTCACCGAGTGGACCAACGTGGCCGCCGCGACCACGCTGTTCGGGTCGCACCGGCGACCCGATCTCCCCGGTGAGCTCGGCTTCTACGACCTGCGTGTCCCCGAGGTGCGTGAGCGCCAGGCGGCGCTCGCCCGCTCGTACGGGGTGTCGGGGTTCTGCTGGTGGCACTACTGGTTCGCCGGGCGCCGGCTCCTCGAGCGCCCCTTCGATGAGGTGCTCGCCGCGGGCACCCCGACACTCCCGTTCTCGTTGTGCTGGGCGAACCAGAGCTGGTCGGGGGTCTGGCACGGCGCGCCTGACCGGGTGCTCGTCGAGCAGACCTACCCCGAGGGCGACGACGAGGCGCACTTCGCCGCACTCGTGACGGCGTTTCGCGACGAGCGGTACCACCGCGTCGACGGACGTCCCCTGTTCGGGGTGTTCCGACCCCAAGAGCTTCCGGACGCCGCGAGGTTCGTCGACACCTGGCAGCGGCGGGCCGTCGATGCGGGACTCGGTGGCCTCTACCTCGTCGCGTTCTGCGAGTCGCGCGCCTGGGGCGCGCAGTACACGACCCACGTCGAGGACGGCTTCGACGCCGCGGTGCACGTGGAGTTCCCCTTCGAGCGCACGGTGCGCACCAGGGTGCGAGACCGCCTCCGCACGTCGATCGAGCGGGTCGGGCCCGGGCGGTACCACTACGCCGCAGATCTGCCGACGTACCCTCGATCCCTGCGCGGGGTCGTGCACCCCTGCGTCTACCCGAACTGGGACAACACGCCGCGGTCGGCCCGGCGCGGCTCGGTGATCGTCGACGCCGCGCCTGGACGCTTCACGCGCCACGTGCGCCAGGCCGTCGACCGCGCCTCGCTCAACCCCGAGGGCCAGCGGTTGATCTTCGTGAAGTCCTGGAACGAGTGGGCGGAGGGGAACCACCTCGAGCCTGATCGGACCTGGCAGCGGGGGTGGCTCGAGGGGCTCCTGGAGGGCCTCGCGGCACGGTGAGCTCGCCCCACTCGCGCCGCGGGGCCGTCGCGGCCGGCCCCCGTCGCGATCGATAGCGTCTGTCGAGATGGGACGGGGCGCGCACGCGAGGCCGAGCACCAGCGCGCGCGAGCGATGGTCGCGCCGCACCGGGCGGCTCGCCGGCGTCGTGCTCGTCGTCGCCATCCTCGCGAGTGGCGCCGCCTGGGCCGTGGCCGAGCACCGCGCGGGCGCAGCGTCGGGCGCCACAACGACCACGACCGGGTCGACGACGTCGACGGCGCGCACCGCGGCGATCCACGTCGCCACGACGACCGTGCCGGGGCCGCCGCCGGGCTCCGCGCCGCTCCGGCTGCTTCGGATGATCGGCGGGCCTATCTCGCCCAAGTCCGTGGTCGCGACGGACACCGGCCTCGTCTTCGCCCAGAACATGATGTACCGCCACACGATGACCGTGTACGGCTCGAGCGGTGCGCTGCGGCGGACGGTCTCCGACGGCGTCGTGCTGTCACGCTTCGGCATCGGGGGTCACCCCGGCCTCTCGCACGGCGCGCCGGTCGAGGCTGCCGTGACGCCGGACCACACGCACCTGTGGGTCTCGAACTACTCGATGTACGGCGTGGGATTCGGCCCGGAGGGCTCGGACACCTGCAGCGCGAGCACCGGCTACACGGACGGCTACACCGACAGCTTCCTGTACCGCGTGTCGCTCAAGACGCTGGCGATCGACGGGGTCGCCAAGGTCGGCTGGGTCCCCAAGTACGTCGCAGTCTCCCCCGACGGCCGGTGGGTACTCGCGACGAACTGGTGCTCCTACGACCTGTCGATCGTGAGCGCCGCCACGATGCACGAGGTCGCACGGATCCCGATCGGGCCGTACCCGAGGGGCATCGCGATCTCGCCGGACTCGAGGTTCGCCTACATCGCGATCATGGGGGGCTCGACGCTGGACGTCGTCAGCCTCCGGACGCGTCGCGTCGTCGGCTCGATCTACACGGGCCCCAACCCGCGTCACGTCGTGATCAGCCCGAACGGGCAGTTCCTCTACGTCACGCTCAACCAGCCGGGCGAGGTCGTGAAGATCCTGCGACGGACCGGTCGCATCCTCGGCATGGTGCACACCGGCGTCGACTGTCGCTCCCTCGCGATCTCGTCGAACGGCACCACGCTGTACGTCGTGAACTACCTTTCCGACACGATGAGCATGCTGCGCGCCTCGGACCTCAAGGTCCTCCAGACGGTCCCGACCGGCCAGCATCCGGTCGGCATCACCTACGACCCGGCCACGGGCCACGTGTGGGTGGCCGTGTACACCGGGGCGATCATGATCTTCGGCGCGCGCTGAGCGCGAGCGCGGCGCACAGGAACGCCGAGCGCAAGCCCGACGATCCGGGTGTGCCGGATCGTCATGCCTGCGCGTTGGCGCGCCGTGCGGTCTTCGCCACGACGAGTCCGTTGCCGTCGACGTCCTTGCACGTGAAGTAGCGGCCCCACGGCTCGTCGCCCAGGTCCGAGCACTCGACGCCGGCGGCAACCAGCCCCGCCTGGCAGCCGTCGACGTCCTCGACGTCGAGCAGGCGGCCCTGGAGCGTGCCCGCGCCGTAGGCGTCGAACCACGTCGTGAGCGTCAGGGTCGTCGGCTCGTCCCCGGCCGCCAGCTGGACCACCGCATCCCGGGCCCCATCTGCGCGTCCTCGATGACGCGGAACCCGAAGTGCTCCGCGTAGAACGCCACTGCCCTGTCCTGGTCCGTCACCGGGACCGACACCACCGCCACTCCTGGCATCTCGCCTCCTATGGTCGCCGCGCGCGGCCGCGGCATCCTCGCACGTTGGCCTACGCTCGGCGCGGCTCCGCGCGACACCCGTGCCGCGATGACCCCACAGGAGGAGACGTGCCGCTGAACCCGGTGACCGCCCAGATCAACGAGCTCGTCCAGGCGTTCCGCGCGACCGCGCCACCGCCCACCGTCGAGGCCATGCGCTCGGGCTACGCGCAGTTCATCGAGCAGATCGGCACGACCTCGACGACCTCCAAGGTCGAGCCGATCGACGTCGACGGGCTCGCCTCGCTGTCGTTCACCCCGCCCGAGTGCAGCGACGGGCTGCTCGTCTGGTATCACGGCGGCGGCTGGGTCATCTCGAGCCCCGAGCTCGCGATCAACGAGGTCGACCGCCTGGCTGTCGCCGCGCGGTGCCGGGCGATCAGCGTGGGCTACGGCCTCGCGCCCGAGCACCCGTTCCCCGGTCCGCAGCTCGACGGCATCGTCGCGGCGAACTGGTGCGTGGCGAACGCGAAGGGGCTCGGGGCGGACCCGCGCAAGGTCGCCGTCGGCGGCGACTCGGCCGGCGGGAACCTCGCGGCGGTCGCCGCCCAGCGCGTCGACGAGCTGTGCGCCCAGGTGCTCGTGTACCCGGGCTGCGACCTGCGTAGCGCGACCAGGGAGGCCCAGCCGTACGCCGAGGGCTACTTCCTCGATCGCGAGGCGATCGAGTTCTTCCTGTCGTGCGCGGTCGGCGACGCCGACGTGGCTACGCCCATGATCAGCCCGCAGCTCGCCATGACGGACATCCTCGAGACGGTCCCCCCAGCGATCGTCATCACCGCCGAGTACGACCCGCTGCGCGACGACGGTCGCACCTACGCCGCGACGCTCGCGGCGGCCGGCATCCATGTCGAGACGCGGCACTACGACGAGCAGATGCACGGCTTCTTCTCGATGCCCGAGGCGCTCGATGACGCCCGCGACGCCATCTCGGTCGCCGGTGCTTTCCTCGCCGCGCAGTTCGACGCCGTGTGAGCATCCACCGGCCGGAAAACACCGCTCCCTAGCCTTGGCCGCGGCACTCGTGCCCCGACCCCTAGGAGCGACATGACCCGGAGGCTGACCGCCGAGATGCTCGGCACCGCCCTACTCGTGTTCTTCGGCTGCGGGGCGGCCACGTTGATGTTCGGCTTCCGTATCGCGCAGACCTACGGCGTGGGGGTCATCGTCACGGCCTTCGCGTTCGGCCTCGTGCTCGTGGGGGTCGCCTACGCGTTCGGGTCCGTGTCCGGCGCCCATGTCAACCCTGCCGTGACCATGGGGGCGCTCGCCGCGGGCCGCATGAAGCTCCTCGACGCCGCCGGGTACTGGCTGGCCCAGTTCGTGGGGGCCATCCTCGGCGCGCTCGTGCTCTGGGCAGTCTTCGCCGGCTCGCCGTACTACCAGCGGTCGGTCACGGGGCTCGGCGCGAACGGCTACGGCTCGGCCTCGCTGATCCACATCGACTGGTCCGGCGCGTTCCTCCTCGAGATCGTGATGACAGCGATCTTCGTCTACGTGATCCTCGCGGTCACCGCAAAGGCCGCCCATCCCCTCATCGCCGGGCTCATCATCGGCCTCACGCTCACCTTGGTGCACCTGCTCGGCATCTCGGTCGACGGCACGAGCGTCAACCCCGCCCGATCCCTCGCCCCCGCGCTCATCGTCGGCGGCACCGCGCTCAAGCAGGTCTGGCTGTTCATCTGCGCGCCGCTCGTCGGCGCCCTGCTCGCCGCGGTGACCTTCCGCGCGATGCACCCCGAGGAGGTCCCCGACCTCCCGCCGCTCGACCCCGATGTGCCCGAGCCCGCCAGCGCCGCGCCCTGGACGCCCAGCGGCGCCGTGTGACCCCGCGTCGCGCGAGCGAGCCGCCGCGCCGCGGACCGCGCGACGTCGACCTCACCGCGTCGCTCCCGAGGGCCGAGGCGGACACGCGCCTCGTCGCGGCCCAGCGGCGACTCCAGCACCTGCGGCTCTACAACGCCGGGCTCCTCGATCCCGATGTGCTCGGGCCCCCCGTCGTCGTGGTCTTCGAGGGCTGGGACGCCGCGGGCAAGGGCGGGGCGATCCGCCGGCTCGCGTGGTCCTTCGATCCTCGGCACGTGTCGGTCACCTCGACGACCGCACCGACTGATCGCGAGCGTCGGCACCACTTCCTCTGGCGGTTCGCGCCGTCACTGCCGGGGTGGGGCGGGATGACCATCTTCGACCGAAGCTGGTACGGACGGCTCCTGGTCGAGCGCGTGGAGCGCCTCATCGACGACGACGAGGCCATGCGCTCGGAGCGCCACATCGTCGCCTTCGAGCGCGGGCTCGTCGAGGAGGGCTCCGTCATCGTGAAGCTGTGGCTCGAGATCTCCGCCAAGGAGCAGCTGCGACGGTTCGAGGAGCGCGCCAGCGACCCGCTCAAGCGCTGGAAGCTCACCGAGGAGGACTGGCGGAACCGCGAGCGCCGGTCCGCCTACGAGCACCTGGCCGACGAGATGCTCGACTCGACGTCCTCCGACGGCGCGCCGTGGGACGTGATCGCCGCGGAGCACAAGCACTACGCGAGGGTCGCGGTCCTCGAAGCGGTGATCAAGAGGACCGAAGCCGGCATGCGGCGCAACGGCATCGAGGTGCCAGCGTCGCACGGCATCGACTACAGCGCCTGAACCGGGCTTGCTGGCGGCGAGCGACGCCGGGATCGCGCGGCGCGCGGCGGTGGCACAATGCACCGATGACCACTGCTCGCTACGGCATCACGATCCCCTTCGACGGCGTGACCCTCGCCGAGCATCGGTCGTGGTACACCGAGCTCGCCGACCTCGGCTACACCGACGTGTGGTCCGCCGAGGTGGACGGCACCGACGGCTTCACGCCGCTTGCCCTCGCCGGGGCATGGGAGCCCCGCCTCCAGCTGGGCGTCGCGGTCACGCCGGCGTTCACCCGGGGACCTGCGCTCCTCGCCCAGTCCGTCGCCGCGATGGCCGAGGCCGCCCCCGGCAGGTTCACCTTCGGGCTCGGGGCCTCGAGCGCGCCGGTCGTCGAACGCTGGAACGGGATCCCCTACGTCCGGCCGTTCCAGCGCACTCGTGACACGCTGCGGTTCCTGCAGCGCGCGTTCACCGGCGAGAAGGTCACCTACGAGTGCGACGCCTTCACCGTCACGGGCTACCGCATGGCGCGGCCGCCGGCCGCACCGCCGCCGATCCTGCTCGGCGCCCTGCGCCCCGGGATGCTCCGCCTCGCGGGCGAGGAGGCCGACGGCGCGATCCTCAACTGGCTCGCCGCGGACGACGTGCCGACTTGTGCGAAGGAGGTGGGCACGGGCAAGCAGCTCGCCGCGCGCATCTTCGTCATCCCGACCGAGGATGCCGACACCGCCCGCGCGGTCGGTCGCCGCATGATCGCCGCGTACCTCAACGTCGAGGCCTACGCCGAGTTCCACCGCTGGCTCGGTCGCGGCGCAGCGCTGCAGCCGATGTGGGACGCCTGGGCGGCCGGTGACCGCAAGGGCGCGCTCGAGGTCATCCCCGACGAGGTGACCGACGCCCTCGTCCTGCACGGCTCCTTCGGGTCGTGCCGCGAGCAGATCCTCGCCTACGCCGAGGCGGGGATCACGATCCCCGCGATCGCGATCGTCCCGTTCGGCGTCGAGCTTCGTGACGCGGTCCGCGGCCTCGCCCCGGCCGCCTGAGGTCCTGGTGGCCTTCTTCGACCTGACCGCCGCCGAGGTCGCACGCCAGGTCCGCGACCGAGAGGTGACCGCGACCGAGATGGCGACGCGCGCGCTCGAGGCGATCGAGGCGCGCAACGGCGAGGTGAACGCGTTCGTCGCGCTCGACGCCGAGCGGAGCCTCGAGCAGGCCGGCGCGGTCGACGCGCTGATCGCGTCGGGCGCGGATCCCGGGCCGCTCGCCGGCGTGCCCATCGGGGTGAAGGACCTCGAGGACGCGGCGGGTTTCCCCACCACCCACGGCTCGCCCCTCGAGGCGGACGCGACGGCGTCGGTGCGCGACTCGCACCTCGTCGCCCGGCTCCGTCGCGCGGGATGTGTGGTCGTCGGCAAGACGAACACGCCCGAGTACGGCTGGACGGCGTGCACGACCAACGCCGTCTTCGGCTTCACGCGCAACCCCTGGGACCTCCAGCACTCCGCGGGCGGCTCCTCGGGAGGGTCGGCCGCCGCGCTGGCCGCGGGCATGGTGCCGCTCGCGACGGGGTCCGACGGCGGCGGGTCGATCCGCATCCCCTCTGCGCTCTGCGGCCTCTCGGGCCTCAAGCCCTCCTTCGGCAGGGTCCCGGTGGGCGGCCCGACTCCCCCGGGGTGGCTGTCGCTGTCGGCCAAGGGCCCGATGGCCCGGCGCATCGCCGACGTCGCCCTCGCCCTCGACGCGGTCGTCGGCCCCGAGCAGGACGACCTCGGCTCGCTGCCGAGGCCGGAGGCCTCCTGGCTCGACGCCGTCGTGGACCCGAAGCTCCCCACGGTCGTCGGCTGGTCGCCGACGCTCGGGTACGCACCCGTCGATGCCGAGGTGCGTCGCGTCTGCGAGCGGGCGCTCTCGGCGCTCGAGGGCCTGGGCGTCGAGGTGGTCGAGCTGCCGAACGTCTTTGAGGCGGACCCCGTCCGCTCGTGGCTCGACGTCGTCGCGGCCTGCCACGCGCGCGACCTCGCCTCGATGCGCGAGCACCCCCGCTACGGCGAGCTCCACGCCGAGCTTCGCAGGACCGCGGACTACGGCGAGACCGTCTCGGGGGTCCAGCTCGTGGAGGCCCTCGACGAGTGCCACCGGCTCAACCTGCGGCTCGTCGAGCTCTTCCACTCCGTGCGACTGCTGCTCACCCCGACGACCGCCGCCCTCGCACCGCACGAGCGCGACGGGATCGCCGGCATCGTCAACGGCGAGCCGGACGTCGCGTGGGTCCGCTTCACCTACCCGTTCAACATGACGAGGAACCCCGCCGCGACGGTGTGCGCCGGCCTGAGCGACACCGGCCTGCCCGTCGGCCTCCAGCTCGTCGGCCCCCAGCACGCGGACCTGCTGGTGCTGCGCAGCGCGGCCGCCCTCGAAGCGGCGATCGGCTTCGACGGCCGGCCTCCGATGCTCGGCGCGGCCTAGCCCAGGTGGGCGGGGGCTAGACGCTCGCGGCGGTGAGCAGCTCGAGCGCCTCGGCGAACTTCTCGCGTGCAGCTGCGGCGCGCGCAGGGATGAACTCGCTCGGCACCTCGGACGCGGCGTAGTCCTTCAGCGTCTGGCGCGCGACCGTCTGGCGGTGGACCTCGTCGGGCCCGTCGTAGATGCGCGCGGCGCGCGCCCAGCGATACATCGCCTCCAGCGGGAGGTCGGTCGAGTACCCGAGCGAGCCGTGCACCTGGAGCGAGCGGTCGATGACGTTGTACAGGACCTGGGCGCCGTAGTACTTGATCATCGCGATCTCGACGCGCGCGGCCGACGCGCCGACCTTGTCCATCTTCCACGCGGCCTGCAGCGTCATGAGCCGCGCGGCGTGCATCTCGGCGCGCGAGTCCGCGATCCAGTTCTGCACGGTCTGCTTCTCGGCGAGCAGCGACCCGTGCGTGTAGCGCGACAGCGCCCGCTCGCACATCATGTCGAAGGCGCGCTGGGACTGGCCGAGCCAGCGCATGCAGTGGTGGATGCGGCCCGGGCCGAGCCGGGCCTGGGCGAGCACGAAGCCCGACCCCTCCGGCCCGATGAGGTGGTCGCCGGGGATCCGGACGTCCTCGTAGGTGATCTCGGCGTGGTTCCCGAAACGCCCGTAGACCACGCGCGGGTCGTCCATCGAGCCGACGTCGCGCACGATCGTGACCCCGGGGGTGTCGACGGGCACCACGAACATCGACGAGCCCTGGTAGGGGTGCACGTCGGGGTTGGAGACCGCCATCACGATGAGGATGTCGGCGACCGAGCCGTTCGAGGTGTACCACTTGCGCCCGTTGATGACCCACTCGTCCCCATCGCGCACCGCGCGCGTCTCGAGCAGCTTCGGGTCGCTGCCCGCGGTGTGCGGCTCGGTCATCGAGAAGCCCGAGCGCATCGTGCCTGCGAGCAACGGGTCGAGCCAGCGCTCCCGGATGTCCTCGCGGTCGGTCATCTCCATGCCGACCGCGAGGAGCTCGGCGTTGCCCGAGTCAGGCGCGTTGTTGCCGAAGACCAGGGGCCCGTAGGGCGACTGGCCGAGCACCTCGTGCATGAGCCCGAGGCGCACCTGGCCGAACCCCGTGCCGCCGAGCTCGTGTGGCAGGTGCGCGGCCCACAGCCCTCGGCGGCGGACCTCTTCTTGCAGCGGGGCGATGAGCGACAGCACGTCGTCGTAGGAGAGCTCGAGGGTCTCGATCGGGAAGATCTCCTCGCGGGTGAACTCGCGCATCCACGCGAGCTGGTCCTCGAACTCGGGCTCGGTCTCGAAGTCCCACGCCATGGCCGCTCCTTGGTCGCTCCATGCGTAGCACCGCAAGGGTGACGACGCCGAATCGGCCACGCCGAGCGGGTCCAGGCCCGTGGTGGCGCCGGCGCGCGGTGGGCTCCTCGTGGCAGCGACGTGGTCGCCCCTCGGATCCGCGAGACTGTGGCCATGACGGCGGATCGGGTGATGCGGCGCATCGGGGTGGTCGACACGACCTTCTCGCGCTACGACATGGGCGCGGCGGCGCGGGCGGAGCTCGCGACGTGCCCCGGCCATGGGACGACGTTCGAGGTGGTGTCCCGCACGGTGCCGGGGTTCAAGGACCTCGCCGTCGCCGCGAAGGTGCTCATCGAGCGCGAGGGATGCGACATCGTGGTGGCTCTCGGGATGCCGGGGAGCGCGCCGATCGACAAGCAGTGTGCCCACGAGGCGAGCCAGGGCATCATGCTCGCCCAGCTCCTCACGTCCACGCCGATCCTCGAGGTCTTCGTCCACGAGGATGAGGCGGACGACCGCGAGGTCCTCGCCGCGGTGTTCGAGGACCGCTGCCGCAAGCACGCCCGCAACGCCTACTGGCTGCTGTTCGAGCCCGACCAGCTCGCACGACGTGCGGGCAGCGGGGCACGCCAGGGCTTCGGCGACGCGGGTCCGCTCCTCACCTGACCGCTCGCCGCCGGATCCTCGCGTCGCGCCCGACACACCGACACGTCATCGCGTGACTCGACCACTGGTTGCGCGTCGAACTGCGCGGCGCCGCGGCCACGCGCACCCGGCGCTGGCGTACGCTCGTCCGACGCGGGGCGGTTGGCGCCGCCGCGGCGAGGAGGTCGCGTGCGACGGGGACGCCACCTGAGGCGCCAGACATCGATCGTGGGCGCGTGCGTCCTCGGCGTCGCGCTGGTGAGCGGGACCGTGGGTGCGGTGCCCGGGGCGACGCACACCTCTCTCCTTCCAGTCCCGGCGGCATGGGGTTCTCCGCCTGCGGTCCGCTACCAGGGGGTCGACTGCCGCACCGTCGGTGCGTGCACCATCGCGGGCAACGCCTTGGTCAGCTCTGTCCGACTCCCCGTCGTCGACACCCAGCGCTCCGGCACATGGGCGGTGCCCCAGGAGGTGGCGTTCCCAGCGGGCGCAGGCGTCGGTGCGACGGGCGGCTTCACCTCGATCGCCTGCCCCACGCAGGGCGACTGCCTCGCGGTCGGCAGCTACACCGCGGGAGCCACGACGGACCCGATGATCGCGACGGAGACCGCGAACGTCTGGGCCGCGGCATCGAGCGCGATCCCCGTGCCGACGGGCGCCACCCAGGCAGAGCTCGCTGGGATCTCCTGCCCCTCGGCGGGCGCGTGCGTCGTCGTGGGCGTCGCGTCGACGACGAAGAAGACGATCTTTTCCTTCGTCGACCAGCAGGTCACCGGGGTCTGGCAGCCCTCCGTGACGCTGCCGAACCCCACAAGCCCGAAGGTGGCGACGCCCATCGGCCCAGACCCCTACGCCATCTCGTGTGCGAGTGCGAACTCGTGCGTCGTCGTGGGCGTCCTGATCGGCAAGCACCACGAAGCCGCATTCGCCCAGACCGACGACAGCGGATCCTGGACGCCCAGGGTCTTCACGTCGCTCGGCACGTTCACGATCCTCCAAGCGGTCGATTGCGTCTCCCCTTCGTTCTGCATGGCGTCGGGCACCCTCTCTCCCACGTCGACGGGCGGCATCGCGCCATTCTCCGTCTCGCTGACTGCGGGGAAGTGGTCGGGCGAGGTGGTGCTGCCGTGGAGGTTCCCCGCGCCCAACACCAATGGAGGGTTCCTCTACGGCGTGTCATGCGCGTCGACCACGCGCTGCGTCGCCGTCGGCGGGCTCCTCGGCACGAGCGCCGACTTCGCGGTCGCCTACACCTGGTCGCACGGGGTGTGGTCGGCGCCGGGCCTCGTGGCGTCACCGGCGATTCACGGGAGGCCGAGCTCGGCGATCGTCGAGATGTCGTCCTGCCCAACGACGTCGAAGGACTGCGAGGCGATCGGGACCGCGATACCACGGGCCGGCGGCGACCACCCGTTCTCGACGGTCCTCCAGCCCATCAGCCACGGGAGCGCCCCAGGGGCCCCGTCCTCGATCGCGGTCACCGCGCGACACGGCGCCTTCGACGTCGGCTGGCACGGCCCGACGACCTACGGCGGCTCGCCGATCACCTCGTTCGTCGTGATCGCCCGCAGCCCCGGCGAGCCGGCGAGCTCCTGTGTGACCGTGGCGCTCGGCTGCACGGTGGGCGGCATCGCGCCGCACCACACCTACACGGTGGACGTGAGCGCGAGGAACGCCACGGGCCACGTCGGGCCGACCGCCCGGCGCACCGCCGCCTCGGGCTGATCAGCCCGTCGGGTCCCTCGGCAGCCCGAGGACGCGCTCGGCGACGATGTTGCGCTGGACCGCCGAGGTGCCGCCGCCGATGGTCAGCGCCTGGGCGTAGAGGAAGCCGTGCGACCACTCGGCGCCGGTGGCACCGCGCTGGCCGAACGGCCCGGTGCCGACGAGCGCGCCCGCCGTGCCGGCGAGGTCCTTCGCGAGCCCCATCACGTGCTGGCCGTGGTCGTCGGCGAGCGCCTTTCGCACCGAGGCCTCGGGCCCCGGTGGACGCCCGCGCAGGGCGGCGGCCACGAGCCGGTCGCGCAGGAGCGAGAGGACCTTGCCCTCCGACCAGACCCGGACGAGCGCGTCGCGCTGCAGGGGGCGCAACGCCTGGCCACGCGAGCGCGCGACGAGGTCCGCCGCCGTCGGCCCGCGCCCCCACAGCGCGCCCTCGCCCGAGAGGGACACCCGCTCGTTGCCGAGTGTGACCTTTGCGAGCCGCCAGCCGCGGTTCGGCTCGCCCACCAGGTGGTCCGCAGGGATGCGCACGTCGCTGAAGAAGACCTCGTTGAACGCGTGGTCGCCGGTCATGTCGATGACGGGCCGGACCTCGATGCCCGCGAGGTCCATGGGGCACACGAAGTAGGAGATCCCCTGGTGCGCCTCGGCGTCGGGGTCGGTGCGCGCGAGCAGGATGCCGTAGCTCGCCACGTGCGCGTAGCTCGTCCAGATCTTCGACCCGTTGACGACCCACTCGTCGCCGTCGCGCACCGCCCTCGTGCGCAGCGAGGCGAGGTCGCTGCCCGCGTCGGGCTCGCTGAACAGCTGGCACCAGAACTGCGCGCCCGAGAGGATCCCCGGCAGCCAGCGCGCCTGCTGCTCGGCCGTCCCTCCCTCGAGCAGCGTCGGTCCCGCCCAGCCGATGCCGATCGGGTTGACCGGCCGGCGCGCCCCCGCGCGGCGGAGCTCCTCGTCGATCACGAGCTGGGACGCCGCGTCGGCCCCGAGGCCCCACGGCGTCGGCCAGTGGGGGGCGACCAGCCCGCGCTCGGCGAGCTGGGCGCCGCTCGGGTGCGGGTTCGCCTCGAGCCACGCGCGGACCTCGGCGCGCAGCACGCCCGCGGCCTCGGTCACGCCCGTCGCCGTCACGGGGTCCGGTCCCTCACGTGCCTCGCCGCGACGCCGCGGCGCTCGGTGTCACCCATGGGCCACCGAGGCTACCGGTGACGCGCCCTCGATATCGTTGCCGCCCAAAGGAGCACACGTGACGAGCTGGAACTACGGAGACGTCCTCGAGGCCGTGGCGGTCGTCCACCCCGGCGCCGTCGCGGTGCGCCACGCCGAGCGCGAGCTCACCTTCGGCGAGCTGCTCGCGCGCGCCGACGCGCTCGGCCAGAGCCTCGCCGAGCGGGGGGCGGGCCTCCAGGACAAGGTCGGCGTCTACCTCTACAACAGCCCCGAGTACGTGATCGCCGCGGTCGCAGCCCTGCACGCGCGGCTCGTCCCGGTCAACACGAACTACCGCTACGGCGACGACGAGCTCGCCTACCTCTGGGACAACGCCGACTGCACGGCGGTCGTCTTCCACGGGACCTTTACCGAGCGCGTCGAGCGCCTCCGTGCGCGCTGCCCGCGGGTCACCACCTGGGTGCACGTCGACGACGGCGTCGGGCCGTGCCCGCCGTGGGCCGAGGCCTTCGACGCGCTGTCGGCGCCCCGCGACGTCCGTGCGACCCACGAGCGCTCCGGCGACGACCTGGTGCTGCTCTACACGGGCGGTACCACGGGCATGCCGAAGGGTGTCATGTGGCCCCAGGACGGCCTGTTCCGGCGCCTGAACGGCGGTGGGATGCGCCGCTACGAGCTCGATGCGGGCCTCGAGGAGCTCACGGTGGCGCTCGAGCGCGACGGGGTGGGCCCGCCCGTCGTCGTCGCCTGCCCGCTCATGCACGGCACGGGGCTGTTCAGCGTGCTCGAGACGCTCGTCGAGGCCGGCACGGTCGTGCTGCTCGCGTCGCGCCGCTACGACCCCGACGAGCTCGTCGACACCGTCGCCGAGACCGCCGCGGCAGTCGTCGTCCTCGTCGGGGACCCCTTCGCGCGCCCGATGCTCGACGCGCTGCGCTCGAACGGCCGCGGCGATCGCATCGCGTCGCTGCGCGGCATCATCTCGTCGGGCGCGATGTGGTCCGAGGAGATCAAGCGGGGGCTCTTGGAGGTCAACCCCTCGATGCTCCTGATCGACGGCTTCAGCTCGTCCGAGGCGCTCGGCATGGGCTCGTCGGTCATGGGCGCGGGGCTCTCGCGGCACACCGCGGAGTTCACGCTCGGCGAGGACGTCCGCGTGCTCGCCGAGGACGGGGCCGAGGTCGTCCCCGGCAGCGACGTCCCGGGCATGCTCGCCCTGGGCGGACGCCTCCCCCTCGGCTACTACAAGGACCCGTCCAAGACGGACGCGACGTTCAAGATGATCGACGGCAAGCGGTACTCGGTCCCCGGGGACTGGGCCAAGGTCCGCGAGGACGGGACGATCCTGTTGCTCGGGCGGGGCTCGCAGTGCATCAACACCGCCGGGGAGAAGGTCTTCCCCGAAGAGGTCGAGGAGGCACTGAAGACGCACCCGACCGTGGCGGACGCGTGCGTCCTCGGCACGCCCGACGAGCGTTGGGGCGAGGTCGTCATGGCCGTCGTCGAGCCCCGCGACGGCGTCGTGCCCGACGAGGCAGAGCTCATCGCGCACGTGAAAGAGCACCTCGCGCACTACAAGGCGCCGCACCGCGTCCGCGTCGTCGACTCGATCGGGCGCACGCCCGCGGGGAAGATGGACTACGCGCGGCACCGCGACGAGCTGGCGGCCTGGCTCTCGAGCGACCGCTGAGCCGCCCGGCGCGTCGCCGCGTCACACCGACACCTGGCCCCTGAGCCCCCCACGCCCCGTCGCTATGCTCGCGACGACTCCGAGGAGGGCACATGGCAGAGGCAGTCATCGTCGCGACCGGGCGCACGCCGATCGGCAGGGCCAACAAGGGATCGCTCGTGGACTGTCGTCCCGACGACCTCGCGGCGCTCGCCATCACCCACGTGCTCGCCCAGATCCCCGAGCTCGACCCGACCGACGTCGAGGACGTCCTCATGGGCAACGGCCAGCCGGCCGGTGAGGCGGGCTACAACGTGGCCAGGGTCGCGGCCATGCTCGCAGGGCTCGAGAACGTCCCCGGGGTGACCGTCAACCGCTACTGCTCGAGCTCGCTGCAGACCATCCGGATGGCGGCGCACGCGATCCGTGCGGGCGAGGGCGACGTCTTCATCGCCGCGGGCGTCGAGACCGTCTCTCGCTATCGCTACGGCGCGGCGGACACCGGCTCGCACAACGCGGGGTTCGCCAACGCCGAGGCGCGCACCGCCAGGCGGAACCCTGCGGTCACCGACCCGTGGTCGCCGTTCGAGGGCCCGATGCCCGACGTCTACATCGCGATGGGCCAGACCGCTGAGAACGTCGCCGAGCTCGAGAAGGTCACCCGTGAGGAGATGGACGAGTTCGCACTGCTCTCCCAGACCCGGGCCGTCGAGAGTCAGTCCAACGGGTTCTTCGAGCGCGAGATCATCCCGGTCACCCTGCCCGACGGGACCGTGGTGACCAAGGACGACGGCCCCCGGCCCAACACGACGCTCGAGGGGCTCGCCCAGCTCAAGCCCGTGTTCCGCGAGGGCGGGCGCGTGACGGCGGGCAACGCGTGCCCGCTCAACGACGGCGCCGCCGCCGTCGTCGTCATGTCCGACACCAAGGCGCGCCAGCTCGGCATCACGCCACTCGCGAGGATCGTCTCGTCGGGGGTGACGGGGCTCGACCCCGAGATCATGGGGCTCGGGCCTATCGAGGCGTGCCGCCAGGCGCTGCGACGGGCGAAGATGACGATCGAGGACGTCGACCTCGTCGAGATCAACGAGGCGTTCGCGGCCCAGGTCATCCCCTCGGCACGGCACCTCGGCATCCCGTTCGACAAGCTGAACGTGAAGGGCGGGGCGATCGCCCTCGGCCACCCCTTCGGCCAGACCGGGGCCCGCATCATGACCACGCTGCTCAACGCGCTCGAGGACACCGACTCGACGATCGGCCTCGAGTCGATGTGCGTCGGCGGCGGCCAGGGCATGGCCATGGTGGTCGAGCGGCTGCGCTGAGCCGCCCGCCCTAGCCCGGGCCGCGGCGGGGTCAACGGCCGGGGTGCCCCGTGCCGGTCTCGGTGGCCCCCGCGGCGGCCGCGAGCAGCTCGGCGTGCTCGTCGTCGGCGACCTCGCGCGCCTCGTCGGGCAGCATGACCGGGATCGAGCCGGAGATGGCGTAGGCGACGTGGCGCCTCGGGTTGTAGAGCAGGTCGCGGTCCTCGAAGTAGAGCAGCGTCCCGTGGTCGACCGGGTCGGCGAGCACCTCGAGCAGCAGGGGCTGGAGCGGCATGGTCAGCTCCTCTCTGCGCTCGCCTCGATGAGATCGAGCGCGGTCTTCGTGTGGGTGGCGAGCGACGTGGCGTCGCTCGCCTCGACGTTGAGCCGGAGCAGCGGCTCGGTGTTGGACGGACGCACGTTGAACCACCAGTCGCCGAAGTCGCACGTGAGCCCGTCGAGCCGGTCGAGCGCGGGGCCGGTCCCATCGAGGGACGTCGCCATGCGCTCGACGGTGCCCGCAGGGTCTGCGACTGCCGTGTTGAGCTCGCCGGAGTCCGCGTAGCGCCGGAAGGGGGCGACGAGCTCGGAGAGAGGCCGGCCGCTCGTGCTCATCAGCTCGAGGACGAGCAGCGCGGTGATGATGCCCGAGTCGGCGCGGAAGTTGTCGCGGTAGTAGTAGTGCCCGGAGTGCTCGCCGCCGAACACGGCCCCCGTCTCGGCCATCACCTGCTTGATGAAGCTGTGGCCCACGCGGGTCCGGACCGGCGTGCCCCCGAGCTCGGTCACGGTCTCGGGGACGACCTTCGAGCAGATGAGGTTGTAGAGGACCGTCGAGCCGGGGAAGCGCGCCAGCATCGAGGCCGCGACGAGGGCCGTCGTGAGCGACCCCGACACGCCCTCGGCGCGCTCGTCGATGAGGAACACCCGGTCGGCGTCGCCGTCGAAGGCGAGCCCTATGTCCGCACCGCTCTTTCGCACCCGGTCCTGCAGGTCGACGAGGTTCTCGGGCTGGATCGGGTCGGCAGGATGATTGGGGAACGTCCCGTCGAGCTCGCCATAGAGGTACTCGACCTCGAAGGGCAGCGGGTCGAAGACGAGGGGTGCGACGAGCCCGCCCATCCCGTTCGCAGTGTCGGCCACGACCCGGAGCGGGCGCAGCGCGGCGGTGTTCACGAAGCCCCGGACGTGCTCGGCCCAGGTCTCGAGCAGGTCGAGGTGCTCGAGGGTGGCGGGGTCGCCGGTCGCGGGCGCGTCGAGGAACCCCGCGGTGAGCTCCTGCACCTCGCGCAGGCCGCTCTCGAGCCCGACCGGCCTCGCTCCGGCGAGGCAGAGCTTGATGCCGTTGTACTGCGCGGGGTTGTGCGACGCGGTGAACATCGCGCCGGGGCAGTCGAGGTGGCCGGAGGCGAAGTAGAGGAAGTCCGTCGAGCCCAAGCCGAGGTCGACGACCGCGGTCCCGCAGGCTCGCGCGCCGTCGGAAAACGCGGCGGCGAGCGCCTCGCCCGTGGGGCGCATGTCCCGCGCCACGCACAGGCGGGGCACGCCTGTGAACGTCGCGAACGCCGCGCCCACCGCTCGGCTGACCGCCTCGTCGAGCTGGTCCGGCACCGTGCCGCGCACGTCGTAGGCCTTGAAGATGGTGTCGAGGCGCCCCACGGCGTGCAGGCTACTCACCGGCAAACTGGCCCCTGAACAGCGTGCCGTCGCGCAGGTGGCATCATGTCCGGGTGTCGGACGCGCGGCGCCAAGGACTGACGGTCTGGCTCACCGGCCTGCCGGGCTCGGGCAAGACCACCTCGGCGCAGTACCTGCAGGACGCGCTCCTGCGCGAGGGCGTGTCGACGACCTCGCTCGACGGCGACGTGCTGCGCGCCGGCATCAGCGCGGACCTGGGCTTCGGACCCGAGGACCGCGACGAGAACGTCCGGCGAGCCGGCGAGATCGCCCTCATGCTCGCGAGCCAGGGCGAGGTCGTCGTGGTGAGTCTCGTGTCGCCCCGGCGTGCCGCCCGTGACGGCGTGCGGCAGCGCCACCGCACCCGGGGCGTCCCCTTCGTCGAGGTCTACGTCGCGGCACCCCTGGCCGTGTGCGAGGAGCGCGACCCGAAGGCGCTGTACCGCCGCGCTCGCGAGGGGGCGGTCGCGAACATGACCGGCGTCGACGACCCCTACGAGCCGCCGACCAGGGCCGAGGTCGTGCTCGCGACCGACCTGCAGAGCATCGAGGACACCGGCGCTCAGCTCATCGAGGCGGTCCGCCAGACCCTCGGGGTGGCGGCGCGGAGGCCCTGACCGGCTAGCCGAACCGCCCGTGGATGTAGTCGAGCGTCCTTGAGTCGTCGGGAGCGGTGAACAGTTTCTGGGTGGGGGCGACCTCGATCTGCTCGCCAGCCCCGTCGTCGCCCATCAAGAGGAACGCACAAAGGTCTGAGATGCGCGCTGCCTGCTGCATGTTGTGCGTGACGATGACGATCGTGACCCGCTGCTTCAGCTCGCTCATCAGCTCCTCGATCCGCTGGGTCGACACCGGGTCGAGCGCGGACGTCGGCTCGTCCATGAGCAGGACTTCGGGCTCGACGGCGAGCGCGCGCGCGATGCAGAGGCGCTGCTGCTCGCCCCCAGACAGCGTCGACGCGTGCGCCTTGAGTCGGTCCTTCACCCTGTCCCACAGCGCCGCGGCGATGAGCGCGGACTCCGCAGCCTCGCTGAGCACGGCTCGCTTGCGGACCCCGTTGAAGCGCAGGCCGGAGACCACGTTGTCGTAGATCGACATCGTGGGAAACGGGTTCGGCCGCTGGAAGACCATCCCGACGCGGGTTCTCGTCAACGTGGGATGGACGCCTCGCGCATACAGGTTCGTGTCACCGAGGAGGATCTCTCCTTCGACCTTCGCGCCCCTCGTGAGGTCGTGGAGTCGATTGAGTGCACGAAGCAATGTGGTCTTGCCAGAGCCCGAGGGGCCGATCAGCGCGGTGACGCGCTTGTCGGGGACCTCGAACGACACGCCGCGGACGGCGAGTCGTCCGTTGAAGGAGACGCTGACGTCCTTGAGCCGCATGGCGATCGGCCCAGATCGTGGATCGTCGATCGACTCGGTCGACTCGACGCTCGACGGCGCCGGCACGGTGATCGCAGGGTCCACTGGTCAGCGCCTTTCGCGTTGGATAAATGCCGCCACCAGGCGACTGCCGAGGTTCAGCAATAGTACGACGAAGACGAGGAACAGGGCGCTGCCCCAGGCGAAGGCCTGCTGTTGTGAGCTTCCATTGAGGAAGGAATTGTAGATCGACAGGGGCCCGGCGGTCTGCTCCTTGAGCGGGCTCCAGCTCGTGATGTAGGTGTTGCCGATCACCCAAAGCAGCGGCGCGGTCTCACCAACGGCCCGCGACGTCGCGAGGAGCACGGCCGTGAGCAGCCCGGGGACAGCTGCGGGCGCCACGATCCGACTGGCCACCTTTCCCTTGGACAGCCCGAGGGAGAGGCCGGCCTCCTTCAGCGAGTGCGGCACGGCCCGGAAGGCGATCTCGGACGCCTTCATGATCACCGGCACCATGAGGATGGCGAGTGCGAAGCTCCCGAGGATGCCTGAGAAGTGGTAGTGGTACTTCAGGATCAGGAACTCGTAGATGAAAATGCCGAAGAGGATCGAGGGAAGCCCCGTCATGACCTCGGTGGTCGTGCGGACCGCGTTCGCGAAGAGGTTCTGCGACTCGGCCATGAGGAACCCGGCGAGGACGCCGATCGGCACCGCGATCGCTACGGCGATCCCGTCGATCACCACCGAGCCGACGATCGCGTTCTTGATGCCGCCGAGGTTGTTGGGCTGGAAGACCGTGGGGATCTGGGGATCCTGCGTGAAGAACGCGACGCTGATCCAGTGCAGTCCCTTGGAGACGAGCAGGTACACGATCCAGATGAGCACCGTCGACGCGACCACGAACGCGAGGCCGCAGAGGCCGAGCATGAGCGTCGAGACCGCCCTGCGTCGTCCGAGAGATCTACGAGCGGTCGCCTGCACGAGCGCTCGGCGCTCAAGGATCGGATCAGCGGGGAGGGCTTCGGACACGGCGGATGCGGTCACAGCGACGATCCCTGGTTCGCGCGGTGAAGCAGCCGGCGGCCAACGAGGTTGACGGACGCTGTGATCGCGATCAGCACGACAGCGAGCGCGCCGAGCGCCGAGATCGTGAGCGACGTCGCTCCATCCCACTGGGTTGCGAGCGCCGAGGCGAGCGTCGTGCCGCCCGACACGAGGGAGTGGGTGATCTTGAAGTAGTTGCCGATGACCATCGCGACCGCGATCGTCTCGCCAAGCGCGCGTGCCGTCCCGAGGGTCACCGCGCCCGTGAGCCCCGTCCGGGCGGAGGGCAGCACGACTCGGAAGAGCGTCTGCCACTTCGTCGCTCCGACGGAGAGGGCACCTTCGATCTGATCCTGTGGCACCGTCGCGATCGCGTCTCGCGACAGCGCGACAATCGTCGGGAGCACCATGACGAAGAGCACGACCCCGGCGAGGAGGATGGACGTCGTCGAAGGGACGCCCGCGAAGAGGAAGAATCCCTGGGTCACCGTCTGCAGCCACGGTATGAAGTGCTGTTGGAAGTACGGCGCGAGGACGACGACTCCCACCATCCCGTAGACCACGCTGGGGACCGCGGCGAGCAGCTCGACGAGCGACGCCATCGGCGTCCGCAGTCGCGCCGGGATCAGGTGGACGATCGCGATCGCGACGAGGAAGCCGAGTGGAACTGCGAGGAGCAGCGCGATCGCCGTCGTCTCGAGCGTGCCGACGATGAGCGGGAGGGCTCCGTACTGCCCGTTGCCAGGATTCCACGTCGTGCCGTAGAGGAGAGCCAACCCCGAGTGCCCCCACGCGGAGAAGGAACTCGCGATCAGCGTGATGAGGAACGTGATGCAGACGGCCACGAAGACCAGGGTCGCCCCGTACAGCACGCTCCAGTACACGCGATCGGACCCGACCCGCGGGCGCGATGCGCGCCCGCGGGCCGGATCCTTCGGTGCTGCGGCAATCGTCGGCTCGACGGCCATGTCTCCGGTCATGCCGCGATCTCTACTACTCCGACTCGAGTCGACTCGACCTAGAGCAGCTTCTTGTTGCTCGAGCTGACGACCTGCACGAGCGTCGACGTCGCGAGCTGCTGGATGTTGGGCGGAAGTGCCACGTAGCCGTCCTCGGCGGCGAAGTGCTGACCACCGAGGTCCGAGGACGTGCCGGTGTGCGCGAGCCAGTCAAGGTACTTGACGAGCAGCGTGCCGGTCGTCGCCGCGACGGCGTTGTTCGCCGTGTTCGTGTTCTTTGCGTTCTGCACCTTCCAGACCACGGCCCAGGTGTAGCCGGCGATCGGGTAGGCGGTCGCGCCCTTTTGGAACACGATCGTGAAGTTCGCCGCGGTCACCTTGGGCTTGGCAGCCGCGTCCGCGGCGATCCCCTTGACCGACGGTGCGACGTACTTCCCGCTCTTGTTGAGGACGTCGGCAACCGAGCCAGCCAGCTTCTTGTTGAGAAGGATGTAGCTGTACTCGATGTAGCCGATCGAGTCCTTGGTGCTCGCGACCGCCGCTGCGACGCCGCCGTTGTGTGCCGCGCCGACGCCATACGCCGGTGTCTTGGCGTACGTGCTGATCTCGTTCTTGGTCGCGGCATAGGGCCACGCTCCGTGTCCGACGGTGCTCTTCGTGGACGTCGCGAGGAAGTCCGTGAAGATGTAGGACGTGCCCGAAGAGTCCGATCGAAACACCGGGATGATCGTGGCGCTGGGCAGCTTGAACTTCGGGTTCAGCTTCTTGATCTGCGGGGCGTTCCACTTGGTGATGGTGCCGTTGTAGATGCCCGCGATGATCGCGCCCGTGAGGTGCAGCCCGGTCTTGAGGCCCGGGACGTTGTAGCTCATGCCCTCGCCGCCGAGTCCGATCGGCACCTGGACGAAGCTTGAAATGGCAGGGCAGCCCGACGAGCAGTTCTTCGCGATGTCGGCTGCCGCCATCGGGACGTCGGTGCCACCCCAGTTGATGCCGGTCGTGGCCGACTTGATGATGTCGGCCTCGCCGGCACCAGAGCCGACCGCCTGATAGGCGTTGATCGTGGCATTGCCGTTGCGGGCGAGGTAGGCGTTGATCGCGGTGCCCTGCAGGGGCGCAGCGAAGGTGGAACCGGCGCCACTGATGGTCGCGGGCGCCGACTGCGTGTCCTTCGAGAAGTACGGATCCCCCGCGGCGAACGCTGGCACGGCCAGCGCGAGCGCGGTGCCGACGACGGCCGTGGCCGCGAGAGCATGGCGGAACTTGGGTCTCATGTGATGCGTTACCTCCGTGAAAGGGTGGGTCGACGTGGCCTTGGCTGCGGCTTCGGGCGCCAGGTCGTGCACCATGAAGGCCCACACCCGCGTTCTCCGCCGAGCACGAAGGTACGAAACGACGATGAACTGACCCCGACCCCACCGTGTCCCTGAGATGAACTTCGGGTGATCTCGACTCGGCACGAAGGTTATTCAGCGGTCGCAGGTCGGCCACGCCTCTTGCGAGCCGCCACGACGAGCCCGCCGGCAGCCACGACGACCGCGAGGAGCGTGACGGTCACGCCGACCTCGTTCGCGAGCGTCGTGCCGTACGTGAGCGTCACGAGGTGCGCGGTCGGCACCACCACCATGAGGTTCGGGCTCACCCGGAAGGGTCCCGCCGCCCCCGTCGCCTGCCAGCGCGGGTAGTAGCTCACGCGCACGACGACGGGCACGCCCACGCGGTTCACGCGGAAGCTCAGCTGGGAGACGCCCACGTGGACGTAGGAGACGCGGACCGTGGGCGATGCGACATGGACCGCGGGGCACGGCCCCGACGTGCGCGCCGGAGGCACCGTCGGCGTCGCCTTCCCCGACGGTGCAGTCAGCGACGGGGACCTCGCCGAGGGCGCCAAGGTCGTCGCGCCCGGGGCGGTCGAGCTCGTGGTCGTCGAGGTGGAGGTGCCCGTGGGTCCTGGACGGGTCGGACACGACGTGGCGACGCGCGGCCACGACGTCGGTCCCGACTGTGCGAGGTAGACGTCCCAGCGCTTCGGCGAGAGCCACCACCGCACGTTCGCGTGCAGCCACGCGTCGCGCGCGGCGATCCCCTCGACGACGTTGGGGAGGTACGCGAGCCCGGTGACGACGGGGGCGTCACGGACCAAGAAGAGGTGCCAGGTCCTCGTCGCGTCCATGTAGGTCCACGGACCCGTCGTCGCGATCGGGGTCACGAGGTGGCTGCGGACCGCGGCGCGGACGATCGAGGGCGTGTAGGCGAGGAAGTAGCGGACCCCGAGCAGCTGGAGGTGGCGGAGCCCGAGCGTGACGTCGGGCGAGCCGAACGGACCGTACGGGAGCCCCACCTCGGGGTCCGACGGCGAGACCGAGAGCTCTGACTGGTTGAGGAAGTGGTACGGCGTCGTCGCCGAGGACTCGAAGAGCCCGCCCTCCATCGACCCGATGCAGTTGTTCGTCCAGTACGGCAGCAGCATCAGCGACTCGGTGGTCCCGAAGTTCGTCTCGGAGGGGTCGTACTGCCACATGGACTGGCCGCAGCCGTGCACCTGCCCGGCGCGCGCCATCATCTGGATGACGGCGTGGTACTCGGGCCAGTCCTTGTTGTACGACTTCCAGCCCGCGACGCCCTGGTAGCCGGTGTAGTTGTAGGCCGACCACACGGGCACCTCGTTGGCGCCCGGCGTGATGCCGATCGCGGTGAGGAGCGAGCGGGGCACGAGCGAGGTCATGGGGGGGAGGACGACGACGACCGCCACGAGCCCGGCCGCGACCGCGCCGCCGATCGCGGCCGGCCACCCGGTCGGCTGCGGCCGACCGACCCGGGGCGCGCGCAGGCCCCGGTGCACGTCGGCGATCCGGCGCTCCTCGGCGCGCTGGCGCGAGCGGCGCATCACGGTGCTCGCCGCGACGCCGAAGAGCCACCCGCACGTCAGCCAGCCCCCGAAGAACCAGAACGGCAGCAGCCGCTCGTTCCAGAGGGACCCCTGGGGGTCGAGCACGTAGGCCGCGCCGGAGACCGCCGTGAGCGTCGTCAGCCACACGGCGAACCTCGAGCGCTGGGCCCAGGCGACCGCCAGACCGACGAGCGCGAGGAAGAGCATCACGCGGTCCCCGCTCGGGAAGAGCTGGTGGGCGTAGGTCGGCTGGGCGGCGGACCCGTCGTTCACGTAGCCCATCGAGATCGCGTAGGACTGGCCCGCCACCCATGGCACGAGCCACCACGCCGACAGTGCGGCGCTGAGCAGCCCGGCGCGCGCGGCGAAGCCCGTGACGGTCCGCCACGGCGCGGGGGCATCGGCCGGCACAGGGTCAGAGAAGCCCGCGCGTCCCGGCAGCAGGTCGATCCCCACGAGCAGCACGATCCCGACGAGCGCCCACAGCCAGGGCAGCAGGTGGGCGGCGAGCGTGACCGAGAGCGCGACGGCGCTCACCACGACGCCCCGACCGGTCCGCAGCCCCCGTGCGAACAGGCCGATCGCCACGAGCGAGAGGGCGAGCGAGAGGCTGAAGGCGTACTCCCCCGCGAGCGTCGAGAACAGGTTGCCCCCCGAGATCGTGAACGAGGTCTCGAAGAGGAACGGCAGCGTCGCGGCCGCGAGGCACGCCGGCAGCGGCGCGCGCAGCCGGAAGCACCGGCCGAGCGCGTAGGCGCAGACCGGGAGCAGGAGCGAGCCGAGGATCGTCGTCAGCTTGAAGGCGACCGTGTAGGGCAGGACGTAGGACGCGACGGCGGCCAGGAGGTCAGAGAGGACGAAGTAGTAGGTGTAGAGGGGGAAGCCGTCGAACCACCCCGGGTACCAGCCCGTGAGCTGGCCGTGTGGCAGCAGCTCTGTGCGCAGGAACCACGGGAGGGCGACGTGCGCCCCCGTGTCGCCGCCTGCGGTGAGCGTGGTCGCGACGAGCAGCGACGGGTGCAGCGCCCAGAGGGTGACGAGGAGCACGCACGCGATGGCGACCGTGGCACCGAGCGCGTCGCGGCGCGACGGGGTCACGGAGCGACGCGGCTCACCGCTGCCCCGCGAAGACCGCGACGGCGAGCAGGTTGAAGCCGGCGTGCGTCAGGATCGACGGCCCCAAGCGGCCGGTGCGGATCGCGAGCGCGCAGAGGATCACGCCGAGCGCGACGAGGCCGGGCAGCTGGATCCACTGGTCCGTGCCGAGGTGCGCGATCCCGAAGAGCGTCGCGTCGACGAGCACCGAGCCGACGACGCCCACGACGGCGAGCGTCGTTCGCCACGCCCCGAGCAGCCCGCGGAGGAGCACGCCGCGGAAGTAGAGCTCCTCGAACAGCGGGGCGAGCAGGACCACCATGCACGCGGGCACGAAGAGGAGCCAACCCGAGCCGCCGCCCAGCAGCTCGTTGGTCCCCTTGTTGCTCCCCGTGACGTGGACGCCCTGGTAGGCAACCGCCACGAGTGCCTGCAACGCCATCCCGACGAACAGGAACCACGCGTCGTGCGCCGCGAAGGCGAGGCCCACGCTGCGCCCCGAGCGCGTGACGACGAACGTGGCGGCGCCGAACCCGCTCCACAGCCCGAGGAGGCCCGCGGCGATGAACCACACCGGGGGCTTGTCCATGGAGCTCAGCGCGTGCGCGCCGCCGGGTGTGCCGGCGATCCACGCGGCCAGCGACTCGAGCACGACCGAGAGCGCCGCGCCCATGACGAGGCCGACGGCGGCGGCGAAGAGCCATCGCCACGCGTCCGAGCGGGTCTCGGGTCCAAGGCGATCGCGAGCGTCCGCCGGCTGGAGCGTCCGCGGCGCAGCCATCGGACTCGACGCTACTTGCGGGTGGTTCGCGTCAAGTGGCGCGTGCCTGCCCCGTAGCATGGGGCGATGCCCTCCCCCGACGACGCACCGCGCCCGGGGCCAGACGGCGCCGCGCGCCCGCCGGTGCCCGACCCGCGGCGCAAGTGGCTCTACATCGGCGCGGTGATCGTCGTCCTGGCGTTCATCCTGCTCGCCCGCAACGTCGGCGGCACCAAGGCGACCCAGCTCACCTACACCCAGTTCCTCACCGACGCCAACACGCACCTGGTCAAGAGCGCGACGGTCTCCAACGCCGACGGGACGATCACCGGCCAGATCACCAAGAACGGGTCCACCTACACGTACACGACGACCGGCCAGGTCCCCATCAACCAGCACGACATGACCCAGCTGGGCAAGGACGGGATCGTCGTCAAGTACGTCAACCCGACGAGCTCGCTGCTCGGGACCCTGCTCCCCTACATCTTCCTCGCGGGGCTCCTCATCTTGATGGTAGTGCTGATCGGCCGCCAGACCAGGTCCCAGATGACCGGGATCATGTCGATCGGGCGCTCGAAGGCCAAGCTCTTCAGCGAGGACCGTCCCACGACGACGTTCGAGGACGTCGCGGGCTACCACGGCGTGAAACAGGAGATCTCCGAGGTCGTGGACTTCCTCAAGAACCCGACCCGCTTCAAGGAGATCGGGGCGAAGATCCCGAAGGGCGTGCTCCTCATCGGGCCGCCGGGCACGGGCAAGACCATGCTGGCGCGTGCCGTGGCCGGCGAGGCCGGCGTGCCGTTCCTCTCGGTCAGCGGGTCGGACTTCATGGAGATGTTCGTCGGCGTCGGCGCGAGCCGCGTGCGCGACCTGTTCCAGACCGCGCGCAAGGAGGCGCCCGCAATCATCTTCGTCGACGAGATCGACTCGATCGGCCGCAAGCGCGGGGCGGGCCTCGGCGGCGGCCACGACGAGCGCGAGCAGACGCTCAACCAGATGCTCTCGGAGATGGACGGGTTCGACACCGCCGAGGGCGTGGTCATGATCGGCGCGACGAACCGCCCCGACGTGCTCGACACCGCCCTCTTGCGCCCCGGCCGCTTCGACCGCCAGATCGTGGTCCCGCTCCCCGACCTCGACGAGCGGCTGCCGATCCTGCGGATCCACTCGAAGAACAAGCGGATGAGCAACGACGTCGACTTGGACATGGTCGCCCGGGGGACGCCGGGCATGAGCGGCGCGGACCTGGCGAACCTCGTCAACGAGGCGGCCCTGCACGCCGTGCGGCGCGGCGCCAAGGAGATCTCGATGGAGGACTTCGAGAACGCCCGCGACCGGGTGCTCATGGGCCAGCAGCGCGACTCGGTCGTCCTCGGGGCCGCCGAGCGCGAGCGCGTCGCCTTCCACGAGGGCGGCCACGCCCTGCTCGCCTACGTGCTGCACGAGGCGGACCCGCTGCACAAGATCACGATCATCCCGAGGGGCCTCGCCCTCGGCGTGACGATGCAGCTGCCCGCCGAGGACCGCCACATCTACTCGCGCGAGAAGCTCGAGGACGACCTGTGCGTGCGCATGGGCGGCCGCGTCGCCGAGCTCCTCGTCTACGGCGACCTGTCGACCGGTGCGGCCGACGACCTCGTCCGCAACACCGAGCTCGCCCGGCGCATGGTGCGCGAGTGGGGCATGTCCAAAGAGGTCGGTCCGATGGCGTGGGGGTCCCAGGGCCAGGTGTTCCTCGGCGAGGACCTGATCCACACGAGGGACTACTCCGACGACACCGCCAAGGTCATCGACGGCGAGGTCGAGCGGATCCTGCGCGAGCAGGAGGCTCGCGCGATCGACCTGCTGACCCAGCACCGCCGCGGCCTCGACGCCGTCGCCCACTCGCTCCTCGAGGCCGAGACGCTCGACGGCGAGACCGTCGGGCGGCTCGTGGACGAGGCGTTCGGCCGGCCCGTCTACGCCGACGGCCGCAAGGTCGGCTCGTCGCTGCGGCGTGCCGCGCCCGTCGAGCACGACGAGGCCCCGACGAACGGGGACGCGCCGCAGAACGGCGTGGCCGCCGGGACCGGCTGGGCCCCGCCCACGATCCCTGCGGGCTGAGCCTCCGGCTACGGGTAGCTCACGGGCACGGCCGCGAGCAGGTCCGAGCCGAGCAGCGCGTCGCGGACCTCGCCCGTGGCGTAGATCGGGCCCGTTGCGGCGAGCAGGAGCACGCCGCCGGTGAGCCGGCCGAGCCGACGCCCGTTGACGATCGTGACCCCGTGGGGCGCGACGCTGACGGTCCGCCCGATGCGCAGCCCGTGGGGGCCGACGGCCTCGAGGGTCACCGACACGGCCGCGTCGCCGGTGTTCGCCATCGAGACGCGCTCGAAGCGCGACGGCGTGGGGTCGACGAGCACGAGCCGGGTCGCGCCCTGCAGGCTCGGGTCGTCGAGTGCGGCGGACTGCCCGTCGCTCGTCGGGGTCGCCACGTCCTGGACGACGACGAGCCCAGGGGCCGTGGCGACGAGCTGGGTGGCGGCGACCACGTCGATCGGCGCGCGGCTCGAGGGCGCCACCTGCAAGGTGAGCGTCCCGCCGGCGAGCACCGAGATCGTGTCGGGTGCCGCGCAGTGCGCGCCGCACCCCGGCGACCACGTCGTGCGGACCGTCGCCGCCACGCTGGTGGTCGCGAGGTTGGCGAGCACGAGGCGGGAGGTCGCGCCGGAGAAGTTGGGCGTGAGCGCGAAGGTCGCCGCGAGCGCCGTCGCGGGGGCGCCCGGGAGCAGCGAGACCGAGCCCACGCCGCTCGTCGAGCGGCCGACGGCGAAGGCGACGACGTTGCCCGACGTCGTGACCACGTCGGTCGTGATCGAGGACTGCTTCGGGGCGACGTCCTTCACGTCCAGCACGGCGAGCTGGTGGGGGCCGAGGTCGAGCCCCTTGTAGGCCGAGGGCTCGACGAAGCCGCCGGGGGTGAGGAACGAGACGGTCACCTGAGCCGAGGTGGCATAGGGGTTGAGCACCGACACGGTGAGGCTGTGGCCGACCTGGGTCGAGCCGCCGGTGAGCGTCCAGGACGGGCCCGCCTGGGTCAGGCACGGGGCCACGGCAGTGCCGCCCGCGCCCGTGACCGACTCGGTCGCCGCCACGCCGCCGCCGTCCGCGACGATCGTCATCGCCTCCACCCTCCCTTCGAGCAGCTGCGACGGGTCGAGGTGCAGGACGTCGCCGGGGCGCACCGCGAGCAGGCGGCGCGAGGCGCGCCCCCGCTCGTTGGAGGTCGTGACCTCGAGGGTGCGCGCGACGCCCGCGAGGTCCGCGATCGCGACCGTGCTCGAGACGACGCCGGGCTGGTGCTCGAGGCCGCCGCAGTACGACGCCGAGGACTCGGTGCCGACGCCGACCGCCATCGCCGAGGGCCGCGGCGCGGCGGGTGCGGACGGCGAGGTCGAGGCCGAGACGACGCCGAGCACGCCGAGGGCGGCGGCGAGGAGCGCGAGGACGACGCCGCGGCTGCGCTGGCGGCCCCGGCGCGCGGCGCGCGGCGGGGCGGTCACGGCGGTCCCTCCTCGGTGCCCTCGACGGCGGCGACCGCCGTCGGCGCGGCGTCGCCCGGGTCCGCCTGCACCACCGGCGACGTGTCGAGTCGCGGCCGCAGCGCGCGCCGCGCCCGGGCGAAGCGCTCGGGGCCGATCACGAGGGCCAGGGACGCGAGCCACAGCAGGAGGACGACAGTGGCGAGCACACCGTTGATCGGCCACGCGTCGAGGGAGACCTGCACGGTGCCCGCGGCGGGCACGTGCCACGTCGCGGCCCACCCGTAGGCGTCGCTGCGGACGAGCGTCGTCGAGCCGGCCGACGCGGTGAAGTCGCCCGCCGGGGCCAGCGCGCCGAAGAGCGTGCCCTCGGGGAGCGAGCCGGACCACGACGTCGAGCCGAGCGCGGGCGCCCAGTCGCGCGAGGCCGCAGCGCCCCCCGGCGTGGCCGCAGGGTCGAGGGGCTCGGGCCGCTCGGCCGTGATCCCGCGCCACGCCGTGTTGACGAACACGTCGGCGCCGCCCGCGAGCGGGACAGCGGCGAGGTCCAGCTGGCGCTGCAGGGCCGGGAGCAGGTCGGCAGGCGGCGGCGTGTCGATGGGGTGCTGGTTGCCCTGCAGTGCGGGCGCGGTCGCCGACACGACGACCACGTAGGCGACCCCGGCGGTCGCGAGCAGCCGGCCGAGGTGGACGGTCTGGCCCCGCATCGCCGCGACGACGTCGTCGGACAGGACGCTCGCGGCCCCCGTCGCGGGCGGCGCGAACTGGGTCTGGCCGCCCGGGAGGCCGTTCGTGGCCGTGGCAAATGCGAGCCCCGGCTCGATGGGCCAGCTCGCGAGGGGGACGGATCGAGGGTCGCCAAGCCAGAGCGTCCGCGACCCTCCGATCGTCGGGACGGGCAGGCTCCCGAGCTGGACGTCGTAGCCCTGCTGGGGCAGGTCGAACCGGCCGGTCGAGACCGAGGCGACGAACGGGATGGTGCCGACCGCGATCACGAGCATCGTGAGCGCGGCGGCGAGCTGTCGCCACCCGAACTGCGCCCCGGCGATGTCCTGCTCGAAGGTGGCGACGCCGGCGCCAACGAGCGCGCCGAGCGCGACGGCGTAGGGCACGAGCAGGGTGGACACGTCGGGGGTGAACGAGCCGGTGAGGTGGCGCGCGACGAGCAGGGCGGCGGCGAGCGAGGCCACGGCCATGCCAGCGAGCCGCGCGGCCGTGGTGAAGCGCTCACCCCGGCCGACCACGAGGGCGAGGAGGGCCGCGGCAGGCAAGAGCCACGACAGGGGGCTCGCGCCGAAGGGGCCGACGGTCATGCGCACGAGGCCGCCGAGCCCTGGCAGCGACCATGGGCCCGAGGGTGCGCCGAAGACGTTGAGTGCCTGGGTGCCCGCGCCCAGGGTGTCGAGCGTGAGGGGGAGCACGAGCACGGCGGCGGCGGCCGACGCGCCGAGCGCGAGGCCCAGCACGCGGGCGGCGCGTCGGTCCCCTGCGAGCCACCCGCCGAGGGCGAGGCCGAGGGCCGCGACGAGGAACGCGATGCCCGCGGCGGGGTCGACGGCGACGACGAGGGCCTCGAGGGCCCCGAGGCCGACCAGCTGGCGGAGCCGCCTCGAGCGCCAGGAGACCTCGACGTGCCCCGGCCGCGCCGAGGGGTCGCCCTCGAAGAAGGGGGTGACGCGCGCGACGACGAGGAGCCGGCGGGTGAGGAAGGGCAGGATCGCCATCACCGCGAGCACGTCGACCCGGCCGGCCGCGACCAGGTTGGGGCCGAGCGCGACGCCGACGTAGGCGATCGCGCCGACGATCCGAGCGCGGTTCGACCCGACGCCCTTCAGCAGCCGCCACATGCCGAGGGCGCCGAGAGGGATCGCGAGCACGAGTGTCGCGCGGGGCAGGACGCCCATGCGGCCGAAGACGAGCGTCCCGGCGATGCCGAGGACGCCGAAGCCCGGCACGCCGGGCGCGCCCGTGCCGACGCCGGTCGACGACCACGTCGCGAAGAAGTGCCCCCATGTCGCGCGCCAGGAGTCGAGCGGAGAGAGGCGCCCCACCAAGGGGAGGTGCGAGGCGACGAGGTTGCGCACCCCGATCGCGAAGGTGAGTGCCAGCACGCCGACCACGACGACCTGGGTCGGGAACGTCGCAAGGAAGCCCACGTGCAGTCGGTGGTCGCGGTGCCCGAGGTCGTCGAGCTCGTCGAAGCTCGCGTCGTCGCTGAAGGCCGCGCCGAATCCCACCGTGTGGTCGAGCGGCTCGTCGGCCTCGTGGGCCGCGGTCAGCGTGGTGGCCACGAGCGCGCCGCGCGCGACGTCCACGCCCTCATGGACGAGCCGCGAGCCGAAGGTCTGGAGCCGCGACGCACCGGCCACCTGGAGGCGCCGGACGTCGTGGTCGTCGAGCACGCGCGCCTTGGCGAGCGTGCGGTGCCGCGCGCGCAGCGCGCCGAGGCGCCCGAGGCACCACCGCCACGAGCCGACGACCGACCCGATCCGCTCCCGGTCGCGCCCGAACGCCGCGACCAGCACCTCGCCCGCCTCGAGGAGGACGAGGACCGCCGTCGTGGGGAGGAGGTAGAGCCACCCGTAGCACGTGAGCATGGTGGCGAGCCGGTGCCGTCGCGTGAGGCTCTGCAGCGTGCGCCCGCCGTGGTCGGTGACCGGCACCGTCAGCTGGCGTGCGCCGTTGGCGAGCAGCTCGTGGTGGACGACGACCGCGGCGTGCGAGACGACGACGCGCGAGCCGAGGACCTGGGCGCGCCAGCACAGCTCGAGGTCCTCCCCCATCGCGACGATCGACGCGTCGAAGCCGCCGAGCGACTCGAAGAGGTCGGCGCGCACGAGCGTGACGCCGCCCGGCGCGACGAAGACGTCGCGCGCGGTGTCCTGCTGGCCCTGGTCGACCTCCCCCGGCTCGACGCGCTCGGTGGTCGCCCCGAAGCGGTCCGCGTTGAGCCCGACGTGGAGCAGGACGGTGTGGTCGTCGGGCCGGACGAACTTCGGGGTAACGATGCCCGCGTTGGAGCGGTAGGCCTCCTCCACCATCTGGTGGATCGCGTCGGCGGCGAGCTCGACGTCGTCGTGGCACAGGCACAGGAAGGCGGCCCCCTCGACCATCCCGAAGACCTCGTTGCAGGCAGTGGCGAACCCCTCGTTGCGCTCGAGGACCCGCACGAAGGCCGAGGGGAGGACCTCGCCGACGCGCTCTTCGACCCCTGTGGTGTCCCCGTTGGCCAGGATCAGGACGCTCAGCTCGTCGTAGTCCTGGGCGGCCAGGGAGGCGAGGGTCGGGCCGAGCTCGGGGGCCGGACCCGTCGTCACGACGACCGCGACGACCGCAGGGGCCCGGGTCTCCATCGCGCTCCGAGGCTACCGCCGGTTACCTACGGCCCAAGTGCTTGCAACTGTTATGCAGAACTGATACAATTGCATCAGGCCGCGGATCGCGGCGACGAAGGAGGCAACGCAATGGCCGACACCAAGAGCACCGCGACGCAGGTGGGCCGCGACACCGCCGACAAGGTGCGCGAGTCGATGGCGACGAACGAGTTCGCCCAGAAGGCCAAGGACGCCGCCTACACCATCGTCGGACTCGGGGTCATGGGCGCGCAGCGCGCGACGATGGCCACCAAGCAGGCCACCCAGCAGATTCGTGGCGACGACGCCTCGGGCTCGCTCGACGTCGACGCGCTCCGCGCGAGGACCAAAGACGCGACCCAGGCGGCGCGCAAGCACTTCAACAAGGTGGACGAGGTCTTCGGCGGTGCCATCGCGCGCCTCGAGGAGGCGTTCGCGCCGATCGAAGAGCGCCTCCCCGCTCCGGCCAAGGACACCGTCCAGAAGGTCAGGGTCGCGGGCAAGGAGTTGCACGCCAAGGTGCACGTGAAGCTCGCCGGCGAGCTCGAGGCTCCGACCGCCAAGGCGCCTAAGGATGCCAAGGGCGCCAAGGGCGCGGCGACGGAGGCCGACGCCGCCTGAGCCAGCGTCCCCATTTCGTGGAGCGAAGACCCGGTCCCTCGGACCGGGTCTTCGTGCGTCCGGGCGACGGTCAGGCGAGCTGTGACGCCTCGGCGACGACGTCGCGGAGCGTGGTGGCGAGGTCGATCTCGGGTCGCCATCCGGTCCCCTCGCGCAGGCGGGTCGAGTCCCCTCGAAGCACCGGGATGTCCAGTGGGCGCACGAGCGAGGCGTCCTCGACGAACTCGGCCTCGGGGTAGACGAGGCCGCGCAGCGTCTCTGCCACCTCGGCGACCGAGACGTCGGCGCCCGAGCACACGTTGTAGACGACGCCCGACGCGCCGCATCGCGCGAGCAGCCGGTAGGCGCGGACGACGTCGCGAACGTCGGTGAAGTCCCGTCGCGCCGAGAGGTTGCCGATCGTGACCCGCCTGGTGCCGCTGCGGCGGGCCTCGACGAGGCGTCGGGCGATCGCCGGCACGAAGAACGACGCCGACTGGCCCGGACCGATGTGGTTGAAGGGTCGCGCGATGACCACCCGCTGGCCGAAGCCCCGCGCTGCCTGGCCCGCCACGATCTCGGCCGCGGCCTTCGAGGCCGCGTAGGGGGACCCCGGGCGCAGCTCGGCACGCTCGGTCAGGGGCAGCTCCTCTGGGACGACGACGCCGTAGACCTCGGCGGAGCTCACCACGAGGACGGTGGCCTGGGGCGCCGCTCGACGCGCGGCCGACAGCACGCTGTTCGTGCCGAGCACGTTCACCCGGAGGACGTCGGCCGGGTCGTCCCACGAGGCGCCCACGTGGGACAGGGCGGCAAGGTGGTAGACGACGTCGGGCCCGGCCTGCGCGAAGGTCTCGGTGAGCGAGTCGAGCTCGGTGATGTCGTGGTCGCGATCGACGGCGACCACGTCATCACCCTCGCCCGCGAGATGCTCGGACAGATGCCGGCCGACAAATCCGGCCGCGCCGGTGATGACCGCCCGCACAAGGCGACCCTAGCAACCGAGATTCTGTTCTAGGGTCACGCTTCGAGCAGGGCGCGTCGCACGAGCACGCGCAGCTCCTCAGATCGGCTCCCCCACGTGAAGTCCTGCGCACGGGCGCGACCTGCTGCCTCGCCGATCGTGCGCGCCGCGTCGCTCGCTCCCAGTGCCATCGCGGCCTCCACGAACTCCTGCGTGGCGTTGCCGTCAACGAGGGCGGCCGCACCCTCGAGCAACTCGGTCGTCGCCGGCGTCCTCGCTGCCACGACGGCGTGTCCCGCCGCAATCGCTTCAAGCGCGACGAGCGGGAAGGCGTCGTCGGGCGAGGCGACCACGCAGCACGCCACCGGCGACGACGTGCTCGGTGACGTCGCGAGCGCTGCGTCCAGCCCGGCCGCTCGGAGCGCCTCGAGCACGGCATGGTCCCTCGACGGATGCCCGCCTTCGAGCACCAGGATCGATGCCTGCGTCGCCGAACCCATCGTGTCTGCGGGCGCCACCGCGCGGACGCCAGGGACCGCGACGGCGATCGACGCACGGTCGACCGCGAGCGCCGTCGCGAGGACGTCCGCGGCCGCATGGGTCGGCACGTGCAGGACGAGCCCGTCCCCGGCTGCGCGGCGGAGCTGATCGAGGCGGCGCCGGCTTGCCGCGTCGCGACCACCGGCGTCGGGGTCGGGGTCCAGCACCGTCACCACGCCCGGCGGCTTCGCCCGCAGCGCGAGCGGCCCGCCGGCCAGGAACACGACGTCGGCGTTGCGGACCGCCCACCTCGTCGTCACGGGCAGGCCGAGGGTCGCGACGCGCTCTGCGATCCTCGGGCGCCACGCGTGCCGGAGCCGCGCGACCGGGCGGTCCTCGCGCCGTAGCCGGCGCGCCGACCACTCGACGACCGCGAGGTCCTCGGCGTCGTGCAGCGCAGCGCGCGCGAAGGCGACGAACTCGGTGGCGGCGTGGGACCGACGCCCCAGGGCGGACACCTCGAGCGCGATGGCGCGCACGGTCGGCGAGACGTCGGCCCCTGCCTCGCCCTCGCGCGGGCCGTTCACGCGATCGTCTCGTCGTCGAGTGCGGCCGCGGCACCGAGATACTCGATGCGCACGTCGTCGGTGAAGCCCGGCCAGCTCTCGGTAGCCCATGACCCGAAGGGCGTGTCCCCGAGGGTGACGACCGCGAGGCCGGCCGTAGCGTCGACGGCCACGAAGCCGCCCGCCTGGCCGAAGTGCCCGAACGTCGCGACGGGCCACGTGGCGCCGGTCCAGTGCGGCTGCTTCGTCCCCTTCACCTCCACGCCGAGTCCCCAGTCGCAGGGATCTTGGCGGCCGAAGCCGGGCAGGACGCCCGCGAGCCCGCCGAACTGGACGGCACGCGCGCGCCGGGCGAGCTCGGGGGTGACCAGCGTCGGGACGAGCAGCTCTGCGGCGAGCGAGCAGAGCGCCTCGGTCGTCCCCACCATGCCCGACGCGGCGCTCCCCTCGAGCGTCGTTCGCGACAGGTCGAGCGGCTCGACAACGTTGCGGTGCAGCAACGACGGCACCGTGGTGCCCGCACGGCGTGCCGCGTGCGCGGCGGCCAGCTCGATGCCGGTGTTGGAGTAGATGCGCCTCGCGCCGGGCGGCGCGACGGACGAGGTGCCGTCCAGAGGGAGTCCGGAGGCATGGGAGAGCAGGTGCGCGAGCGTCGCCCCGGGGGGTCCCGCGGCGTCCTCCAGCGCGCTGCGGCCCTCCCCCACCTCGACGAGGACCGCGAGCGCCGTCGCGACCTTAGTCACCGAGGCGAACGCGAACGTCGCGTCGAGCGGCCCTGTGGAGGCGGCCAGCATCGTCCCCCGGTGGGTCCTGGCGACGGCGGCGGCGGCATGGAGGCCCGGCCACCGCGCGATCGCGCCGAGCGAGCGCATCGCGGGCGAGGTTACCGACCCTCCTACGATCATCGGGTGCTCACCGTGCTGTGCGGCGGCGTCGGGGCCGCGCGACTCCTCGCGGGCCTCGTCGACGTCGTGGACCCCTCGTCGATCTCCGCGGTCGTGAACGTCGCCGACGACCTCCGCGTCCACGGCCTCTACGTCGCTCCTGACGTCGACACGGTCACCTACACGCTCGCCGGGCTCCACAACGAGGTGACGGGCTGGGGGGTCGCCGAGGAGAGCTGGCGCGTCATGGACGAGCTCGCCGAGCTCGGCGGACCGACGTGGTTCCGCCTGGGCGACCGCGACCTCGCGACGCACCTGTTCCGCACGGGACGGCTCGCGCAGGGCGCGACGCTGTCGATCGTCACCGCCGAGCTCGCCGCCGCACGCGGCGTGCGCGTCCGCGTGCTGCCCGTTACGGACGACCCGGTCGCGACGGTACTCACGACGCGGTCGGGCGAGCACCTCGACTTCCAGGAGTACTTCGTCGCCCGACACCACGACGTCGACGTCGCGCGGATCGACTTCGTCGGCGCGGACGCCGCGCGCCCGGCGCCCGGGGTGCTCGAGTCGATCGCAGACGCGACGCGGATCATCATCGCGCCGTCGAACCCGCTTGTCTCGATCGACCCGATCCTCGCGGTGCCCGGCGTCCGCGAGGCCGTCGCGGCGCGGCGTGCCGACGTCGTCGCGGTCTCGCCCATCGTGGCGGGCGCCGCGCTCAAGGGTCCCGCCGACCGACTCCTGCGTGACCTCGGCCACGAGCCGAGCGCCCTCGGCGTCGCCCGGCACTATGCAGGTCTCGCCGGCACGCTCGTCATCGACCAGCGCGACGCGCCGCTGCGCGCCGACGTCGAGGCCGTCGGGCTGCGCTGCGTGGTCACCGACACGGTGATGTCCGACCGCAGCCGGGCGGCCGCCCTCGGGAAGGTCGTGGCCGGTGCCTGACGCCGCGCTCCAGCTCTTCGCCGTGACGGGGGTCGGCGAGATCAGCCCCGGCGACGTGCTCGCCGACGTCCTCGCCGAAGCGCTTTCCGCGCCCGATGGGCCGGGTCTCGTCGACGGGGACGTGCTCGTCGTCACCTCGAAGGTGGTCTCCAAGGCCGAGGGGCGCCTCGTCGCGGTGGACGATGCGGATCCCGCCGCGAAGGTCGCCCTCGTGGAGGCCGAAGCCGTGCGCGTGCTGCGACGCCGAGGCGACCTTCGCGTGACCGAGACGGCCCACGGGTTCGTCTGCGCCAACGCGGGCATCGACCTGTCCAACGTCGCGGTGGGAACCGCGGTGCTGCTGCCGACCGACCCCGACCGCTCCGCGAGGCGCCTGCGTGCCGACCTGCGGCGTCGCCTCGCGGCCGACGTGGGCGTCATCGTCTCGGACACCTTCGGGCGGTCGTGGCGCCGGGGCGTCACCGACGTCGCGATCGGCTGTGCGGGGATCGCCGGCGTGGTCGACCTGCGCGGCACGCGCGACGCGATGGGACGGCTTCTCGAGGCGACGGAGGTGTGCGTGGTGGACGAGCTCGCCGCGGCCGCCGACGTCGTGATGGGCAAGGCCTCGGGGGTCCCCGCGGTCGTCGTGCGGGGCGCCCCTTCTGCGTGGCTGCGCGAGGGCTCGGTCGGCGACGAGGTCGTCCGGCCCTACGACGAGGACCTCTTCCGTTAGCCCAGCGCCGAGGCGGTCATGGCGGCCCACGCGTCGCCGACGACCTCTTGCAGGGCAGAGCGCACGGGTGCCCACCCGAGCTCGGCGCGCGCGAGGTCGTTCGCCGCGACGAGGATCGCAGCGTCGCCGGGCCGCCTCGGGGCGTGGCGCACGGTGATCGCGCGGCCCGTGACCTCGCGCACCGCGGTGATGACCTCCGCGTTGCTCGACCCCGTGCCGGTGCCGAGGTTGCACACGAGCTCGGCGCGCGCCCCGATGGCCTCCACCGCGAGCAGGTGCGCCGAGGCCAGGTCCGCCACGTGGACGTAGTCACGGACGCAGGTCCCATCGGGGGTCGGGTAGTCGTCGCCGTAGAGGTCGAGCGCGTCGCGCTCCCCCGCGGCGACGGCGAGCGCGATCGGGATCAGGTGGGTCTCGGGTCGGTGCCGCTCGGCGCGCCCGGGGACCGCCCCCGCGGCGTTGAAGTAGCGCAGGGAGGCGTAGTGGAGCTTGCCGAGGCTCGCGAGCCACGCGAGTGAGCGCTCGACGAGCAGCTTGGTCTCGCCGTAGGGGCTCACGGCCCGCGTGGGGTGCCCCTCGTCGATCGGGGTGTAGTCCGGATCGCCGTAGACCGCCGCGGACGAGGAGAACACGAAGCGCTCGACGCCGGCGGCGACCAGCGCGCGCAGGAGGCAGAGCGTCTCGGCGACGTTGGTGGCGAAGAACTCCTCGGGCTGCTCCATCGAGATCCCGCTCTCGATGCGCCCGGCGAGGTGGAAGCACGCGTCGTACCGAGCTGATCGCAGCACCGCGGCGATCCCCTCCTCGTCGCCGACGGAGAGCTCGTGGAGCTCGGCGCCCTTCGGGACGTCGTCTGCGCTCGTGGAGCGGAGGTTGTCGATCACGGTGACCTCGTCGCCACGGTCGAGGAGCGCTTGGACGACGACGCCCCCCACGAATCCGGCGCCCCCGGTGACGAGGGCCCTCACGACGCGACCGGGACGCCCTCGAGGCGCGCGCCGTCGGGGATGCGGGCGCCGTGAGCGACGAGGCAGTTGCCCACGAGGATCGAGCCCGCGCCGACGACCGCCCGCGGCCCGACGACCGAGTCCGCCACCGTCGCGCCGCTCTCGATCCGCGCACCGTCGAGGACGACGGCCCCGCGGACAACGGCCCCCTCCTCGACCACGACGCCCGGCGAGAGCACCGAGCGCTCGACCGTCGCGGTCGCCGCGACGCGCGCGCCGGGGAGCACGAGCGAGGAGCCCACACGATCGCCCGGGACCGCCATCTCCCGCACGCCGTCCAGGACGTCGGTGTTCGCCTTCAGGTAGGACGGGGGCGTGCCCGCGTCGAGCCAGTAGGACTCGTCGAGCAGCGCGAAGAGCGACCCGCGCTCGACCATGGCCGGGAAGATCGCTCTCTCGATCGAGACGGGGACGTCGGGTGCGACCAGGCCGAGGAACGAGGGCTCCAGCACGTAGGTCCCTGCGTTGACGTTGTTGCTCGGCGCGGCGCCCGCCGGCGGCTTCTCCACGAACTCGAGGACCCTCCCGTCGCCGTCGGTGACGACGACCCCGTAGCGGCTGGGGTCCGGCACGGGCGTCAAGTGGATGGTCGCCTCGCCGCCGCGCGCCCGGTGCAGGGCGACGAGGGCGGACACGTCGAGGTCCGTGAGCACGTCGCCGTTGACCGCTAGGAACGTCGCCTCGGCGCCGCCCTCGCTCGCGGCGTAGCGGATCGCGCCCGCGGTGTCGAGCGGGTGGGACTCGATCGCGAACGACACGTCGACGCCGCCGATGCGCTTCGACGGGTACGCGTCCACGAAGGGGTCCGGGAGGTAGCCCATCGACAGCACCGCTCGGTCGACGCCGTGCGGCGCGAGCTGCGCCAGCACCCGCTCGATCATGGCGACGCCGGCGACCGGCAGCAGCTGCTTTGGGATCGTCTCGGTGAGGGGCCGCAGCCGCGTGCCCAGCCCGCCGACGAGGACGACGGCCAGCACGTCAGTGCTTGGTGGTCGTGGTGACGTGCGCGGTCGTCGAGGTGGCCGGCACCGTGGTCGTGGTCGACGTCGGGACGTGGGCGTTCAGCATCGCCTTGATCGCAGAGTTCGGAGGCTTGGGCGGCAGCACGCCCTCGGGGACGAAGCCGATGGTGATCAGCATGTTCTGGGTGAAGTGGACGTCGGCCGTGTCGGTGGTCGTCTTTGCCGTCGTGGACGACAGGGTCTTCCAGGTGGCGATCTCGACGTGCCCGACCTTGCCCGCGTCCTTCGTGCCCGTCGGGCACTTCATCCCCGTGGTCCAGGTCGTGGCCTTCTTCTCCTTGCCCGACGGCGGGATTACGAGCGTCGTCTTCGACACCTCGAGCCCCCTGTACGCCGCGACGAACTTGGCGAGGGTCGCGTTCGAGCCGGTCTGCGACGAGAGGACCGGCTTCACCTGGATCGCGCCGCCCGGCAGGGCCGTGAAGCCGTTCACGACCGCGGTCGGGTTCTGCGCGAGCGCCGGCTGCTGCTCGCCGCACGTCGCGATCCCGAGGGCGGCGTACCAGACGTCGCCGACCGCCGGCTGGGGCTTGCCGGCCGCGGCCGCAGGGTGCTGGTAGGTGTAGCGCGCCAGGGCGATCGAGGCCACACCGAGCACGCAGATGACCGCGATGGCGCCGTAGAAGTTGATCGGGCGTCGCCGTCGGTAGGTGCGGCCCCCGCCGGAGGCCCCGACCTTGCGGACCCAGCCGCCCGTATTGCTCGCCGTCACGGGGCGCCACGCTAGCCGCTCGGGCCTGCGGCCCTGCCCGCGGTGCGGCCCGCGGCGGGCACGGCACCGCGTGCGCGGACCGCGTCAGGCCAGGATGTTCACTGCGCGGGAGATCACGACGGCGAGCGTGATGAGCGAGGCCATCGACTGCAGCGCCATCAGGAGCTTGGCCCAGCCCGTCAACGGCATCGTGTCGGTCGGGCTGAAGGCGGTGGCGTTCGTGAACGACGTGTACAGGTAGTCGCCGAAGTCGGGGGTCCAACCAGGGTCCGCGCCGCGCGCGCCCATCTGGGGGAAGAGGAAGTCGGGACGTCGGTGCTTCGGCTGGCACCTGGCCGCTGGCCCCCCGCGGTCGAGTTCCCAGTACCACAGCCCGCCCACGATGACGTTCGTCAGCCAGATCGGCACCGAGGCGTACACGAGCGGGCGACCGGCCGTCTTCGGGACGTAGAGGAGCGCGTGGATGAGCTCGACCAGCGAGACGACGTTCGCGATCGAGATGAGGGCGATGAGCGCGATGCCCACGCCTCGCAGCACGCGCTCC
>Ga0182024_10001014_pt1 | contig 72998 bp, 61 predicted proteins | sample P32metaG_FD_120480 | JGI IMG/M metagenome (GOLD analysis project Ga0182024, IMG submission 120480) | Permafrost microbial communities from Stordalen Mire, Sweden - P3-2 metaG (Illumina Assembly) | ecosystem: Environmental > Terrestrial > Soil > Wetlands > Permafrost | place: Sweden: Stordalen...
ATTGTCGCCGGATGGGCATTGGATGGCGTATAGCCACATGGAACATGGAGTATGGAATCTCTGGATTCGCGATCGGCTGACCGGTGCTACCCGCCGCGTGGCTGACGTGCCATGCAATCAGATCGAGTCGTCCTGGGAAGCCGACTCGAAGACGATGGTCTACGCAGACGACTGTGGGCGCAGCCTTTGGTTTACCGCAATCGCCCGGCGTCGAGTGATCCCATGAGGCCGATCGGTCGCGGCCCTGACCTATGGAGGGGGCAGGCACAAGCCAGGCAGTTCTAAACAAATGCCAAAAGCTTCTGTGAGACAAAACTAGACGGATCATTCAACGTTATGGAGTTGCCGCGATCAATAAATCGATTGAGGGTCAGGAGTGTAAGCCTTACCAAACTTGTTGGTGTGGCTCATGCTCTCGGTCCGGGACACAGGAGCCGCTATCTGACCAAGGTCAATCGTTCCGGAAGCAAGATGCAGACGACGGGTCTCTTGTTCGAGGAAGGACTGCGGTACTCCTTCAATCCAGATGTGAAGGCTGTAATCGCCTGGCGGGACATTGCGAAGGATGAACGAGTCACTCGCATCCGCGACTGCATAAAGCGGGGTCGAGAGGGCAAGCACCACAGCGCTCATTTCCGGATGAATGTTGCAAAAGATATAGGAGACGCCTTCCCGTGAAAAAGTCACGGACTTAGTCGAACCGGCCTCGTAAAGTCCAAGATCGAAACGTTTCCCTTCGAAAAGAGAGAAGACGTTGTGAAAGAACGGGTCGGCATTGGGAAACTGAACGACGGCGCCTACAGGAATGACCTGAAGGTGGGGAACGAACATGCGGTTCTTCTGCAGCAGCGTGTAATGCCCTTGAGGGGCGAAGCGAGGTGCCGGTGTTCCTGGCACCGGTTCCAGCCAAATCACTGACGGCACAGCGCGTGAGTTGCCTGACTTAGCGGAAACGATATGAAGTCGCAACTCAGCCGTTTCGCTCTCCGAAGCACGGCTCTGCAGGCTCATCGTCCAGTATGCAAAGGCGATCATGCAGAACATCCACTTTCGGAATTTCGCACTTCTCATCAAAACTTAAATCCCGCCCCCAGGCCGATAACGTTGCTTTCAGCTGCTGGGCTTAGCTCCGGGGAACTCTCCAGATGCCGGTATTCCAGCGAGAACAGCAAATAGGCACTGGGCCTGTAAATCACATTGCCAGTGTAGGTTCGGTTCCTTGAAAGGTTCTGGTACATCGTGCCCGTTGGGACACTGAATCGCCGCACTTCGCCAGCGAACGCGTCATCCATTCCAAAGGCTCCGTTAAGTTCAACTCGCTCGTTGATCTTCTCCTTCAGTTGCGCCCATCCGCCCACGTCGTCCAGGGGATGGATGTAATAGCTGCCTGTATCAGGATCGATAAAATATTCAAAGTCCTTAAAAGCTCCGCCTCCAAGGCCGCCCAGCGCCAGTCCGCGATAGAAACTTCCGGTCAATTCCAGGCGTGCAGGCAAATGAAGCCGGGTATCAAGTGTCGCCGCCCATGAGTCGAATTCTTTCCCCGTGAGAGGGCGGTGAGGGGCGAAATATCCTCCCACGCCAAAATGGTTTCCGTTCTCCGCGTTCAACCCGGATCCGACCAGACCAAGACGCGCTTCCGCACCGGGCCAGCGGCTTTGTTCTGCGCTGCTTGGAGGAGTGCCGGTCGCTGTTCCATCGGTGTAGATTGTCGGCGATAGCGGGGCATCGCCAACGTCTATCAAGGCCGCTTCGAACTGAATATCGCGCGAAGACGATATGGGGGCCTGCTGTCTGACGCCTATCTGAGGATTCCATGTCCACAAGTTGCCCGACCACGCGAGAGCCGGTCCAGCTATGGCCGTGAGCGACGTAGGAGTATCCGGATTGAAGATGGGATGATCCAGCGAGAAATAGGCTTCCGTATGATCCCATTGCAAGCCAGCATGAGCCGTGCGGAGCCGCAGCTGCGTAGCATTGGCGGAATAGGGTCCTGAGTAAGTGCTTGTGCCAGTACCGGACTGCGCAGCACCGTCGAAATCAATCCGCAGATCCGCGTAACTATTAGCGCCAAACAGGTGCGGGCCTCGTGCGTCGAACCCGAGCACCGTCTGTCTCACAGAGGCTCCTGTACTTCCAGGACCGGGCAGCGCCAGCGTCGGTGTTGCTGCCATATCCACTGCTCGCGTGTTGACAAAGCCGTTAATTAGCAAGAGACCGGTGATCTTCACCGGATACTTCGATTCGCTCTCTATCTTGGTTTGCTCCTGCGTCGCTATTTGCGACTCCTGCATTGCCTGTCGATCACGAATATCCTGGACTGCAGATGGGATAACCGCAGGCTCATTTAGTGCCGCGGAAGCAGACGATGCGGATTCGGGAGGCACCGGGGCGACCTCAGTTGATGAACTCTGAGCCATCTGATCTTGCAATACCTTTAATTGCTTCTGCATCTCGATTATTTGGCGCTGGGACTGTTCCAGTTGGGCCTGCGTACTCGCCATCGCTTCCGTCAACTTCTGGATTTGTTGTGAAAGACTTTCCTGATTCGCATTCTGCGCAATCAGAATGTGAGCAAAAAGCCAGAAACATGCAACAGCAATCGGCCAAATTCGCCACTTGGGGCAAAGGGTTAAACCAAAAGACCGACTTCGCTCGAATCCCGTCATTCTCATGTCAGATCACCTGATCGCGCAACGCTCTCCCGCTCGGTCGTTAATTCGTACGTCCGAAGATCGCGTGCCACCTTCATCTGGAAGATCGTTTCACCTGGTCGGCTACTGAGGAGAATGACTTCGCCACCGTGCTCAGACGCAATGCAGTCAGCGAGGGTAAGACCAAGACCAGTCCCCTTTTGTTTTCCCTCGCTCACGAAAGGCTCGAAGAGGCTCTCGCGAATCCTCTCCGGAACGCCGGCGCCATTGTCGATCACATTTACAATAACCTCCTGCTCGCGAACTTCCAGAGTCACCAAAACATGGGCTGCATTGGCGGAAGTGCGAACGGACTGGCAGGCGTTGAGAAGCAGGTTGAAGATCGCACGCTCAATCTGCTTCTCGTCGACGACGACCCCTGTCTCCGCAGGATCGCCGCACCGAGTTTCAATTCGAACCCCTTCCGCATCGGGATGCGTGCGAATCAGTGTTATTGCGCGTTCCAGCAATATTGCCATCAACGCGGGTGATCTTCTTATGCCGGCGCCGGTACGACTGAAGATCAGGAGCGACTCAATCATGTCTGTCGTCCCGAGCACAGCGGTGCGGATGTCCGCGAAAATCTCGGCTCGCTCCTTCGAAGAAAACTGGTCGCCAACGAGAAATTCCGAGTTAGCATAAATTGTCGCCAAATAGTGCCGGAAATCGTGAGAGATGGAACTGGCCATGCGGCCGATCGTTGCCAGCCTCTCAGATTCGAGTAGAGCGCGGTGAGCCTCCTGAATCTCGTTCCGCATGCTCGCAAATGCTGCGCTGAGCTCCAGCACTTCCTCAGTTCCATAGCGTGGGATTCGATGGTCCACATCGCCCATCCCAAATGCCCGGACGCTTTTCGAGAGTTCTTCAAGAGGGCGTGTTACAAGATGTGAAAGCGTGATCATCAAGGCCGTGCCGCACAGTAGCGCAAGGAGGCCCGCGCTCAGGACCATCCGGTCGATGCGACCTATCGACTGCTCCGCCGGCTCGAGGGATTTCAGGACCACCAATTGCAGCGGAGAGGAGGCCGTGGTGGAAAGATCCTCCGTGGCGGCCAGAAAGGGTGTATCTCCGAGTTTCACCTTAACGGGTACTAGAGGATTTCCGGAAAGGGACGAGGGCAGCATTGCGAAACTTCTCTGTAATGAAGGCGTCAGCGTACTCGCTACGATCTTGCCGCTACTGAGGAATGTCGCTTCAACACCGGCGGGATGACTTATCTGTCGCACCGTACGTTCGATCGAGACTCCGCTGATCACGTACCCCAACACCGTCCCGTCCTCATCACTGCCGAAGTAAAGCGGACGCAGCGAACATGCATACAGAGATTTGCCGTCAATAAGGTAGTGCTTACCTGATGAGGTCAACAGGTTCTTCAGCCCGTCTTGCAGGGTTGGGCTGGCCGTTCCACTCTTCGTATAGGCCGCAACAATTCGCTCGCGGGGGTCGGCAAGCGCGAACAGATCGGTGCCACTGATCTGCCAGAATTCGACCGCTCCGTCCTGAATGGTGAGATCGTCCCCGCTGGTCATCAGCGCCTTCAGCGTCGGCAACTCAGCAAGAAGAGCGTTCTCGCGCTCCAAGGCTCCCAATCGTTCAGCTTGAAGGTCCTGGAAAGCTGTAACCGAATGTGCGAGATCCTCAGAGAGATCCCCTGTCACTTGCGCTCGCCATCGATTACGAATGATCAACACACACAGGCTGGTGACAATGAGCGTAACAACTGCCATACCCAGAACCAAAAGAGCATAGGTTCGAATGCCCTGCCTCCGGCGCAAGGAGACTATCCGCGGGGCTGGTTCGCCTTCCGTTTCGCCGGCCGCTCTTGCCTCATGGGACAAATTTGTATCCTGCTCCGTAGATTGTCAGAAGGTGTTTGGGTCTCGCCGGATCCGGCTCCAACTTCTGTCGCAATTTCAGGATTTGGTTATCTACGGTTCGAGTCGTTGGATAAGAATTATATCCCCAAACTTCATTTAGCAGAGCCTCGCGTGTGAGCACGCGCTCAGAATTCTCAGTGAAGAACTTCAATAGCTTGAACTCGTGAGCAGTGAGGATTACCGGAGTCCCATTGCGCCGAACGGTCATCTTTTCGAAGTCGATTTCGCAATCCGCGAATCGATAAACCGTGGGCAGCGCAGGCTTCCGCTGTCTTCGGATAGCCGCTTGAACGCGAGCCATGAGCTCACGCGGGCTAAAGGGCTTCGTCACATAATCGTCGGCGCCCAACTCGAGAAGAAGCACCTTATCCGCGACCTCCGTAATTGCACTGAGCACGATGATCGGGATTTCGCTTGAATGGCTCTTGAACGTCTGGCAGAGTTCACGTCCAGAGATACACGGAAGAATCAGATCCAAGACCACAGCGAGCGGCCGCTCGCTGCGAAACAGCTCCAATCCAGTTTGACCGTCCCCGGCGACAACGGCGGCATAGTGCTCTTCCGTGAAGATTCTCCGTAGCACCTTCTGCATGCGTGGATCGTCTTCAATGATAAGAATCGTACCGAGGCTTGTCGCGCGCGCCTCGCCGGTTTGGGTATCTGTCGTAAAATCCACATCCTGGAGCATGATTTAAGGCCCTTCCTGATTTATAGTGGCCGATTCAAGTCCGATTTAGGCGAAAAAAATGGAAAAATTACAATCAGATGACAATTATGCCCGCTTGAGAGGGGTCCTCGGAAACCGCTGAGACATCGGGCAGAAACGTACAGACCCGATATTCCTGGACCAGATTCAAATTCAGACCGGCACCAAACTTCGATGCTGAATGTTCTACGGATTGATTCTCATTTCCGGCGGATCTCTGGCCATAAGCCGGTGAGCTGTCTTTCAAGTGGACCCTCGTATCTTATACGACTGCAGTACAGCCAGTCATGAGTTGCATCCATTCGTCGCTATAGACAGTTTCCAGTTCGCCAAGTGTGATGATATCGCCCGTCTCAACCTGGATGACGGGCAAACCAGCTATTTGCTGTAGCCTTTGTACGCCGCCGATATAATTGTTTCGACCCGACTCATCTCTTGATTCCCGGAAAAGCGACGGTAGCGATTGAACGGTCTGCAGGGAGCGTTCTACGAATCGGCCTGCGTAATCTTCCCGGACAAAGAATGCGTCGTTACCTGCCGAGTTTGTGCCGACAAATCTATAGCCCTTCTTTGCGGCTAATGAGCGAATTGCGGCGATAGAAGCACCGAAATACAAGTTGCTGGGATGCGCTTTCCTCCGGCTAAAGTGCTGGTCGTACGGCGTGCAAATCGGGTGTACGTCGCCGAAAACGGCGTTGTATTCGCAGATGCAGATGATCGGATGAACGGAGTGAAGCGCTTCCCACACCCAGTAATCGCTTCCATCAATGTCGATACTTAACAGCCCGATCTCGCCGCCGAACCCAGCGTCCGAGATCAGATCGTTAATGTTCTCTCGAGTGATGAAGGCGGCCCGGACAGTAAGATCGTACCTCCACGCTAGACCGTCCCTTTTGACCGCATCATTTACGGCCGGATGACCGTCCATGATGAGTCCGCGCCAATTCCGATTCTGCAATAGAAAGCGAGTGTTGGATTGCCGGTAGGTGTCAACCCCAAACTCAATAAAGGTCTGCGCTGTGAAAGGAATTCCAGCCCGTTCAATCAGCCAATCGATAATACCGTCCTGTCCCCACTGAGAGCTGACTCGAAATTCAACTTCCTGGATGTTCGCAATGATCTTCCGGGCCCGCACTTGCCAACTCGCCATGCGCCCGGAGAGCTGCAAGGACTCTCCCATGAGCCACAGCTTCAAGAGCGTTAACGATTTCCGAAAGCGGTCCTTGAAGAGCAGGGTGTTTCTCCGTTCTCCATTAGGAATGAGGAGATTTACATTTCCGATTTTATGACATTCGGCCGGTCAGTCGAAGAGGATGCTGGTAAGCGCAACATTAAACCCGCTGCACGGGACCCAATGGATGAGGCCGGGCTAGAGGCAGAACTTCTGCGATTCTATCGCTGGAGGCTTCTTCGTGATTCACCAACATGCTGACTAAAACGATCGACCACAATGGAAGCGATAGATCGAATGCATCCGTATCGGCCAAGCCGCGCACAAGGGCGAAGAGTAAGAAGGCGAAGAATAACGTCCTCTTTGGGCTGGAAGCGAGCTTTCGCAGTTGCAGCCACAGGCTGCCGTAAATTCCCGCGAACATGCATACTCCAACTACGCCATAGGCATAAAACTGCTGTAACAGCTCATTGTGAGCGTGGCGCGCCTCGAACTGGTCTGACCCGAATGGTGGAACCACCTGCCAGACAGAGTGGAATCCATGGCCGATCCACGGCTGCTCAACTGCTTCAGCAAGAAAGTACGTCCACAGACCTAGGCGTCCGGTTAGCGTCTCCGCCTGATTTCCGGCGTTTGTATAAATATCGTAGTAAGCAGACAGCAAGCCTGAAAATGATGCGACTATGGCGGCTGCGCCAAGAGCAAGCACCACTTTAGTTCTCCGCTGCATGGATATATCGCGCGCCAGCAAAAACGCTTCGCCGGCGAGGAACGCGATTATCGTTGTCTTGCTGAGGCTGCGCAGCAGTGTTACGCCCAGCAGAAGCGACGCTGCACCCCACTTCCCATCGTTCTCGCGCACCAGATATTGCACAAAAAAGAGGGCGAAGGCGCAAAGATAGCCGATGGCATTGGGCCCCAGAAGCTCTTCGTCTCCCAAACGAAGGTCAGACTGCGCGGGAAGCAGCCAGGCGATAATTGCTACTGAACAGGCGCCCCACACATAGCCTTTCATCAGCGAATTTGCAACGACTGTGAGACGCCCTGCCCGGAGCATCAGAATCAAGATTGCGACATCGGCCGCCATCGCGCACCAATAGGCAATCGCCGCCGGCAGCGAGGCTGTGCTGGTCCACAGCAGACTGCAGCAGGAGAAAGAGAGGAACACAAAGGCCCAGCGCACAGGCCTCAGTTGCACCATTTCGCTTAACGGAAAGCGCACTTCCCCAAGGGAATGAAATGCGACAGCGATCAGGAGGAGAATGTTCAGCACCAGGCTGACCTCGACGCCGGTCTGCGGGTCCGTTCCCAGAATGCGTACTGAGAGAAGCATGATGAAGAGCCGAAATGAAAAGAAAAAACCAACGGCAACCGCCATGCCGTCGAATTGCGGCTGTTTCAAATCCAGTGTCTTCGCTTTGGTGATCCCTGTAATCACTACGCCTCGCAAACTCCTGCTCTTCACCCCATAACTCTGCGTGTATACATGTCCGGGATGCCCTGACTGCCTACCGGAGGCAAATGCCGGAGAAACACCACAATAGACCAGAGCTCATCGTCGCTCAAAGTTCCCTTGGAGCCCGGCATTCCTGAAGGCTGGATTCCATAATCGAGGATCGATTTCAACTGGCCATCGGAATAGCTCTGTACGTCAGGCGATGCGAGCGAAGGAATAGGCGGTGAAATATGATCGGCAAACGGAACGCCGGTGCTTTGGCCGTCCATACCGTGGCAGGCAACACAATAGTGCGAGAATGCCTCCTTGCCGTCAGCACGAGTCTCAGGAGTGTCAGGAAGCGGATTCTTCTGTTTCTTGTTACCGACGAAAATGTGATGCTTGGCAAACGTCATAGTCTTCGTCTCCAGCTTTCCCGGAGAGTTAGCCTTGCACCCGACGACTCCTGCCAGGAACAATGTCGCAGCCGCTGTAAAGAGTGTGCTCATCCTAGTCCACGACGTGCACTTTGATGGCCATCGAGCCATGCCCGCTGCCACAAAACACAGCGCAGTGACCGAGAAAATCCCCCGTCTTGTTCGGCGTGAATTGCACTTCGGCTGTGCCGCCTTTACCCACTTTGACCAGAACATTCAGTTCGCTAATGTGAATCCCGTGTCCAACGTCTGCGCTCTTCAGCACGAGCACCACCGGCTGTCCCTTCTTCAAAGTGATTTCCCCCGGCGAAAATTCAAAGCGCTTCGCAGTTATCTCGATCCTCTGGGGGGCAGCTTGAGCCCGGGCCATCGGAGAAGAAAGCCCCGTGGTCACCAGGACCGTGGTCAGCAAAACCAGCTGCATGTACTTCTTCTGCATAAATCCTCCTTTGAGGTTGACGACGTCGCGCAAAACTACCTGAATACCAAGCTGTTGTGGCCGAAAGCCCCTTGCCTCGATCCGCCTGACCGGCCATCCTCATCTCACCTTAACGGCTTGATCGCGATGGGTTGTCATCTCCGAGTTATTCAATTGTCAGTATCCAGTCGTTGATGCACAGAAAGCGGGTCAACGAAGGCGTCCGCGCTAAGGGTTCAGGAACCGGCGCAGAGCTTTGTAATCCGCATCGCTAAGCCCCGCGCGCACTCTCATGTGCATGGCGACTGTGCCCGAGATACTGGAGGGCAATCCCTCTGGCGCGTGGTGACACCGATTGCAGTTCTGCTCGAAAACTTGCTGTCCCCGGTCCTGGTTTGCCGCGGGAACTGCCTTCGGAGAAGTTTTGTTGTGGGACTGCTGCACCGGACTATCGGTTTGGCCAACGGCCACAGAGCCTCCAATGGCCAACACCGCCGCAAGCAGTGGAAGCCCCAGCATTATCCCTTCCAGGTGCTTCATTGTTCCTCCTTTAATACGCATGAGAGTGTGACGCAGTCTTCAACGAAAAGAACAAGCGCGAAAAGGCCAGAAGAGAGCGGTTCTCTCGAACGGCTACTTTTTGTTGTACAAATCCAGGCTACTGGGGCTGTTGCTGCAGCGTGTCACGAAACAGTCTGAAGTTTGTCACTGGATTGTCTCAGTAAATGGTGGGGGCGCGCCTGGTCTTGGCTTGCAAGTTTCCCTGTGCTCTCCTGTCGATGAACGTGACGAGCCTGAAGACCCTGGATTTGTTGAGCACAATTCCAGGACGATCGCTGCCTTCGTCACCTTCACGAATCCTTGCCGGGAGTCATTCTTCGGACGAGGCAGCCGGCTGCATGCTCCGGAAGTTGGTGGGGGTCCTAGTGACAATTCGCTGACATTTAAAGGACCGAGCTCTGACAACTCCAGGGTCCGCAAATGGGTACGCTTGAATCGTTAGGAGTCAAGCTCCCATGAGTCGAATCGATAGCACGGAGGCCGAAGGTACTGCTCGCGTCGGAGGCAGCTTTCGTATGGCGATAGGGCTTCTGGGAAATAGGCAACGACTGGTCCTTGTGTTGTTGACATTAGGAAGGATAGCAGTGGGATTTTGCGATCTACTGGTGGCTGCTGCAATGTATCTGCTGTTTCTTCTGCTACAGGGGCGCACGACCTTGCATCATCTCTGGTGGACACCAAAGACGGTGCTTTCGGCTGCTGTCATCACGATGGTCTTCGTGGTTCTTCGAGGCTTGATGGAACTCCTTTCGGCACGGTCCGCCCTTCGTCAGATGCAGAATCTGTATATGGAATTCATGCTTCGGCTGACGGAGGGTTACAGCAGGATTCAATGGGACCGGTTTGTCGAGTGTAATCGGAGTGAACTCTCCGGCCGTGCGCTCCACACAACGCGTGAAGCTGCTGACTTCTATCATCGCTGCGTTGAAATGACAGCCAATGTGGTAATCGTCGCTGTCATGACTGCTGCGCTTGTGTATCAGAGCCTCGCAGCGGCCTGCATCCTCGGTTCCGCAGTCGCCGCATTCTATGCTGTGCACCGGTTTCTCATCCGTAGAAGGATTCGAGCGGCCGCATCGAGTCGTGAAACCTCTTTGTGCATGCTGCCGAGAAACCTGGCGGACATGTTCTCCTCCGGAAAGGAAATTCGCACCTACGGAAGCCAGCCTTTCTTTCAGGAGCGGATTCGCCGGCAGGTTGAACGTGTAGCCGCAAGCACTGTAAGGGTATGGTTCCTTCCACAGTTCACGCAGATTTTGGCCGATCAAGGCGCGGTACTCGTGTTTCTCGGTATTGTAGTCGCCGTTCAATTGCGGCAGGGAGACGCACGTCAGTTGCTCTCGCTTCTGGTGTTCTACTTCGTGCTCTCTCGACGTCTGATTCCCCTCGTCAGCCAGATTTCGTATATCGCCGGTCAAATGGAGGGGTCTTTGGAGAACGTTTGGGTTCTGGACGCGGAACTGAAGAAATGCCGGAGGTACCGCACACCCACGCTGCCTGCGCGCCTGCCGGATGCAGGTTTGGTCCTGCAAGTAAATCAGGTGAGCTTTTCGTATCGAGGAGGCGGGCGAATCCTGCGAAACGTGAATCTTTCCGTTCGTAAGGGCGAGACGATCGTGCTCCACGGGGCTTCCGGTATTGGGAAGAGTTCGCTCCTGAATCTGATTGCCGGCGTCTCACATCCGGTGACCGGCGTCGTGCGTGTCGATCGCAGCAGCATCGCGTATGTGCCGCAGGAGATCCCTTTACTTGACGATTCGATCAGGAACAATCTGCTCTTTGGTCTATCGGCGAGGAGTGATGAAGAGTTGATGAGGGCGCTTGCGGCGGCCAGGCTGGACGAATTTGTCGAGGCACAGACTCTCGGGCTTGAAACCTGCGTGGGCGATAACGGCTCTTTGTTTTCGGGTGGACAACGGCAGAGGCTGGGTCTGGCGCGGGCCATCCTGCGCGGGAGTCAATTACTGCTTTTGGATGAGGCGACATCGGCACTGGACGAGAAAAACGAACGGCAGGTACTCGCTAACCTGAACGCCGCCGGGATGGCCATTTTTCTTGCCACGCATCGCGTTCACGCGCGGACGTTTGCCCATCGTGTTTTTCGACTTGAGGATGGTTCGCTGGTGGAAGAAATCAGCCAGGACATCCCAACAGACGGGGAAACACTTTCTGCCGTCGTGTCACGTTAAGTCACTTGTCGAAGTGTTCCAGGCGGCATCGGAGCAGCTTGGATGAGCGGTAACCGCTGCGGCCATCTTGTCTGCGGCAGCGCGGTAAATTCCGATCACGCGTTCCACATAATGCGGTAGCGTAAACTGTCTCTCAATCTTCGATCGCGCGGCACTGCCCATCGCAGCGGATGCCTCTGGGTTCCTGTAGTGCCAATGTATGGTCTCGGCTAGCGCCGTCACATCTCTTGCCGGCACTATGGAGCCCTCGATTCCTTGTGTTATGCAATCCTCTGCGCCAGATCGCTCCGTGGTAACCACCGGAAGCCCGCATGACATCGCTTCGAAGATCACGCGGGCCAATCCTTCATTAACCGAAGGAAACGCAAACAGATGAGAAGCGCGATACCAATCTGCGAGTTCAGACGGCGGCAGGAAACCCAGGAAGCGTACGTTCGGGAGCGCCCACTGCTTGATAAAGCGGTACATCTCCGGTGCAACTTCCCCGATCAAAACCAACTCCGCATGCGGCAATCCCAGCTGATTCCACGCCCGTAGAAGATACGGAATGCCCTTGAGAAGTTCAACCCTGCCTGCATAGCAAACGCGGAAGATGTCGCGTGGCGCGGCTTTCGGCGGAGGCGCAAAGAAATGGTGATCCACGCCCGCGTTGACTACCTTCGTTCGTTCAGCGTGGCCCGCTCTTTCAAAACTCCCGCGTGCTACCTGGGATGGCACCAGAATGGCGTCGGCCATCTCGAACTCGCGTTCCATTCGTCTTATCAGGTGAGCAGGCAGGCTCGCGCGGCAATCTCTCGGGCGAATACCAAATGTCTTGCACTCCCTCAGCACGGCGTCTTGCCAGTCGCTTGGGTGCATTGTGGCTTGCTCGATCATGATGATGGATCCATACTGCCGCGCCCTCTTGATGCATTCGAGACAGTTGCCCGTCCAACCGTGGAAAATGGTGGCTGGCGGAACCCAATGCGAGGCGAGCCAATCCGCGTAGGTCGTTGACACCACGATCGGCAGGTTCCATGCGCGGCCACTTCTAGGCAATCGTCTCCATGCAGCCCACATGAGGCGATTGACGAGCCTGTAGCGCCGGTACCGGCGTACGAGTTTCAGCCCTTCGGCACCATCGGGATCGAAGATCTCGACCCCGGCTGGGAAGGCCAGCACCCGCCGCAATGCTCCGTCCCGTTGCAGTCTTTCGGCGACCGCCCTCTGAAAGGGTTGAGAGCCTAACGACAAAGTAACGGTTAGTGGATTGATAGCGCCCTGTGTTCCGTCACTCTGCTCCCGCGCGACTCCGCCAATTCGCGGCTCAAGAATCGAGCCGCGCCAGGTTTCCGGCGTGTCGTTTGCCTGCGACGGAGCAATCTGCGGCTTCAACATGAAACGTGCCGTTCGGCTTGAGTTCATGGCAATGCACATCGTGCAAAATGCCGCCAGTGAGGTAATAGAACAAGCGATCCGAAAGGACCTCTACATCAATTTCTCTCTTTCCAGGTTGGGAAAAGAAACCGATAGATGATGCTGGTTTCCCAGATATTGACGTCGCCAGTCGAAGCGAACCGGCGACCGTAATTGGCGTTGATGCGCACTGTATGAGTTAAGTGATAGTTCAGTCCAAAGTCCGCGCGTTGCGTGTTAACGGAAGGTAAGGGATCGTTGGGATCGGGTTTCGAGCGGAACGTCTGCTGCATTCGAAAGACGGGTTCGAGCCTGCCCAACAGGCTCTCAGCACCACCAAAATGAGAAAGACGACAATCGGTCTCAAACCAGTATCCCTGGGCATGAGGAGCGCGCGCGTATTCGGAACGAAACCTGAACGGGCCGTCAATTGGCTCCCACCAAACATGTGTCCCCTCAAAATTCTCGTGAGTGCCCAGGAGGGAACGTCCGTAGGATGCGCCGATTTCAAGCCCCTTCTCGGGAAGGTAGATCTGGACTTGTCCGCCGCTGGATCGTTCTGCCGCAAAATACTGATTGGTGATGTTGGAGGAGTAGTAAGCTGCGTAGTTGAGTGAAAGGTGTTGGTTTGAAAAAGCAGAGCCGCGCGCCATACCTCCAACACTGGTAGCCGTTTTCATGGTCCCAACGCCGAAAATAAGGGGAAGGTCCGGCAGGGTTTGATTCCAAATCTGCGTGAGACGCTCATTGTAGGTTCCAAATGGAGTACGGAACTGGCCTCCGACGATGGTCAGATGAGGTCCAACAAAGACGTCCCCCTGAAGGTAGTCCACCGTCTTAAATGTGCTGAATTTATATCCCTTTTGCGGCGTGGGGGAAAGGAACTCTGCAATCTCTACACGACTCTCGATGAGCGTGTGATTCCCAAGTGGCACCGCTGCAACAGGCATAAGGTAAGGGTCGTAATCGGTTTTTCCACCATTTGTGCTGGTAAGGAAGCCAATCCCGCCGGAGATCAAAGGTATATTTTGTGCAATTCCATTCCGTTCGGCGCAGAACGCGACCAATGCAAATGCAACGACCCGTGCTATCCGGGTAACCAAGGAATGTGAGGAACGCAATCTCATACGCTTCATAACAGCCACAATAGCGGTCTACGCTCTTCGACGTGTCTCCGGATCGTCTGATCTTTGTCAATTGATTGTCATTTCCGCTCAGGCCAAGAGAAGAACGTACTGCGCGCGGGGCGGGACAATTGAAATGCCTTTCTTGAATGCTTATGAGGTGATGCGGTCTGCACCGCGGCCATGTGCAAGTATGCCGATCAAGCCTGCTCACAGTAGGGCGCTTTGCTGCGCGCCGGATAGTAACTCCGGTTCGGGTCAATAGCGAATCGATGAACTAGGAGATCTGGCTCAGAATTCTGACATACCTTGCCCGTGCGGATGCGGGCTCCGCTGTCTTCGAAAGCTGTTCTATCTCAGACTTCGTGGGTTGGAACTGCAAAGCCATTCCTTTCCAATAATATTTCAGGTCATTCGAGCGCCAACCGGCATACATCGCTTCCCAGGACTTTCCAGATTCGCCGGCAAACGCCAGGTTACCAGGATGAATGGCACGCCCATAATTCTGGAATCTGCAGTCCATGGAAATTCGCAGGTGCTGCGAACGGTTCACTGAAGCAGCGTGCACGGTCAGGCCGTGAAAGATAAGCACATCGCCGGCATTGATCTGGCCGCTTGCCCAATCACCTTCTGTCAATTCTCCGGTTGGAATCTCAGGAACGTGCAGATTCTCGTCTTCATGGTCGATGACGCCAAAACGGTGAGAGCCCTCCAGTATCTGCAAGGGGCCCAGGTCGGTTGGGCAATCGTGAAGGGGAATCCAGCAGGTAAAGCACTCTGTATCTCCACTCATGAAGCGGTAATCCTGATGCGCATGAACCGTAAGGCTCTCGCAATTCGGGAAAATCAACCGTCCAATTGGCTTGGGGTGAACCAGCACCTGCTCACCCACCAGCATGTTCATCACACCCTTCAGTGCGGGATGATGCGGCAACGCATGAAACGATTCCAGACTGAAGACTTCGCGGTAGGTTCGTTTGAAATCTGGATCGGGATCGCCGCACGCAGCGCAGTTGTTAGCCATGTGCTCGATTGGGTCATGGCCGGGTAGCAACCAGCCTGCATCGGACAGTATTTCCGTAACCTCGCCGAGCACGTGCTGTATATCGGATTGAGGAATCAGACCGCGGATGAGGGCATAGCCTCTAGAGTCGAGTCCCTCCTTGAGGGAACGCGGGTCAAGATCACATATTGGGATTTCACGAAACGGCTTCATTGGTTCAACCTCGATCGAATTGCACGCTCCGGGCACTTCTCGACAGCAAGCCCGTGATTGTGGGCGGACACTTGCGAGTTCGATTCCAACCATCAAGGAAGTAAACATTCTGGACATACCAGCTTGAAGAAAGGCTCGAACTATCGCACAGCAGTCACTGTAGCAACCTGTGCCATCCAATGTGTCTCTGCATGGTCTTCCGTTTGTCAATTGATTGTCATTCGCATCGTTTGAGGACTTGTCGCATGAGCTGCAGTCAGCGGCACAGCGTTAGCCTTCCGGAGAATTCCTGCAACGGCTTCTTCCGGAGACTGAATCGACAAGATTGTGACAATCGCCTTACACCAACATGACAAGCCACCGAACCAGGGGCAGATACGTTGAAAGCAGAGCTTCTTCTCCCCGGCAAGGAAGACGGATGAATAAACGAGGCGACATTGCACTGGCACTGCATTCCGAGGTAAGTCCCTTGCCCGATGCAGGGTTGTGCGATGGAGATACACCATCGTTTGCCCGCCGAAAGCTCGTGCGTTCGGGAGAGATGCACGACCACATTTCTCCAGCGCTGCCGATTACCAAAATTGCGTCGACCCCATTGCGCGGCGAGCAGCAGATACGACTGGCTGCGCTTTTGACTCTTTGCGACCCGTTGCCCCAGCAATCTTTGCGAATGCTGACCCTCTCCAGGAAGGAGTGGGAGAAGTTACTGCGTTGGTTGCATCTCAGCGGCCTGGCACTATACTTTCTCAATCGACTTGTCGAGCTGGATCTCTGCGATCTGCTGCCCCCCTCTGTATTCACTCGCCTGCACCTGAATCTGATCGATAACACTCAACGAACGCGAAGCATGATCTCCGAATCGATCGCAATCCAACAGGAGTTTCAGAAGGCAGGGTTCACCTACGCCAACCTGAAAGGGCTGTCGCTTTGCCCGAGTTCAGTGATGAAGCCCGAACTACGCTTGCAGTTTGACTTGGATTTTCTGGTTGCTGAAAGGTATATGCCAGAAGCGCGAAGAATTCTGGAACGCCGAGGGTACCGCCTGAACCTCATGAGCGGCAGAAGCTGGGAATTCAGGTTCAATGAGCGGCCGTTGCTGGATTTGAAGGATATCTATAAGGACTTTCAATCCTATGCCGTGGACTTGCACGGTGAGTCCAGCGTCCCAGGCCGGCCGTCGCCACTCGGACGGTTGGAATGGCGTGAGTTGCACGGGTTGAGCATGCCGTCGCTTTCGCCCGTTGATTTGTTGTTGGGCCAGGGACTCCACGCTTTCAAACACATATTCGGCGGATACTCGCGCGCGGCACACTTGCTGGAGTTTCGTCGTCACGTGCTCAACTGCCGCGATGACAATGCGTTCTGGCGTGAGCTTCATATGGCGGCAAAACACCATCCGCGAGCCTCGTTGGAGTTAGGCGTTGTGACACTTCTGATAACGCGTGTCATGGGTGACTTCGCACCCCAAACATTTACGATGTGGACCGTTGATGGTCTTTCCGGGCCGGTGCGGCTCTGGGTGGAGATGTATGGACATCGCGTCGCTCTCGGGGGCTATCCAGGGGATAAGTTGCACCTGCTGCTCCAGAAGGAGCTTGAGTTCGCGGGCATCGCACAGAAACAAAAGCGGTCCCTTCGCGAGGTGCTCTTGCCTTTGCGGCTGCCACCGGTGATAAGAGCGCTTCCGAATGAGTCATTGCCTGTTCGGATTCGTCGCTATTCCATGTATCTTCAATTGATCCATGAACGTCTACGCTTTCACATTGTGGAAGGGTTTCGTTTCGCATTGGAGTGGCGCCGCTTGCGGCGCATGAAGGAACTCGCACAATGACGTTAACAATGCGGGCCGCCGCCGAGGCCTTTGACGCGATTGCGCCGGTCTTTGACCAACGCTTTGGTGCATGGCTGAGCGTGGCGGCACAGCGTCGTGGCGTCCGCGCGGCACTGTTGCGGTACTTTCCGAAACGCGGTCATATCCTGGAGCTGGGAGGGGGCACAGGCGAAGACGCAGCGTTCCTTGCAAAGGCTGGCTTCGACGTACTTCTGACCGATCCTTCGTCCACAATGGTTGCACTGGCAAAGGCCAAATTGTCCGCGTTTGGCGCACAGGCTGAGATCGCAACCGGGGAAGAGTTGGAGGATTTTGCTGCTCGTCACCTCTCCACCGGCGGAAGGCTTTTCGATGGCGCCTTCTCCAACTTCGCGCCACTCAACTGTGTCGTAGATCTTGGCCCCGTGGCGCGCGGACTCGCTCGGTTGCTCAAGCCTGGCGCCCCCGCCATGCTGGTACTTTTCGGCACCTTCTGCCCTGGCGAGATGTTGACTGAATTACTTCACAAGCGGCCGGATCAGGCGCTGCGGCGCCGCAAGCGCGGCCCATTTCCGGCGCGACTCGCAAAGCGTGAGTTTCCCATCGTCTACCATCGCCGCGCGGCATTGATTCGTGCCTTTGCTCCCTGGTTTGTGCTGGAGAAGCGTCTTGGAATCGGTGTGACAGTTCCGCCCAGTGCCGCCGAGCCGTGGATCTCGCATCAGCCGCGACTTCTTGGTGCGATGGAAACACTCGACCGCATGCTTTCCCGACCGCTGGCGCTCCTTGGCGATCATGTTGTTTACCAATTCCGTCGAACCGCCGAACGCTGAACGCGGATGATCGTTCAGCGTCACATTGATTATTCACTGGTTCTAGCGGTTACCGCATGATGAAGCCGGAGTTCCGCCCTCTCAACATGTACCGGCCCAAACCCTGATCTTCCATATTTCCAATTGTCGACAATTGAATGACTCCATCAAGACATTCTGGCGACACGCTTCTTTGCGTGGCGAGATACGCTTCCCATACAGAGCGATGAATGAGGTTCCTGTGAAGAATGATCGGCATGAAGGGAGCACATCCACGTTGATGACCTTGAAGAAGATCGCAGATGTGATCCTTCCAACCCGCTGGGCGGACTTCAACTTGTTGGCCTTTGAATGTGCCGATGATGACAAGTATGCAGAAGGAGAACCCGCCGAGACGGTTCTGGCCTTGACTTTGGGGAATATCCACGGAGCTCCTCCACTTGTTCGCATTCATTCTCAATGCATGACGGGAGAGGTCTTCCACTCCATGCGGTGTGACTGCTATGAGCAGCTTCATCTGGCCCTGCGCTCAATCGCGGAGCAAGGTGCTGGAGTGCTTGTCTACGAGCATCAGGAAGGCCGCGGCATCGGCTTGATAGAGAAACTCCGCGCCTATCAACTGCAGGATCAAGGGCTCGACACAATTGAAGCCAACCTTAGGCTTGGACACGCAGTGGACCTGCGCAATTATTCGCTTTCTGTAGAAGTCCTTCGGTTCCTCAACATTCGCTCTCTCCAATTGATGACCAATAATCCGGAAAAGATTGATGCCGTTCGTTCTGCAGGGATTGAAATCGCGAGGCGGGTGAGCGCCGATGTTCCAGCTAATCCGCATTCCGCTAAATATCTTGCCACCAAACGCAACAGGCTCGGTCATCTCTTTAACTCGACAGCGGATTTCCTGAATCCTAGCAACTACTCCGTTCCCAGCGGGGCGTTGCTGGACCTGAGCGACGATTCAGTCGGCACTGGACCAGACACCGAGTCGCAAGGGATGACATTGAGTTTACAATTCCGCGACAACTTCCCGCACAGGCAAGTCTACGCTACGTTTTACAGGCGGAGTGTGCCAGACCTGTGAATCCGCCTGGCACGCGCGGCGGCAGCGAGCGCGTGCTGGATCTGCCGGCGAGTAAGAATCCGAGGTGAACCGTGGCGCATGTCTTGCTGACGCACTCCTATCATCTTCCTTTCGACCCAAAGCAACTGCGGAAGATGCAGCCCTATATGCCGCTTGGCACGCTGTATGCAGCTACGGCACTGCGAGAGAATGGTATCTCCGTCGTAACGTTCGATTCCATGCTTGAAGAGCCGTCCGCAAAGCTTGATTCGCTCCTCGCGACGTGCAAGCCGCAAATCGTTGCAGTCTATGAGGACGATTTCAACTTTCTTTCGAAAATGTGCCTCACGCGCATGAGAGACGTGGCGTGGAAGATCGCAAAAGCGGCGCGGGCCATGGGCGCGATTACAGTCGTGCACGGATCGGATTCGACCGACAATCCTCTGCTGTTTCTTGAGAATGGATTCGACTATGTGCTATCCGGAGAAGCAGAGGAAGCACTGGTGCGGCTTTGTCGCTCGATACTAGACGCAGAAGAGGTACCGCAATTAGACGGCATGGTGAAACTCGATGAGCGCGGACGCCTGGTGCGCAGTTCACAGCGATTGTCAAAGAACCCTGCATGGTCGGAACTTCCCTTGCCCGCGCGTGATCTGATTGACATGGAGCCGTATCGTAAAGCTTGGGTAGATGCTCACGGTTATTTCTCCACAAACATGGTGTCAAGCCGTGGATGCCCCTACAAATGCAATTGGTGCGCAAAGCCCATCTCCGGCAATAAATTCCATTTGCGCTCGGCAGCAGCCGTTGCCGAAGAAATGAGATTGCTAAAGGTGTCGGCAGGGGTTCAGCACATCTGGTTTGGCGATGATGTCTTCGCACTGGACCGGCACTGGGTGCAGCGATTCGCCGAGGAGATTACAAGAACAGATGCGGCTGTGCCTTTCAAGATTCAGTCTCGCGCTGACCTGATGAGCGAAACAACTGTTCGAAACCTGAAGGCAGCAGGATGTGCCGAAGTGTGGATGGGAGTCGAATCGGGATCGCAAACTGTGCTCAACGCGATGGACAAAGGTCTGACTCTCTCCTCTGTCCGTGCAGCCCGCCGCTCGCTCAAAGAAGCCGGCATTCGCGCCTGTTATTTCTTGCAGTTTGGTTATCCAGGGGAAACCTGGGCCGAGCTGCAAGAGACGATAGGTCTTGTGCGGGAGACACGACCGGACGATGTTGGAATTTCATTCTCGTATCCCCTGCCGGGGACGGTTTTTTATGAGCACGTTCGGGAGCAGCTAGGACAGAAGCGGAACTGGACGGATAGCGATGATCTTTGCATCATGTTCTCCGCGGCCTATACGACTGATTTCTATCGCTCTGTGCGCGACGCTTTGCACGTAGAGGTCGATGCCTGGCGGGCGCCAGACGTGTCGTCCGAAACAGAAGCCAAGATAGGCGCTATGTGGGAAATCGTCAGTGACCTCGAGCCGCTCAGCCGCAATCCGGACGCATTCGCCTCCCCCGCAAGAACTGCTCCTGTTGCCTCTTCATTTTTCGTGCCCATCGGACAACTCGCGTCAATCAGGGAGGGCTGAATGCGGGAACTTCTTCCTGCTAAACGTGTTCGCGTGTCTGCGCGATCCAATGCAGCCGCATACGAAGAGTACAAAGGAATGCGAACGTTCATCTCCGATGCGTCCGCGTTTCAGGGCGTTCGCCCGCAATGCCCGCGCTGCAAAGCCAATACCGACGAGTTGAACTGTCAATTCTGCGGACTCCAAATGCCAGTACAAAATGGAATCGTCAACGCCCTGCGGCCGGACCGGGCAGCGCACTTTGCACGCTTCATAGGCGACTATGAGCACATCAGAGCGGCAGAAGGCAGATGGAGCCGGCAGGACGATTTCTATTTGAGTCTTCCTTATAAGGACGTCTCGGGAGAAAACAGCAAACAATGGAAGATCAGAGCGTGCAGCTTCGACTATTTGATGAAGCACGTGCTGAATCGTAATTTTCAGCATAACGGTGGACGGATTTTAGATCTGGGAGCGGGAAACTGCTGGATGAGCTACCGTCTGGCGCTCGCCAACTTTCGTCCATTCGCTGTGGATCTGCTTACCAACGATCGCGATGGTATGGGAGCGGCCGAACACTTTCGAAGCCACTTGCCCGTGTTGTTCCCGCGGTTTCAGGCCGAGCTCGTACACCTGCCTTTTCAGGATGAGCAGTTCGATGCCGCCATATTTAATGCTTCTTTCCATTACGCCGAAGATTATGTAGCCACTCTGCGCGAGGCCCTTCGATGCGTAAGAATCGACGGAGCGGTCATCATCTGTGACACGCCTTGGTATTCCCGCGAAGAGAGCGGCAGGAGGATGGTGGCGGAGCGCACTTCCGCTTTCTTTGAACGGTATGGAACTGCATCGGACTCCATCAAGAGTCTTGAGTATCTGACGGATGAACGTCTCCGGACCCTCGAGGAGCAGCTCGGCATTCGTTGGACCATCTATCGTCCGCGATACGGTCTTAAGTGGGCGATGCGCCCCCTTGTGGCGAGGCTCCGTAATCGGCGCGAGCCATCGCGGTTCAGAATCTATGCCACCCGGAAGCCATGAATGCGAATGTTCAGGAATGCCTCGGCCGACTCTGGTTCTGGCGGTTCACAGGGAGCGTTGGTTAATTAGCGCTCGTTTGATCTCTGGGCGCGATTCTCACCCAGATCAAGATCTGCGTTGGTCGAGGAGGGCTGAAACTTGAATGCGCAGCGGCAAAGCCAGTTGGTGATTCGCGGAGTTCGATGCGCCGTCGGGCCGAATGAGACGAGATATGCTACGGTAGCCGCAGACGCTACTCTGGAGCGGCTTCCGCGCGCAGTACTGCGCGGTCTGAAGCTCTTGTCGATCGACGGATTCATACGCTGCCTCCGCGCGCTGGTGAAGGCGTCGTTGCAGAAAGCTGATGAAGTGTTGGGAACAGACGAGATGCGGCTTGGATGCAGAAAGCTTCTCATCCCCGCGGGCGCGGTGGCTGAACATGTCAACTGAACGACAGTCGTGGCACTTTGGGGTGATTTCTTTGACGGGCACAGGACATCTGAATTCGCTCATCCTGCTGTCGCAGCATCTGAAAGATCGAGGGCACAAGATTACATTCTTCGGAAAACCCAAGATAGAAGACCGAGTGCGTCAGGCTGGGCTCGATTTCTTTCCCGTAGGGACGGGCAGGTCCTCTTTCAAAGAAAAGAAAGCACAACTCAGCAATTCGAAACTGCTCTCTCATTTTTTTGCGCTTCAGTTCAATCTAAGACGGATCGCGCACGACCTGGACATGTATCTCCAGGAAACACCCTCCGCACTGAGGCAAACGGAGGTGGATGCGCTCCTCGTCGACGAGATCGCATTCACCAGCCCAACTGTAGCGCAGATTGCGCGCTTACCCTATTTCATAATCTCTCCCTCCGTTCCTCATGTCTTCGGCTGGGATGATTTTCCATGGTTCGCGGGGTACAAGTATTCAGCGTCGTGGCTTTCCTCGATAGAGACTGCACTTTTTGAGGTTTCTGCGCTGCGCATGCATGGACCGATTCGGCGGGCGCTCGATAAGTACAGGCGTCAGGCCGGAATGGAACCTGTTCGACAAGCCCGAAAGTCGTTTCCCGAACTGGCGCAAATCACCCAGCTCCCGGAGTGTCTCGACTTACCGCGCTCCACGCTCCCCGGCAACTTTCACTACACCGGGCCGTTTACGAATCGAACCGCAAGGTCACACGTCGACTTTCCCTGGGATCGACTCGATGGCAGACCCATCATATACACGTCTTTGGGCACGACACGCAATGTGCAGGCATTCGTGTTTCGCCTCGTCGCAGAGGCTTGCCAGAATCTTGACCTGCAGTTAGTGATCTCTCTGGGTGGTCGTTTCGATCCGAAAATGTTTGCTGATTTGCCGGGCAACCCAGTGGTGACGAAGTTTGCCCCTCAACTCGAACTCTTGAGGCTCGCGACAATAGTGATTACGCATGGTGGAGCAAACACGGTGTTTGAAGCGCTGATGGAGGGAAAGCCGATGGTCGCCATTCCGCTTGCGCTTGATCAGCCGGCAGTCGCAGCCCGTCTGGCGCGCCTGGGAATTGCCGAGGTACTTCCGGTCATGCGGCTTTCGACCGGGAAGATCCATAAAGCTGTGACAAAGCTTCTGAACGATCCAAGCTATCGCGATGCGGCCGTGAAGATGCAAGCAGAGCTTCACTCTCTCCACGGATTGCAGCGAGCAGCCGATGTAATTGAAGAATCACTGCAGGAGCATGCCGGTACTGTTCGACGTGATTCGGTGGCTGCTTATCACCGCGAAGCGGAGGACTTTGAAAATGTCTCATTTATCCCGCGATAAAAGGTCAAGCGTAAGGATGCCCTGGCTGAGATCGCAATACTGAAGTTCGTATGTCGGGATATCCCAGAGAATCTCCAGAATCCTCTCGTGTTTCGCCCGAACCTCTCCGGCAGAGTAGAGCTCGCGGCGCGCGCGCTCCGTAGCAGTTCCATTCGGCAGACGAATGAGTCTTCCAACTGCTGAAGGATTCCGGCTCAAATAAACAATAAGATCCACGGTTGCCTCAGTCGCAGTATTCTCGACCGGAAGTTCCGAGATGGGAACCTCAATCGAGGGCTTTCCCTCCATGCGCGGAGTCAGCCCAAAGCGTTCCAGCTCTGGGAAGAGCGCCTTTGCCGAAGGGCGGAAGCGTGCGCGGTGGGAGTGTCCTATAACGCGCGGGACCTTGGAATCGTTGATGAGATAACTTGTGTCGTCCGAGGTATAGGTCCATCCAGCGCGCGCACATGCATAAGCGAGTGTCGATTTGCCGGCACCGGAGTCGCCAATAAGTAGAATACCTTTCCCGTTCTTGCTAACACAGGCGGCGTGAAGGTCGGTTACCACCGATGCACCGAGCAGCAAGTAAACGGTTTTTTCGAGAAAGTTACAACGGAAATAGACCCTGTTATTTACCGCTGCGCTTGTCACCCAGGTGAAATTGATGCATGACCTGAGGTCCAGCAGAGCCTGGTTATTGACATCGGCGACCAGGGAATACAAATGGTTATATTCGCGCCGGGTCGGTTCCGGCGGACAGTCCGACGCACCTCCGTAACTGACCCCGACGCGTATCTGCAACGTTGCGCATCTCCGAGACAACCGGCCATGACCAAAGCTCTCGTTGGCGGCTTCCAGTACTGCTGTGTCGTTCGTAATGATCTCCACAGGATAGCCAAGGGGGTAGAAGATGGCTCGGTGCGGGAGATCCATATCGCAAAGGAGCGCATCTTGCGGACGGCGAGATGTGCCAGCCTCCCCTGTGCCGGAACCTTCCAGTTGAACGACCTCGTTAACCATTACCTGTGTGCCTTCCATTTCTTTTTGTCAATTCCGACGGCTCATCGGCGTTATACCTCGGTGGCCCAGTTGCCGAGGCTCGATTAGCGCACATCGGACAACAAGTGAAGCCACACGATGGCTACGAATCTGCCTATTCATGAAGCTCTCCGCGCCGTTGAACAACTTTCAAGTCCCAGGCACCCACCGTGCCGTCCCGCCATTCTGCTTACGCACACGTCACATCATTCACAAGGGTTAGCATCTTGCGAAGGTTGGAATGTCAGGCAAATGTTTTCGCAATGTCATTTCTCTGACGACATATTCCGATGTCTGATCCGACGGCGCCACGCGCTGATCTTTCAGGGTTCAGAGTCATCGTGAATCGGTTCCAATCGCTGTCCTGCGAGCTTCATAGAATGCAAAACAAAGGAATGACAATTCGCTGACGAACGCATGACACCCGTGCTCCCGCAGTTCTTTACGGTCAAAAGCGGAGAGCAAAATGCCCATGCGGCAGCCCGTCACCTATGCCCAATTGAAAAGCATGATTCCGAGCAATCGCTCGCTCGCGTGCGTTCAAGGTGCCCGCCTGTCTCGGTTCGCTTGCCTCTTAGCCGCGTGGGTCACCACGCTCTCTTTTGTCGCTGCAAGCCCCGCAAACGGCCAGACGCCTACCACTGCAACGATTCAGAGCGCGGCAGGAGCCTCCACAGGTGAAAATGGCGGCGCATACACCGCCTCTTCGCCTTACAACGCCGATTCGGGAATCGATCGCGATGATTCGACGAGTCCCTCCATCATGGCACGGCGTACTGCACTCACAGCAGATCAGATCAGCGACATCCTGCAGCAAAGCCCCGATCTCGTGGTGGAGTTGAAGTCTCAGTTGGCGGATCGCATGCAGCAGCAGGGAATCCAGGTCAATGAGAACGAGATCTCCGATGAGATGCTATACGGCCAGATCGCGGCCAACGCAGACCTGCGCGCAAGTATCACAACTGTGTTGCGCGCGCGCGGATATGTATCTGACGATGATCTCCAGTCTTCATCATCGAGCTTTACGGAGCAGGATGGCAACGATCCGATGTCGCATACTCAACGCTCTCAATTGCCGAATGACGGCGCGGTTGCAACCGGCAACGACGCAGGCTCTCGTGTGAGTGAAGGATTGGCAGGAGTTGATGGGAGTGGAACTTCGGCGACAGTGGCGGAATCAATGCGTTCGAATCGCAGCCGGCAGAGTCAGTTGGAGAACCCGCGGGGACAGGAGAAGGCGAACGCATCGACTGACGTGCCCAAGGTTCTCCGCCAGCCTGCGCCCTACAATCTGCAATCGCTGCGCGATCTTTACACTCAAATACCGGATGAGACTGCGGGGTTAAAGCGCTTTGGGTCGGACGTCTTCGTGAATCGCGAAGTTTCTGCGGCGGCGCGCGGAATCTCTAGCCGGGACACGCCGCTCGACGTGCCTTTGGGCCCGGACTATGTCCTCGGGCCTGGGGATACGCTCACAATTCATCTCTGGGGGGGCACCACGCAGAGCATCACTCGCGCCATCGATCGTGACGGGAGCATCTTTCTCCCTGAAGCGGGATCCGTCGGAATCGCAGGGCTCCCGCTCGGGCAAGCGCAAACCCTGATTGAGAGCGCGCTCAAGCAGCAATACCGCAATGCGCAGGTTGTTGTAACTGTCTCGCGGTTGCGCTCGGTGCGTGTGTATGTGGTCGGCGATGTGCAGCGGCCAGGTGGGTATGACATCAGCTCACTTTCAACTCCGTTGAGTGCACTGTATATCGCGGGCGGCCCGACAGCGGCTGGATCGCTTCGTACGCTGCACCACTATCGTGGGAAGCAACTGGTCGAAGATGTCGACCTCTACGACTTTCTGCTTCATGGCATCCGTAGCGGAAGTGCTTCCTTTGAAAGCGGAGACACGCTTCTCGTGCCTCCCGCCGGCCCCCTGGTCGCGGTTTCAGGCGCAGTCAAGCGTCCGGCGATCTACGAACTCGGGGCCGGGGAGACAACACTCGCCACAGTGATTGACGACGCTGGCGGGTATACCGCAGCGGCCTCCCTGAGCCATATCAGAATTGAACGCATCGATGCGAATCGCCAGCGTGAGACGGTAACTCTGCACGATGCCGGCAATCAAAGCTCTCAGACGGATCAAGGCGACATTGCTACGTTCGCGGTGAAGGATGGGGACCGAATTCGCGTTGAGCCGATCCTGCCGTATAGCCAACGCGCCATTTATCTTTCAGGCCACGTGGTCCGTCCAGGACGCTTGGCTTATACCGACGGCATGCGTCTCAGCGATGTGCTTCACAGCTATCAGGATATGCTGCCGGAGCCGGCGGCTCATGGAGAGATCGTCCGACTCATTCCTCCCGATCTGCACGCTGAGACCATCGACTTCAATGTCCCCGATGTGCTGATTGGGAATGCGAATGTCGATCTGCAGCCGTTTGATACCATCCGGGTCTTCGGGCGCTATCAGGTAGATTCGCCTACAGTGACGGTTCTCGGTGAAGTCCTGCGCCCTGGCAAATACCCCATGTCGCAGGGCATGACCGCCGCGCAATTGGTTCGGATGGCGGGAGGCTTCAAACGCGACGCTCTGATGGAAAGCGCCGATCTCACCAGCTATGACGTAAAGAACGGAAATGGAATCGTCGAAAACCTGGTGACCGTGCCGATCGGAGCGGCAGTTACAGGAGCCGATCCACACGCAGACGCCCCCCTCAAGCCAGGAGACATTCTGGCGATCCATCAGATCACCAACTGGGAGAACATCGGCCAGTCAGTAACGATCAAAGGCCAGGTCAGGTATTCAGGCAGTTATGGCTTTCAGGATGGTGAGCGCCTCAGCTCGGTCCTGCGGAGAGCAGGAGGTCTTCTGCCTGCCGCCTATCCGATCGGGGCGGTGCTGATTCGCGGTCAGGTCAGAGAACTGGAGGAAAAGAGCCGTGACGAGCTCATTCGCCAGATCGAGACGAACTCCGCGGCGGCAAGGCTTTCGCCCAGCCTCGCAAGCTCAAATGGGGCTGGGGAAATGCAGCTCATCAAGCAGCAGCAAAGTCAAGTGCTCGCTGATCTGAAAAATCACCCCGCAACCGGCCGCATGGTGATTCACATCGGCGCCGACATAGACAGTTGGGCAAACACGCCAGCCGATATCGAATTGCGCCGAGGCGATGTGCTTACCATCCCCAAGCGGCCTGGATTCGTGCTTGTCAGCGGTGAGGTATACAACGCGACCGCTCTAACGTTTACACCCGGAAAAACCGCGGCCTGGTATCTCAGCCGCGCGGGCGGTACCAACGGTACCGCGGATCGGAAAGAGATATTCATCATTCGCGCGAATGGCTCAGTTGTTGGCCGCCACTCGGGAGGATTATTCGATGCCCATGTTCTCTCCACCAGGCTCAATCCGGGCGATGTTGTTGTAGTGCCGCAGAAGATCATCGGTGGCTCGTTGTTCTGGAGGGCCCTGTTGACTGCAGGCCAGTTTGCTGCCTCCATCGCTATCACTTCCGGCGTTGCGGCAGCGGTGCTTTAGCCGCCGGCGTTCAATGATGCAATCTCTCAGGCCTCTTGCTCTGTGCTGAACGATGAATCTTAACCATCAAGTCGCCAGTTTTCCGGATCGGCAAGACGCGCAGCAATTCCGCGCCCTGGATATGGTGCGGCCTTTGGCAGTGAGGGCGAGACAATGACTCCCGAGTCTGTTATTGCAATCCTAGATCGAGAAGAGCTGATGCCAATTGCGCACCAGCCGCAGTGGGCTGTCCGCGCCATGTTGCTTTGGAAGCACCGCCGTATGCTTGTGCGGATTACGGCAATCTCTCTTTTGGTAAGCCTGGGCATTGCATTCATTCTTCCCAAGCAGTACAAGTCCAGCGCAAGCATTATGCCGCCGGATCAGCAGGGTTCCGGCGCCATGATGCTTGCCGCACTAACTGCCCGTTCGGGAAACCTGGGAGCGTTAGGCGGCCTCGCGGGTGGATTGCTGGGCGGGCACACCTCGACCGCATTGTTTATTGACCTGCTCCAAAGCGCTTCGGTCAGCGGTCATCTCATTGACCGGTTCAATCTGCAGCATGTTTACCACAACCGATATCGCATTGACACTGCCAAGCACCTTGCGCGAATTACGAAGATCACCGAGAACAAGAAGAGCGGCGTAATCACCATTGAGGTGCAGGATACAGATCGCGCGCGGGCTCGCGATTTGGCGCAAGGCTACCTTGACGAGTTGAACAACCTGGTGCTGCGGACCAACACTTCGTCCGCGCACCAGGAACGCGTTTTCATTGAGCAGCGCCTGCAAAAGGTCAAGGCAGATCTGGAGAAAGCACAGCTTGATTTGAGCGAATTCTCAAGCACGAACAGCACGATCGACATCAAGGAACAGACCCGCGCGATGGTGGATGCCGGTGTCCGCGTGCAGGCAGAACTCCTGATCGAGCAGTCTGGGCTGGAGTCGCTGCGCCAGATCTATGGCGACGGCAATGTGAGAGTTCATGAAACGGAAGCGCGCATTGCAAGTCTGAAGGGCGATCTTGCCAAAATGACCGGCTCCTCCGCTCCTCTGACGGATGAAGACATTCATAACACCACAGGGGCAGAACCCGGTGCAGGCGAGAAAGAGGGAGCGCTCTATCCTCCACTCCGCCAGTTGCCGCGACTTGCCGTGCCTTACGCGGATCTCTACCGGACGGTCCGTGTCCAGGAGACGTTATTTGAGCTCCTTACGCAGCAGTACGAAATGGCCCGTATTGAGGAAGCCAAGGACGTTCCGCCAGTGAATGTCATTGATTTTCCAGCATTGGCGGAGACGAATTCGGGGCCGCACCGCCGCATTCTGACTTTGCTTCTTACGTTCCTCTCATTCGCATGTGCGTCAACCATAATTCTTTTCCGTACCCATTGGGCCATGATCGATATAAGCGATCCACGCAAGGCGCTCGCGGCGGAGATCTTCACCGTATTGCGGCGTCGCATTCACTCCATCTTTGCGTTGAATCGAGGCGCCGCATGAGGAAGCACCTGACAAATGCCCTGCATTGCGTTCTGGGCGACGCCTCGTATCCGCCGATTGCTGACAAAGTTCCGGGGGAGGCAAGATTGTGAAGATTCTGATCGCTGCTGCCTCATTCGCTTCCAATATGTCCGGATTGCAGCGTCACGCCCTGAACGTTGCGCGCTGTCTTTTGCCAGAGCCGGAAATCTCGACCCTGCATTTCGTTATCGCGCCGTGGCAGCGAAGCTTTGTACAGGCTGCGGGCTTTCTTCAGAATGCACGGTTTGTAACTCACGTTGCCGAAATGGATCGAAGCTCTCTGAGCCGGAATCTCTGGTACTATCGCAATCTCCCGGAATTGGCAACTCAACTTCAGGCCGATGTGGTCCATCTATCCTATCCCATGCCGGTGAATGCGGTTGCGTTCAAGTGCCCAACGATTGTTACGCTGCATGATTTGTATCCCTATGAGATACCGATGAACTTTGGCTTTCCGAAGTTCATCTTCAACCGCATGGTCCTTCAGCAATGCCTTCGCAATATTGATGCAATCGCCTGCGTCTCCGAGATTACGCTTCTGCGTTTAAAACAGTATTTGCCTTTTGCCGTAGGTCAAAAGGCGGTACGAATATATAACTGCATCGAGCGCGAGCCAATCCGAATCGCGCAATCTCCACTTCCCAGTTGGCACAGTGAACGCTTTTTGCTCTGCGTCGCACAGCATCGCCGCAACAAGAATATCCCTCTTCTGATCAGAACATTCGACCGCATGTTGCGCGCCGGCCAGGTCGCATTGGATATGAGGCTCTTGGTCATCGGAATCGCTGGGCCGGAGACACGCGATATCCACCGCATGGTGTCAACCCTCGGACTCAACGGTAAGGTATGTTTCCTCGAAGGCGTATCGGAAGCGGAACTGCAATGGTGCTACATGCAATGCGAGGCAGTTGTGTCTCCGTCCACAGTCGAAGGGTTCGGTTTGCCGATCGCCGAAGCCCTCCTTGCTGGCTGTCGAATCGTCTGTTCAGACATCCCGGCATTTCGTGAAGTAGGGGATGGGCAATGTCGCTTCGTGACCTTGGAGAAAAACGCGGAGGATATGCTTGCAGCGGCAATTGTCGCCGCCCTCAACGAGCCGAAAGGATCGCCGAGGACCCTGCAGCAGTTCTCCGCTCCGGTTCTTGCCAAGCAGTACACAAGTCTCTATCGCAGGCTCATAGCTTCTGCCATTCCCTTGGAGAATGCCGCGGTTGCCGCGTCGATCAATCCAGCAGTCTCAGGAAGACAGTCCTTATGAAACGGACCAACGGCCGGCCGGCTTTGCAGCGAAGGGAGGATGAGCATGAGCGCATCTGAGTCCGCCACGCCGCACCTCTACGCCAAAGCAATCGCCGCTTCAAACGAGGACCAACTTCGGGCGAACCATGCTCAGCTCTTCTGCAATGTGCTGGCCCGTGTCGAGATTGCAGCGGACTTTCTCACTTGCGCTGCCGGAATGTTTGCAGCTTACGCTCTTGGCATCTTGCTGCATATCGCCCGTCAGACTCAATATCCGCTGCGCGAGGCAGTTGCCGCAAGTATCATGGTCGGCCTGTGTTCGGCGCTGTTTCTGCAATGGAACGGTGCCTATCGCGGAGGTGGCAGCCTGCTCCAGATTCATGAGACGGAACGCACAATTCGGGTTCCCGCCCTGTCCGTGCTCCTGCTGCTCGCATTCAGTCTTCTCTTGGATTTGAGAATTTCCTATGCCGCCATTCTTATGGCTCTCATCGCTATTCCCGTTCTGTTGATTCTGCAGAAGCTGATGTTCTTCTCCATCATCCGCACATTGCATCTCAGGGGAGTTGGCATCGATCGGGCAGTGATTTACGGAGCTGGAAACGCAGGAAAGCGCTTCGTCTCTGCACTTTTTCAATCACCGAGACATGGTCTTCTTCCAGTTGCGGTCATCGACGATAACTCCTGCCTCGATGAAAAGGCCATTTTTGAAATGGGGTATCGGCGCCGCCGTTCGGTTCCCGTTCAAAGAGGGCCCATCACTCCTGAGATGCTCAAGTCCGCTCAGTGCAGCGTGCTTATCGTGGCGCTCCCGAATCTCTCATCGGAGAGACAGAACGCAGCTGTATATGCGGCAAAACAAGCTGGAGTGAGGATCGCCTTTCTCTCCGGCCTGGAGCTGCAGGAGCAACTGTGGACGCATTCGATTGACCTCGACGGCTTTTCGTTAACTACCATGGTTGAGCCGCTCACCTCCTGGCATTACACAATTGTCAAGCGAACGATCGATCTGATCTTGTCCGCATTCCTGATGGTACTGATTGCCCCTCTGCTCTTCACGATTGCTTTCATCATAAAGCTCGACTCGCCTGGTCCTGCGCTATTCGTCCAGAAGAGAGTCGGCCGCAATGGAGAGCTTTTCAACATTTACAAATTCCGCTCTATGTATGCGAACGCGCCAATGTATGACTTCTCTCCGGCCACGTCGGACGATCCTCGAATTACGAGAATCGGAAGGTTCATGAGGCGGACAAGTTTGGATGAACTCCCTCAATTGATGAACGTATTCCTGGGAAACATGTCGCTTGTGGGACCGAGGCCGGAGATGCCCTTCATCGTGCAGGAATACACTCCTGAGCAACGACAGAGACTACAGGTGATTCCTGGGATTACCGGACTGTGGCAACTAAGCGCCGACAGAGCCTCCCTGATCCACGAAAACATTCAGTATGACCTCTACTACATTCGCAACCGCGGCATCTTTATGGATATTGCCATTCTGATTCATACGTTATTTTTCGCTATTCGGCGAGACGTAGGATCATGCCGGCTTCCACGTTTGCCGCTCAACAAACAGAAGTCGTCCCTTGTGCAATGGAATCGCTAGTGCAGCGGAGTCTTTCAATGATCGATTATGATTTGTCGCTTCCGTGCGCCAATGTGCTGGGTGTGCGGGTATCTGCTGTCGATCTGAAGTCAGCCGTCGATCTGTCCGACCAGTGGATCAGATCGGCCAGGGGCCACGGTTACATCTGCGCAACTGGTGTGCATGGAGTCATGGAAGCTCATGCGGATTCTGAGGTTCGCCAAGCCCTGAATCACGCATTTCTTAATGTTCCGGACGGGATGCCAATGTCCTGGGTTGGCCATCTACAGGGCTTTCGAAACATGGATCGAGTCTTCGGCCCGGACCTCATGATGGCAATGTGCCGATTGTCGGTCGAGCGTGGCTATCGTAACTTTTTCTACGGCGGCAAGCCCGGAGTGGCCGCCCTCCTCGGCGAAACGCTTCAGAGAAAAATTCCGGGACTCCAGGTGGTTGGGACATATACTCCTCCGTTCCGAAGCCTGACTTTGGACGAGGAGAAGGAAGTTCTGGGTCAGGTGAGGGAATCCCGGCCGCATATCTTCTGGGTAGGCCTGAGCACTCCGAAACAGGAGCGGTTCATGGCGCAACATGTCGATTACCTTCAGGTGCCGCTGATGTTCGGTGTAGGAGCGGCATTCGATTTTCACACCGGAGCCATTCGTGACTGCTCTGCGTGGGTCAAGCGCTCAGGTCTCCAGTGGCTGCATAGGCTCATACAGGACCCCGGACATTTGTGGAAGCGCTATCTCCGCAATAATCCCGCATTTCTTTGGCACATTGCGTTGCAGCTTTCGCGATTGCGGCAATATCCCTCTGGGGCGGAAACCACCTTGACGGGGCCAATTCATACGATGAAGAACGTTGGGCGCGGGCTCTGACTTGAGTTCAAAACGATAGCAGCGGCTTTGCCCAATATTCTGCCTACCAGCTCTCCCTGGGGGCTGCGACTTAGTGCGATGCTCATGCGGGCGAACCCACTTAGAATCAGCACTGTTGGTAACCCATCACTCTTCGTCGCAGTCCACATAGATTTTGTTTTTCGTGCTTCAAGTCATTCGTGGCGTTAGGTCTGGAGTTCGTCCCCCGCGGCGGTTCCCTGGGCGTAACCTATAACCTTCTTGATCTCGGCCTCTTTCCGCACCGCATTTGCGGCTCCATCAGGCTCCGCCAGTTAAACTAGAAACTGTGGACTGCGCTAGAGGGATCGCGCGCCCGGACAAGGCACAAATGCACCCAAATCTTCACTTTAATGCTGTCCAGATTCTGTGGACTTTGACCTTCGCCGCGGAGCTGGTGCTGCTCGTCGTGCTGCTGGGGCGCGACCGGGTAAAGCGCTTCCCCTGGTTCACCATCGGAATTCTCTTGATGGCTCTGCGCCTGCTGGCCAGCCGCCTGCTCTCAGGCAGGATGCCGACCATGTCGCTCGGCGCAATCTTCATCGTCATGGCCGATGTTTCCGCCATCGTTGGCTTCCTCGTGATTGTGGAGATGGCCCGGCGGGCCTTTGCCCCCGTGCGCCGCCTGACCTGGTTTGCCTACGCGCTCGCAGTGCTGGTTGTGGGAGTGGGAATCCTGGCTGCCTGGGGGCCCTGGCCGGCATGGAAGACCCTCGCAGCCGATTCCTACATCGCCGATCTGCGCCTCATGCAACTGGGCGCCCAGAAGCTTGACATGCTGATCGACCTGCTCACTGTCGAGCTTGGCCTGCTGGTGGTGCTGCTTGGCCGCCGTTACGGCGCGGGCTGGCATACCCACACGCAGCGCATCGTCATTGGACTCTCAACCGCGTCCGCCGCGCAACTGGCCGTGCAGGCCGTCTGGCAGTTCATTGCCCGCACCGCAATTCCGCACTCCCAGGCGGAGTACGAGCGCATCGTCGGCTTGCGCGACAAGCTCTTCAACGCCAACGGCGCTCTCTACGTGGCTGTCCTGATCTGGTGGATTGCCTGCCTTTGGATTGACGAACCCGGCGCGGTTCGTGAACAGGCAGCGAAGCTTCAAGCGAAGATCGAAGCGAACCAAGCTGCAGAACGCCCCGGGATCGACTGACCCCTGACCCCTGACCCCTGACCCCTAAATATGGCAGCTTGCCTGCCCGCGCTTTTCCAGATATTTCTGGTGGTATTCCTCTGCCCGCCAAAAGGTCTGTGCCGGTTCAACCCTGGTAACAATGCGCTTGGGCTTGAATCGCCCCTCAGCCGCTAGTTGCTCAATCTTTGCCAGCGCCTCCGCCTCCTGCTCAGGCGAGTGGAAGAAAATGGCCGAGCGGTATTGCGTACCCCAATCAGGACCCTGCCGGTTGAGCGTGGTGGGATCGTGCAGGGCGAAAAATACGTCCAGCAGTTGCTCATAGCTCACCTTGGCCGGATCGAAGTCCAGCTCCACCACCTCTGCGTGCCCGGTCGAATCGGTGCAGACGTCTTTGTAGCTGGGCCGTTCCAGCTTGCCGCCCTCATAGCCCACCGCCGTCGCCGTCACGCCCGGAATGGCAGCGAACGCCGCCTCCACGCCCCAGAAACACCCCGCCCCAAATGTTGCCTTTTCCATGCTCATATTCCTTCAGATGCTTCCACCCAACCAACAGTAACAAAATCTGGCCGACCTCTGTCGCCGGGTGGAAAATTGCCGGGTGGGAAATTGCGAACCTCGCAGGCCGCGCAAGCGGTCCGCCGCGGCGGACCCCACCGCAGGTGGTTACACTAGAAATCGATGACCGGAAATCTCTTCGACGCTCCCAATACATCCTCGGTCCAGGACGGCTGGTTCACCGCCCATTGCGACGGCGGTTCCCGCGGCAACCCCGGCCCATCCGGTTACGGCGCTGTTGTTGAAGATCCGCAAGGCCGCGTCGTAGCCCGCCTGAGCAACTTCCTCGGCATTCAGACAAACAACTTCGCAGAGTACTCCGGCCTTCTGGCTGTATTGACCTGGGCAATCGAAAACGGCACGAAGCGCCTGCGCGTCGTCTCCGATTCTGAGCTGATGGTGAAGCAGATGAAGGGCCAATACAAAGTAGCCAGCCCGGTCTTGCGGCCCCTTTGGGAACAGGCCCGCCGTCTTTCGGCCAAAGTCGAACGATTTGAGATGCGCCACACGCTCCGCGGCGGCAACAAGGAAGCCGATCAGCTTGCGAACGAAGCGATGGACAAGGGGATGGGGCGTACGCCAGACCGGCAATCCGCCGAATCGCTGGCACGACGTGTGAGCGATGCACCCCTTAAGCCGACAACCACGCCCTCACAAAAACCATCCCAGATCGCCAATCAACCGCCGCCCGCCAAACCGACCCGTCAGATTCTCGAAGGCTACGTAAAAGGCGGAGTAGTTCATTTGTTAGAAGGCGAACTCCCCGAAGGCGTCTTCGTAAAAATCATCCGGGAGTAGCTGGAAAGAACGGGTTCCCTGTCACCTCGGCCCGGAGTCTGGGTGCCCCAGGTCTCGATTCTGAGACCTGGGACAGCATCAAGCTCAATATGCTCCCCGCTTGAACATTCGAATATCGGCGTTATGCTTTTCGCAGCCCCATAAATCAAAGAAGGCAACAACGATGATCGACCTTTGGCGGTTCTCCATTCTTGCGACGGTCAAACTCGCAAGAATGAGGGACCCGGTCACAGCTGAACACAAGAAAGAAGGCTAACGGGTGACCAAATCAATGCACGCGCTTTCTGCCCCCGCCGTTAAGGAGTTCTGTAATCTATGCAATCGGGCACATGAGTTATGGCTTAATCATCTCGAACTATTTGACAATAACCAGCGCAACGCTGAACTTATGAAATCGATTGCCAGTCGCGAATGGGAGCGACTCTCTGTCATCAGCCAGGAGTATTCATTACTTCAAGTCATCAAACTCCACGACAAAGCCGTCGTGAATGGCAATATCACGCTTGGAATTGACTACGTTCTCAAATATGGTGGTTGGCCTGATTCCGTACGCGATCGCCTCGAGGCACTAGAAAAAGAACTAGATGGTTTTGCATCTCAATTGCGCAGCGTTCGCAACAAGATATTGTCACATTACGATCTCGCCACAATCTTGGCAGCCGCTACGCTGGGAGGATTTGCCAAGGGCGATGATGTGAAGTACTTCGAGGATCTTCAGGAGTTTGTAAATATTGTTCGTGAGCAAGTCGTTGGAGGCCCATATCCGTTTAGCAACAACGTAATAAACGATATAGCGTATTTTTTGCGTACGATCAAGCCGTTGTAGAGATGCCGACGGCAATTAACCACTGCACCCAATTGATGTGACGGGTTCAGAACCGCGCCGATGGGGCAGCGCGCCCACCCGCACCTAAATCAAAATCCTTGAGTTCTCAAGCATGTTTTTGTGGAAAAATATTATGCTGAAAATTCAGAACCATTACGCTGAATTTGCCGGGGTCAGCTTCTTCAGGAAACTCCCGCCCATAAATAGAGAGTATTTGTTCAATTCTTCCTTTCATTGGATTGTTTGCCCACGCGTCGAATCCATAATGAGCGGCGAACGATACTGATTTTATGCGCAAGAAATAAACGACAATCTCCCTGGCTGATTTATCTTTTACAAGCAACGCTCTGATGGCTGGCTCTATTTCGGATTTGTGCGCTTCGACTACGGATTTTATCTCTGGGGAAGCGTTGCAAGCGTCAGCCTCCCAGTCCTCGCCAGAGATATAATTTACGCCTTGCGCAGCTATTTTTCTGCTTGTTTCATCAGGGAGGCCTCTAGCAATAAGTTCTTTGTTGAGTTTTGTACACAAACAAACGGTGACACTTCTCTCCCAAAGCGGGAAAGCTTTAGCCGTTTCGTTGAGTGTCCATTTCCTTCTGAACAAACCGAACATGTGATTAAGCCAGACTTTCCATTACCCTGAGCCCTGATCTCTGACCCCTACTCCCTGCTCTTCACGCCTTCCGCCCCAGCTCGTTCCGCCACTCATGTCCGTCGCGTTCCAGTAGCCGGTCTGAGCACTCTGGACCCCACTTGCCGGCAAAGTAATTTGGAAAAACCTCCGGCTTTTTCGCCGCCCAGGCCTCAAGAATCGGCGTATAGAGCGCCCACGTCGTCTCCACTCCATCGCGGTGGGCAAAGAGCGTCTGATCGCCAAGCATGGACTCCAGCAGCAGCCGCTCGTATCCGTTGGCGCTCGACTTTCCGAACGCCGCCTCGTAATCGAAGTCCATGTTCACCGGGCACACAGACATGTCCGACGAAGTGGGAACCTTCGCTCCGAATCGCAACGCGATCCCCTCATCGGGCTGAATGCGAATGGTGAGCAGGTTGGGCTGAATCTCCTGGCACGGGCCGCTGTTTTGCATGCGATTGAAAATCAACAGCGGCGGTTGCTTGAATTGGATGCTGACCTCGGTGGCCTGCTGCTTGAGACGTTTGCCCGCGCGCAGATAGATGGGCACGCCGGCCCAGCGCCAGTTCTCAATTTGAAGCCGCAGCGCCGCATAGGTCTCGGTGCCCGAATCAGGATTCACACGCTCTTCATCGCGATAACCAACCACGCGCTGGCCATTGACGACGCCCGGCCCATACTGTCCACGGACCGTATTCAAAATGGGAATAGGAGGAATGGCCTGCCACACCTTCAGCTTTTCGCGCCGCACACTCTCCGCCTCAAAGCTCGAAGGCGGTTCCATGGTTACAAAGCTCAGCAACTCCATCATGTGGTTTTGCACCACGTCGCGCAGGCAACCGGCCTTTTCATAGAACGGTCCGCGCCCCTCAACGCCCAGCGTCTCCGCCGCCGTGATTTGCACATGGTCAATGTAGTTCCGATTCCAGATTGGTTCAAATATCCCATTGGCAAAGCGGAAGACCAAAATGTTCTGCACTGTCTCCTTGCCCAGGTAGTGGTCGATGCGAAAGACCTGGCTCTCATGGAAGACGGCATTCACCTGCCGGTTCAGCTCCCGCGCTGAGTCAAGATCGTGACCGAAGGGCTTTTCAATGACGACTGCCGTCTTGCCCTTCTCGGGCTGTGCCATGCCTTGCGAGCCCAGGTTCTCGACGATCCCGGCAAAGAATTCCGGCGCAGTGGCCAGATAGAAGAGACGATCGCCACCAAGCCCTTTCTCCTTGTCGATCCGCGCTAACTCAGCCTTCAGTCCTGCGTAACTCGCGGGGTCGTCGAAGTTAAGAGGGAAGTAACTTATCTGCGTCACAAACTCATCCAGCTTTGGGTCGTTTGCGTCCACGCCGCCGAACTCGACGATTCCTTCGCGCATATCTGCCGCAAACTCGTCGCCCAACGGTCGCCGCGCCACGCCCACTATGGAAAACTTCGCGGGCAGCAGATTGTTCTGCCTCAGGTGGAACAGCGCCGGCAGGAGCTTGCGCTTGGTCAAATCGCCCGAGGCACCGAAAATTACAAGAATCCCAGGTTCGGGAATCGTCTCGCGTCCGTGAGGAACATTGGACAGATCCTCCGGCCGCACAACCATCTGCATCGTTGCCATAACAACCTCCGGTTGTTAGATGACAGGTTACAGATTACAGGTGACAGTTATGCATCGCCGAATAGGGCCCTTTAACTGTCATCTGTAAGCTGTCATCCGCAATCTGCCTTTCAGTCTTTCTTCACCGCATGTCCGCCGAACTCATTGCGCATGACGGCCAGCATGCGGTCGGTAAAGTTGTTCTCTTCCCGCGAGCGAATGCGCCGCATCAGCGTCTCGGTAATCACCGGCGCTGAAACATTCAGGTCGATGGCCTCCATCACTGTCCAGCGACCCTCACCGGAGTCCTCGACAAATGCCTCCAGGCCATCGAGCTTTGGATTCTTGCTAAGCGCATCGGCGGTCAGGTCCAGAAGCCAACTCCGCACCACGCTTCCGTAACGCCAGATCTGGGAAATCTGTCCCAGGTCAAGCCCAAGCTCCTTTTTCGTTTCCATAATCGTAAATCCCTCGGCATAGGCCTGCATCATGCCGTACTCGATCCCGTTGTGAATCATCTTCACAAAATGGCCTGCACCACCGGGTCCCACATGTCCCCAACCCAAGTTTGCCGCGGGAGCCAGCGTCTCGAAGATGGGCCGCAGATACTCGACCGGTTCCTTGTCCCCGCCGATCATCATGCTGTAACCCTCTTTCAGGCCCCATACTCCACCCGAAGTCCCGACGTCCACGAACTGGAACCCTTTGGCGGAAACTTCTTTGTGCCGCCGCATCGAATCCTTGTAGTTCGAGTTACCGCCGTCGATGAGAATATCGCCGGGATTCAGTTGCGGCTCCAGCTTGGCGATCGTGTCGTCGACAGGCTTGCCTTGGGGCACCATGATCCAGATGGCCTTGCGGCCCTCCAGTTTCAGGGCAAGCTCCTGCAGTGTGGAAACACCCACATTGCCCGATGCCGTCAGCTTTGCCACTGCGTCAGCGTTGAAGTCGAAGCCCACCACCTGGTGCCCGCCCAGGCGAAGCCGCTCCGCCATAAAACCGCCCATCTTACCCAACCCAATCAATCCCAGTTGCATAACACCTCCATTTCAAATCTCAACCATAACTCCCAAGCTTACTAACTCCTGCCTTAGTTCATCCTCGCCAACAAATCGAATTCCCTTCATCCCCACGGCCTGTGCACCGGCCACATTCTCGGCGCGGTCATCGATAAACAAAATCCGCTCCGCCGGCTTGCCCAGAATGTCCAGCGCACGCTTGTAAATGGCCGGCTCCGGCTTGCGCAACCCCAGGTAGCACGAACTCAGCGCAACCGCGAAATGCGCACGCAAACCAAACTTCTGGAATCGGTATTCATTTGTCTCGCGTGCTTCATTGTTGAGCGCGCCCACGAGGTAGTTGTGAGATGCGGCAAGCTCAGCGAGGATTCCCAGCGCGCCATTTGGCAGTAACTTCGATTGGGTCAGGATGCATGAGAAAAAATCGTCCGTGGAAAAAGCGCGCGGCTGGGAGAACACGGCCACGTCAAGATAGGCCTTGACTGAAATCGCGCCCCGCTCCCAGGCGTTGTAGGGCGCGAGGTGCCGAGCTTCAAACTCCGACACATCCAGCCCAAAATGCTCCAGCACCCGGGCGCGTTCGCTGTGGTCCCAACCATTGGTCAGCAGCACTCCGCCAACATCGAAAAGGATCACGTCGAAGGGGAACATCGGCGCCTTTCAGTATGCTGCGCTGTGATGAATCCTTGATGAAGCATTTGGTCAACTCGCCGGCAATCGTCGACCTCCCCACACATAGCCAGCCCGGTTGCGCCGAGGGACCCTAGACCGGATTATCCGAGCCGTCGCCGCACTGGTACCTGGCCTCAATTGCCAGCACCTTCTTGAAGCGCCTTACAAATCTCTCTTCATTGTCAATGAACTTCGCGCCAACGAATGCATCCACAACCTCGAACGCCAGTGCCGAACCTATGACCCGCGCGCCAAGCACAATCACGTTCATATCGTCGTGCTCCACACCCTGGTGCGCCGAGTAAGTATCATGGCACATGCCGGCGCGAATCCCGGGAATCTTGTTTGCGGCAACGCACACGCCCACGCCCGAGCCGCAGATAAGAACTCCGCGCGGTGCATCGCCCCGCCTGATCGCCAGGCCAACCTTTTCGGCGAAGTCGGGGTAGTCGTCAAGCGGATCTGGTTCGTAAGCTCCCAGGTCTTCCATCTCGTGCCCGGCTTCCGCCAAGTAGGCGCGAACCTGTTCCTTGAGAGAGAACCCCGCATGATCCGAACTGATTACTAGCTTCACATTGAACTCCTTCATTGCGACAAGCGAAGTTAGCCTTATTAGCGGAGCTAGCGGCGGCTGACTGACTCCGCCAACTCCGCTAATGCGCCTACTTCACCAGCTTCCTGGCCCGTGCCGCTACGCTGTCGGCTCCAAACCCGAGCTTCTCCAGCACAATCGGTCCGGGCGCCGACGCCCCGAAGCGGTCCAGTCCGACTACGTCACCGTCAAGGCCAACATACTTCCACCAACCAAGCGTCGCCCCCGCTTCGACCGCCAGCTTGGGCACATTCGCCGGCAGCACACTCGCCTTGTATTCGGCCGTCTGCTCCTCGAAGATCTTCCAGCTCGGGAAGCTTACCACCCGGGCTTGAATGCCGTCCGCAGCCAGCAGCTTCGCGGCTTCCAGCGCGGGCCACACCTCTGATCCCGTGCCGATCAGCAATACCTGCGGGTTCGCCGCATCCACCAACACATAAGCTCCCTTGCTCACATCGGCGTAAGAGTCGTGCGCCGCGGGATCGATCACCGGCAAATCCTGCCGGCTGAGGGCAAAGAAGCTCGGCCCCTTGCGTTCCAAGGCCAGCCTCCACGCGGCCGCTGTTTCGTTGGCGTCGGCCGGGCGGAAATCGGTAAGGTTCGGAACCGCGCGCAAAGCCATCAGATGCTCGATCGGTTGGTGCGTCGGACCGTCCTCGCCCAAACCCACCGAATCATGCGTAAAGATGAACAGCGAGCGTATCTTCATCAACGCGGCCAGGCGGATTGCCGGCTTGCAGTAATCAGAAAAAGTGAAGAAGGTCGATCCGAAGGGGATGAGCCCGCCGTGAGCTGCTATTCCATTTACCGCCGCGCACATGCCAAACTCGCGCACGCCGAAGAACACATTTCGCCCCGCGGGGTCGACGTGGAAGCTCGCCCCTGGCTCGAAGATCGTCTTGGTCGAGGAAGTCAGATCCGCCGCGCCGCCAAAAAGCTCCGGCACAATCCCGGCAATGGCATTCATCACTGATGCGCCGGCGTTGCGCGTTGCCTGCGGCTTGCCCGCGGCAAAACTCGGAATCGCCTTCACCCAACCGCCTTTTCGCACGTCTTTCTGTGTGCGCTCAAACTCGGCAGCCAGCTCCGGGTTAGCCGCCGCGTAGCCTTCAAACTTTTTCTTCCACTCCGCTTCGAGACCAGCGCCGCGATCGATAGCTTTGCGCCAGTTTGCCAGGGCTTCATCGGGGACATAAAAACTCTGGTCTTCCGGAAAGCCGAAGAACTTTTTCGTCGCAGCCGTGTCTGCCGCGCCCAGCGCCTCGCCATGCACTTTGTTGGTGCCTGCTTTGGGGCTGCCGTATCCAATCACCGTGCGCACCGCGATGATCGACGGCCTTTCGGTTTCAGCCTTGGCATTTTCAATGGCTGCGGCAATGGCCTTCAGGTCGTTGCCATCCGCCACACGCTGCCCATGCCAGTGATAGGCCTTGAACCGCTCCAGAACATCGTCGTTATAACTCAGTTCCGTCGGTCCATCTAGCGAGACGAGGTTGTCGTCGTAAATCCAGATCAGCTTGCCCAGCCCCAGCATTCCGGCCAGAGCTGCGGCCTCGTGCGAAACCCCTTCCATCAGGTCGCCGTCGCCCATCAGCGCATAGGTGTGATGATTCACAATCTCAAAACCGGGCTTGTTATAGATGCTGGCCAAATGCTTTTCGGCAATCGCCATCCCCACCGACATCGCAATGCCCTGCCCCAGCGGTCCGGTCGTAACTTCAACGCCTTCTGTTTCCCCGTACTCGGGATGGCCCGGCGTAATCGATCCCCATTGCCTGAAGCCCTTCAGATCGTCCAGCGTCATCTTGTATCCGGTGAGAAACAGCGTCCCATACAGCAGCGCCGAAGCGTGTCCGTTGGACAGTACAAACCGGTCGCGGTCCGGCCACTTCCAGTGCTTCGGATTATGCTTCATCAACTTGTGGAACAGCAGGTAGGCAATCGGCGCACAGCCCAGTGGAGCGCCCGGATGGCCGCTGTTCGCCTTCTGCACTGCGTCCACGGCCAGCAGCCGCAGGGTATTGATAGAAAGCTGATCGAGAGCTGCCTGGTCGAGCGAAGGCGATGCAATGCTTGTAGTCATACGGAATGCCCTGATCCTTTCACTTTGCTGCGTGATGCGCGAAACCAAGGAAATATTGAATGGGGCTTGCTACTTGCCGTCAACTTGCACCTCCACATTGTAACCAAGCCAGGCGTCCTGCTCGGTCCAATGCAAGGTCCATTCCAGCTTGCCGGTCACTTCACCGGCGACAATCTCCGCGCTGAACCCGGCGCTGCCGAGGCTGCGGCTCATGACGGTTTGCTTGGTCTTCCAGCCGTCCGCGGTCCAGACTAAATCGAAGCGCTTCTCATCCAGAATGCGAAGCGTACGTCTCGCGGCTATCCTCTGGATCGGCCTCTTCAGTGTGTAGATCTCAAGGTTCACGCGCCGCCGCTTTCTGCTTTCCGGCTCGCAATACCGCTGGTAGACAGGGTCGATGCGGTCAAACACCTTCCCATCGACGGCCGAGCGCAGCAGTTTCAAATATTCCGCGTGCGCCCAGACCAACGGCACCGCCGAACCGCCCGGCTTTCCCAACTGCAGGCTCGACCCGGGCAGGTTCCCTTCATCCCACACCTGCTCCGGCATCATCTGCCCGCAGGTCGCGAAGCCCTCGTAGGTCCTGATGAGTTCGGTGATATCTTTTCCGGCGGCCAGCTCGTAATGGGCGCGCTCGCCGGTCAATAGCGGCCAAACCCGACCTTTGCCCCATCCCTGGAATGGTCCGCCGTCCGGCCGGTCACCATATCCGTCCCAGTTGTAGCGCAGCCAGCCGGGTCCCTGCGGCAGCCCACGTTTCAACACCGCGTCGACGACCTTAAGAGATTCCACCATCAGCGGATCGTCTGCCCGCCGCACCCCATAGCGCACCAGTTCCAGGAAGCCCGCATCGATGATTTCGCGGGCCTCGAACTCCACCCGCGTCCCTGGCGGACGGTTGTTCAGCCGGATGGTCTCCGTCCCGCAGCTCTCGCACGCATAAGCCTCGCCGCTCTCCGGCGGACGGATGCGCATGTAGTGGCGCTTGACGGACGGCAGCAGCACTCCATTGTTGGTCACCGTCCAGTCTTCCAGATGACCCTCGATCCAGTCAGCGAACTCTTCCAGGAATGCAGCCAGCTCGACTGAATCGTGCGCCCGCGCCATCTCCGCGGCGCAGATTAGCCCGCCAATTACCGCAGCCAGGGTCGAGGGCGAATACCCCGCATTCTCTTCCCAACGCTCCTGGTTGGTGATCGGCGCGTGGCGCACCAGGAAACCTGCCGCCCGTTCGACAAACGGAAAAATGTGCAATTCGCCCAATAGGTCGGCCTTCCATAGGCGCCACGCCAGGATCAGCGGAAACGCCACCTCGTCCAGTTGCTGGCCGCTCCAGTAGGGCGTTCCATCGATCCAGAAGTTCTGCGCGAAACCACCGTCCGGCTGCTGGGTGCAGGCCAGGTAAACCAGCGCCCGCCGCGCCGTCTCTGCCCGATCGCAGGCCAGCAGGGCGGTAGCCGTCTGCACCATGTCCCGCGTCCAAACCAGGTGGTAGCCGCCTAGGTCGTCGTCGCTTTTTGCCTGGCCCCAGGGAATCGACGCCGATGCCACAAAGGCGCCTGAATAGGTCTTGTCCTCGTGCGCCAGCAACACGTTGTGGCTGGTCCCCAGCAGTTTGCCGCCATCGCAGGCTTTGGCCGCCAGCCACATGGGATTCGCCGCCCGTTGCCATTGCGCGATATATCGGCTGCGATGGTCGACAAAGGGCGTCGCCAGCGCGCTCATCGTCTTTTGAGCGGCCGTATGATGACCCTCTCCAATCCCAAATGCCACGGTGAACTCGATCGAGCCGTCAGTACCCATGCCTTCCAGGTCCAGCTTCCCCATTACCGCAATGTTGCCGCCGGTGGCCGAGCCAAATTCCCAATCCATGCGGAAGTTGTCCATCACGTCTCGCCAGCCGTCGCTGCTGCCCACAAACCCGCAACTCACTCTCGAAAATCCTGAACTTACTGGACCGCAATTGGCCGCCATTGCCAGCGACCACTCGTTCTTCCACGCCATCAGAACCTTGCGCCCGGCAATGTCCACCGCCCGCGCCGAGTTACCCGCCCCACCACCGTCCAGATGCGGCGCCAGCAGCGCATACACCTTCAGCCGAGGCAACAATTCCCCGTCCCCCTCGATGCGTACATGAGTTAAAACCACGGCGTGGTGGGGGTCGCAGATGATCTCCTTGGTGAGCGTGTAGCGACCCTCCGGATCGCGATTCACATAGCGCACACCAAGCGCCTCGGGATGAATGTATTCGAATGTCGATTGCAGGTCGCGCTTCTCCTCATGGAAAAACGTCTCCCCATCCGTTACCAGGAACTCCATGTCCCGCACCTGAGCCCGGTCGATTGTCGGGTGATACACCTCGTTGAGAACTCCGTGCGAGCAGGTAAACCAGATTCGGCTGGACGCCGAGTAAGCCGTTCCCACCGCATCTTTCACGCTTGAAGTCCATCTTGGCTCCATGCCCGGGGCGCCAAACGCCTCGCCCTGCTGCTCAAGCCACCGGTACAACGGCTGATCGCTCATCGTCACAACACTCATTTCGGATTGAAGACCTGGAGATCGAGCGCACATCTGTGAAGCGTGTTCGGGGAAGGGCGCACCTTCTATCGATGTTCCATGAGGACGGAAGGTTTCCGGTCCTCAAAGAACTTCCACAAATTCAATGCGCTATCTGTGCCCTAATGGTCGCTTTTCCCTAGTCTTTAATTCCTTTCCCTCAACTTTTCGGCACCCAAAGGGATGTCTCCGGCATCCATCCAACCATACGCAGCTGATGCCGTGTGTGAAAACTTCGCTTCAATTCAACGGCTCCGAGCACTGTTCTGTTCCGCACAACGCCGGGCCGAATCGTCAAAGTACAATTTCAACCGAAGGAGATTTCCCCAAATGGCCTATGAACTTCCACCGCTCCCTTACGACTACGCTGCGCTCGAACCTTTCATCGACGCAGAAACCATGCACCTTCACCACGACAAGCATCACCAGGCCTACATCACCAACGTGAATGCCGCTTTGGCCAGCCACCCCGATCTGGCCGCCAAGTCAGTAGACGATCTGATCAGGGGCCTGGCCGATGTCCCTGAGGACATTCGCGGCGCTGTCCGCAACAACGGCGGAGGCCACTCCAACCATACCGCCTTCTGGAATCTGATGGGCCCTGTCGGCTCTGACGGTGTGGGCGGCGCGCCTTCAGGCCCCATCGCCGCGGCAATCGCCGCCGATTTCGGCGACTTCGACGCCTTCAAGAAGACCTTCAACGAGACCACGGCCAAGCAGTTCGGCTCCGGCTGGGGCTGGCTGGTCTTCGCCGGCGGCAAGCTCAAAATCCTCACCACTGCCAACCAGGATTCGCCCCTCACCCATGGCCTTGACCCCATCCTGGGCAACGATGTTTGGGAGCATGCCTACTACCTCAAGTACCAGAACAAGCGCCCCGACTATCTCGCCGCCTGGTGGAACGTGGTCAACTGGCATGAAGTGAACAAGCGCTTCGCCGTGGCTAAGGGCTGAAATGCAGGGATTAGCGATCAGGAGGCAGAGGTCGGTAAACTTGCCCCTTGATGGATTCGAAACCGCCAGCTGGCCGACTGTGATTTAGTAGGACGGTAATAATTTTTGACCTGGACAACATTTCGCTTCGGGGCGCACTCTAATGCTAGAGAGTGCTGGAGGCGAAAATGGGTGAAACAGCTGCGGTCAAAAGCGAAGAAACACAAAAGACCCAGATCGATCCTGAAACCGCTGAGCGCGTGATTGCGGAGAAGCGCATTGGCGAGCGCATCAAGCGGCTGCGCCTCAAGAAGTCCATGGGCCTTGTTGAACTGGGCAGGCATACCGGCCTCTCAGCCAGTTTCCTTTCGCAACTGGAAACGGGCCGCGTTGTCCCCACGCTGCGCAATCTCTCCCGCATCGCCATGGTCTTCTCCAAGGACCTTTCGTATTTCTTTGAGACCGAACCTAACGCGCTGTTCCGGATTCACCGCCGCAAGGAACGGGTCAGGCTGCCGCAAACTGGGGTGAACGATCCCACCTATTACTTTGAGAGTCTCGGCTACATGGTTCCCGATCGCCACATGGACCCCTATTTTGCCGAGTTTGTCCCGCTCGGCAAGGAGATGGAGCCCAGAGCGCACATGCATGCGGGGTTTGAGTTTCTCTATGTGCTGGATGGAGACCTGGAGATTCACCATGGCGATCAGGCCTGCACGCTGGAGGCTGGAGACGCGATCTACTTTGACGCCAGCACGCCGCACTCTTACAAGTGCGCGGGCAAGAAGCCAGCCGGGGCGATCATTGTCACAATGCACCAGGCCCCGCCCGCGCACCCCATCCCACTGCGCGGCGTGGCTGCGACGCCAACCGCCAAACCGCCCATTCCAGCTCGCTGACTACGGCCACTTCAAGCTGGAAATGTGAGGGTCGAAGAAATCGAGTGTTCGCGCTTGCGATTACGAGGGCGATTCCGCGACCACTCGGAATCGCGATTTCCTTTTTTGACCGCATCCATATGGTTGTTCTTGCAATTCCGGTAATGAGCCGTACAATTTGAGGGAATCAAAACCGAAAGAAGATTGCAGTTGAAAATGGCTCCGGCATTCTGCAGACCGACTTCAAAACCGGGCGGGACATCAGGCGGCAGCACCCTGCCCCACAGCCAACTCAACGCGAAGAAACGGATTGGACCGCCATGACCAATATGCTTGATCGCCGCAGCTTCCTCATTGCAAGCTCGCTTACCGCGCTGGCCTCAACAAGAGCGCTTGGCGCAAACAACAGAATTCGCATCGGAGTGATAGGAGCCGGTGGCCGGATGAGCGGCCTGCTCGACGCCGCCGATAGAGCCGGCTCTTACGAGATTGTTGCCGTGAGTGACGTTTATACACCGCACCGCGATGCCGTAAAGGAAAAGTCCAACGGCGTCGCAACAACTCACCTGGATTATCACGAGGTGCTCGAGAAGGACATCGACGGTGTGATCATCGCGTCGCCGGACCACTGGCACGTGCGCATGGCAGCGGATGCCCTGGCAGCCGGCAAGGATGTCTACCTTGAAAAGCCAGTCACTCACACCCTGGAGGAGGGCGCCACACTGACCCACGCGCTTCGTTCGTCCAAGCAGATTCTGCAGTGCGGCATGCAACAGCGCAGTTGGACTCACTTCCGCGATGCTGTGGAGATTGTTCAGGGAGGCACCCTGGGACGCGTTACGCAGGTCAGAACATATTGGTGGCAGAACTACGGACGGCAAAGAGAGTCGAAGCCCACCGATACATCGGTGCTCGATTGGAAGCTCTGGCTGGGTTCCGCTCCGGACCAGCCATTCAGCGAGGAGAAATTCAGGCGCTGGCGCTGGTTCTGGAATTTTGGCGGCGGCGGCATGACCGATTTATTTACTCACTGGATCGATGTGGTGCACTGGGCCATGAAGTCCGACACCCCGCGCGCGGCGCAGATGCTTGCGGACAAATATGTATTCGAAGTGTGGGATTGTCCTGACACCATTCAGGCAGCTCTGCGTTATCCGGAATTCGATGTGGTTTACGAGGGCATGATGAGTTCCTCAATCGATGACGGCGGCCTGGAGTTTCGCGGAACCGAAGCGACGTTGAAGGTCGATCGCAACGGCTTCTCCGTCCACCGCGAGGGCGTGCCAACCGCGCAGAACCCCGTTATTTCGGGACACAGCTTCCGCGATGGAACCATCACCCACATGGAAAATTTCTTCGATTGCATCAGATCGCGTAAAGAGCCAAACGCGCCCGTCGAAACCGGAGTCGCCGCTGCGCGCGCAGGCCACGTGGCCAACCTGGCCTATCTCCACGGCGGTCAGACCACATGGCCGCCTAAGCCCCAAGCTTGAGGGGGTAACTATGCAGTCCGAGGAAGATCCGGCGCCGGCTAAGACGACAGAAGTTCAGCAGCCTCAGCCAATCCCACAGGACAAAGCAGCAAAGAAGCGCGCTGTGCTTGCTGCACTTGTTGCGGTGGGACTGGTCGCCGTCGCCGCTGCGGCAGGCGGCGGGTACATGCTGTGGCATCGGAACGAGCATGCTCCGGCGCAATCGAATCCGGCACAATCGACCGCGGCGCCTGTGGCAGGTGCAGCTTCGAAGCCAGCAGAATTGGCACAAAACTCGGATCCCACGGCCGCGCAGGCCGCCCCTGCCGCAACAGAAAAGAAGCCCACCGCGGGGGTCGCCGCAGCGCCTACTCCTTCGCCGGCCACAGCGCCCGCGCAGGCAGCAGCCCCCGCGCCTCATCCACAACCTCCACCCGTGGCTTTCAATCCCAAAAAACTGGATCCAAAGAAGAACACCCGATTGAAGTTTGACCTGGCACACTTCCCTGCAAGTCTTGCCTTCACCGTCGAAATGGACGGCAAGACTTTCTTTAAGGGTCACGCGGCAAGCAAGGCGGACTATGACGGCCTCTTTGTTCCGCCCGGCGTGCATGAGTTTCGTATTGAGGCCCACGCAGGCGCCGTGCAAAAGGTTTCGAATATCGTCAGCGCGAATTTCATTGCAAAAAAGCATATGACGCTGAAGGTTGAGCTCCGGCCTCTGTCGCATGGCAAAGCGGCTGCTGCCAACCTCGATCCAGCTGCGCAAATTGTTGCTTCACTCAAGACGGACTTCTTTTCTTTCTAATCGGAGCTTCACAATCGGCTTTGCGGTTGCGACGCAGAAACCTGCTGACCCGCTGACCCGTTGACGCATGTTCAAAAGGTCCAAGGCGGCTCGGCTACGGTGAATCCGGCTGCGAATTATTCGGAGGCTGTGACCGCGAAAAACTGGTCTCACCCGCCGACTGCGGCGACTCCTTTAGTTTTGGACATGTCGGGGCTGAAACAGGCTAGAATTCTTGTATGAGTGACCGCATTTCCCTGACCCTCGCCCAGGCCGATCCCGCAGTGGCCGCCGCCCTTGACCTTGAAACTCTCCGCCAGCACGAGGGGTTGGAGATGATTGCCAGTGAGAACTTTGTTTCCGAGGCGGTGCTTGAGGCGGCCGGCTCCACGTTCACCAATAAGTACGCCGAAGGCTATCCCGGGCGGCGCTATTACGGCGGCTGCGAGTATGCCGACGTGGTGGAGAACCTGGCTCGCGGCCGGGCCAAGCAGCTCTTTGGCGGAGAGCATATCAACGTGCAGCCGCACTCCGGCTCGCAGGCCAACGCATCGGCCTATGCGGCGGTGCTGCAGGCGGGAGATACGATTCTTGGCCTGGATCTTTCGCACGGCGGTCACCTGACCCATGGGCACCGGCTGAGCTTTAGCGGCAAGCTCTATCGGCCCACGTTTTACCAGGTGCGGCGGGATACGGAGCTGATCGACTACGACGAACTTGAGGCGATCGCGGAGCGCGAGAAGCCCAAGGTCATCATCGGCGGCGGCAGCGCCTATCCAAGACTGTGGGATTTCGAGCGGATGCGAGAGATCGCCGACAAGGTGGGCGCGATTTACGTCTTCGACATGGCGCATATCGCCGGACTCGTGGCGGGCGGCGTTCATCCTTCGCCCGTGCCCCATGCGCACATTACTACAACCACCACGCACAAGACGCTGCGTGGGCCGCGCGCGGGTTTGATCATCTGTGGGCAAGACCTGGCCGCGGCAGTGGACAAGGCCGTTTTCCCAGGCCAGCAAGGCGGACCGCTGATGCATATTGTTGCGGCCAAGGCGGTGGCTCTTGGCGAAGCGCTGCGGCCGGAATTCAAGACCTATGCGGCGCAGACCGTGGCCAATGCCAAAACGCTGGCGGTGGCCTTGCAGGAGGCTGGTTTCCGCATCATCTCCGGCGGCACGGACAACCACCTTATGCTGGTGGACGTTTTCGAAAAGGGAATTCTGGGCTCGGAGGCCGAGTTGGCTTTGGGTAAGGCAGGCATTACGGTAAACAAAAACTCCATCCCCTACGATGCCAATCCGCCGCTCAAGCCATCAGGGATTCGCGTGGGAACGCCTGCGCTGACTACACGCGGCATGAAGGAAGCGGAAATGCGGCTTATTGCGGCGTGGATTACCCAGGCTCTTGATAAGCGCAATGACGACGCAGCTCTGGAGAGGATTCGCGGCGAGGTTGCCGAGCTGGCTAACCAGTTTCCGCTGTATGCGTGGCGGCGTGCGCCGGTGGCCGTGGGAGTCTAGAGGCTACCGCATAAACCGGCCTTGAAAGGGCACGGCTTCAGCCGTGCCGCAAAAAGCCGCAAATCGCGTGGGCTTTAGCCCCTGAGGGACGTCGTCAGTTGGCGCCGCTGCGCATATGAGATGACTTGTGAATCGAAGACTTTCCCGCCATAAAGGCCGGGCTCAAGGACTGAGACGCGCAACACAAACAAGGGAACAGGCCATTTGGGCTTGTCCCCTTGTTGTTTTGGATCGATATCATCCGCGTCGGCGAAAGTCTGGCTTCGGTTTCCGCGAGATCAACTCGCTCCCCGCAATTGCAATTCCGTGCAACTTGGCGACGTCACGACCTAGCCTCTTCAACCCGCAATCTATGCCAGGACAAGAGCGTCATCGGTAGCATTGCGAGAACCGAGATGAGAGAACAAGCAATGAGTATGTCCATGGTGAACCAATGTCTGCCCGAAGCGTCAGTGACCCAGCGGGGAAACAGCCCAGCCCTGAAGATGAGAAGATTCCCGGAAGCGCAAACTCCATAACACAGGATGGCTGCGCGCCAGAAACTCCGTGACGAAGGGATGGATTGAGCGGGGTTTTCTCTGCAATAGAGAGCAAAGGCTTGGTAGAAGAGAAATGCGGTAAGGTACCAACCGAAGAAGTTGCTGAGTGGAACGCCGAAGAACGATCCTCCGTCACGCCAAACCCAGGCGTGGTCAACCGTGGACCATATTGCTTCCATCGAGAAATCCCATAGAACCATAATGAAGCTGGCTAGCAGGGGGAGCGCGATTGTGCGGGCCGGAGTGAGCGGCTTGTTGCGGTATCCAAGAATCAAGAGGCTCAGGACCCAGGAGCAGTAGCCGATTCCCAGATACGCCAAAACCAGCAGGATCGGCACGTGAAGCACCATGGGGCCCATGAAGCTTGTAAATGAATAATGCCCAAATGGAAAGCCGGTGCGGAGACTTAGACTCTCACACGCGCCTCCTGCTCCGAGACAGAATACAGTAAACGCGATCATGCCTTTAACGCGATAAAGGATCGATCCGTGAACCAACGCAAAGACGGCCGGAGGAACCACCTGGAGGAAGACGATCAGCAGGATCGGAAACTTCTCCGGATAGAGCTGAAAGACGCGGCCCTGCGCATAAAGAAAAAGCGTCACCCACAGAACGGCTGTTTGCCATTTGGCGATGCCGGCGTTTGCAGTCATCGATTCTCTCCGTGTTGACGAGTTTATCGTAGGAGTGATTGAAACGGCTGGGTAGGCGTGGTCGAGAACACGGAAACCAATGCCCTACCCCCATGGATGGGCAGTATACAACCCGGTCCGCGAGGCGATAAGATGCTGTGTTCGACGGGAATCATTGCATGATCGCGCTGAAATGCAGCAATCGATTCCAGTCTAGTTGCACATTGAAGAGGTTCTGAAATGAAGCCCCGATTCGCTCGTCTGATTGCGGAGGTAGGCGCTGGAATGCGCATTGAACTGGTTGTGTTTGCTGCCATTGGGGTGGTGTATGCCTCCAATGCATTGCAGGCGCAGCTGGCGGCAGCGACTCTATCCGCGCCTATTGTGATTACCGGCGCAGACATGCGCCTGGCCACTCCGCTGAATGGAAACTGGGCCACCATTGTCGATCCGTATTCGAATGGATTCTCAAGTTACTTCCGCAATCAGAAACAGCAACCCGGCGACACCAGGCCGGTGGAGTATGACTTTTCCAAATCGCCCGAGTTGAAGGTGCCGGGCGACTGGAATACGCAGCGGGAATCGCTCCTCTACTATGAAGGACCGGTGTGGTATGAGCGCGACTTCAGTTATCAGCCGAAGGAACATACGCGCGTCTTTCTCCATGTGGGTGCGGCGAATTACCGGTCGTGGTTCTGGGTAAATGGGATGAAAGTCTGCGAACACGAGGGCGGCTACACCAGCTTCAATTGTGATGTGACGACTGCGGTCCAACCGGGCGGCAACTTCGTGGTGGCGGCGGTGGATAACACGCGGCACGAGGACGGGGTTCCCACGCTCAAGACCGATTGGTGGAACTATGGCGGCCTTACTCGTTTTGTTTCATTGATTGAGGTTCCCGCGGCTTTCATCGACCAATACGATCTGCACCTTGCGCGCGAATCGGGTTCGGTGATTGAGGGCTGGGTGCATCTTGACGGCAGCCAGGCTGGCGCGAATGTTGAAGTAGAGATCCCCGAGTTAGCCGCGAAGACCTCAGCCATTGCAGGTCCGGATGGGCGCGCAGCAATCCGCGTTAAGGTGCAAGGGCTGGACCTGTGGTCGCCGGATACGCCGAAGCTTTACAAAGTGAAGCTTAGTGCAGGGCAGGATGCGACTGAAGACCTGATCGGTTTTCGCACGGTGGAGACGCGCGGCAGCGAGATTCTGCTGAACGGCAAGCCGATCTTTCTGCGCGGAGTTTGCATCCATGCTGAAGCGCCTTACCGCACTGGGCGCGCTTACTCCGACAAGGATGCGGAAACTCTATTAAGCTGGGCCCGGGAATTGGGCGCCAACTTTGTGCGCCTGGCTCATTATCCGCACGATGAAACGATGCTGCGGGCGGCCGACCGCTTAGGATTGCTTGTGTGGTCGGAGAATCCGGTGTATTGGGCTATCCAATTCAACAATCCAGCGGTTCTGGCCAAGGCACAGCAGCAATTGGATGAGGAAATTGGAACGTCGCGGAATCACGCGGCCATCATCTTGTGGTCCATGGCCAACGAGACGCCGAACAACGAACCCCGCACCCGCTTTATAGAAACACTTGCGCGGCATGCGCGGGACCTTGATGCAACGAGGCTGATTACTGCGGCGTTGCTGGTGCGTGCAGAGGGACATGCCAAGATCGTCGACGATCCGCTGGGAAAGGCTCTGGATGTTATCGGCACGAACGAATATGTAGGTTGGTACGAGCAGACTCCAGAGGGCGCCGACATAACCGAATGGCGTGTTGACTATGACAAGCCATTGATCATGAGCGAGTTTGGCGGCGACGCCAAGGCCGGCCTGCATGGCAGCGACAACGACCGCTGGACGGAGGAATACCAGGCCAATATCTATCGCCATCAATTGGGAATGCTCAACCGCATTCCGCAGCTTAGAGGGATGAGCGCTTGGATACTGATGGACTTCCGTTCTCCCAATCGAAATCTGGCGGGCATTCAGGATGGATTCAATCGCAAAGGACTTATCTCCGACCAGGGTCAGAAGAAGGCTGCATTCTTTGTTCTGCAGAAAGCCTATGTGGAAAAGACCGTAGGGAAGGCGGAATGAGTGGCTTTTTATTTCATGTGTTAAGTGAGAGAACTTTCTCGCTCAATTGCGCAAAAGCGAAATATTGAGTTAATCTTTACCAATGGCTATTGAATCGATTCTTGCACAAATTGACGAAGAAATCGCAAAGCTCACGCAGATTCGCAACCTGCTTACTAACACTGGCGTGGTTTCCAAGAAGGTAGCTGGAACCAAGGCCTCTAAGACGCTGGCCAAGCCGAGGGCCAAGAAGCGTCATGTGCTGAGCCCCGAGGCACGCAAGCGGATCGCAGATGCGCAGCGCAAGCGGTGGGCCGCACAGAAGGCTAAGTCGAAGTGATTCGCTCAATCAATTAATAAGTCCATTTGCAGAGCGCTCTCAGGCGAGCGACTCATCGCATCCCTTGTCAGCAGAGAGTTGCTTCCCTGGTTGTGGAATTCCGCAATTTTGGAGGGCGCCCTGCATCGCCGTCGCCATTTTCCCGGCCTGATGTTGGATCAGAATTGGACGCAATGCATGCCGGAATAACTCCTCGGCGCGAACTCTCAACAGATGCTTCGCAATCCCGATGCGTTCTGCCAGTCCATCTTGCAAAAAAAACGACATCACGCCGCCACGCGCTCTGCCGATTTAGGGCTCTACCACGTTTCAACAGCTAGAATGCCTGGTGGGCCGGGATGACCTTCGATGACCTGTGTCTCGATGACGGCCTCCATATTCAACTGCTCCCAGTTGGCCGGGAGTTTGGCAATCAGCGAGTCGAGATAGACGGGGTTATAGAGAATCTCTCCCGCTGCCTCCGTGCCCTCCTCGGAAATTCCGGCGGCAACAATGACGGGTTGCCCCGTGGTGTTGTCGTGGATCCGAGCCACAATGGCGTAATCGCGCGAGAGCTTCTGGTAAGGCAGGTCCCAAGCTGTTGCCCAGGTGGTCTGTTTCGGGCTTTTGCGGTCAACAATGATGGCCACTCCATCCTTCGATTCGAATCCGAAGCGCAGCTTTTGGGTAACGCGCAGCGTCCAGATGTTGTCGAAGCCTCCGATCAGGACGATGGGCCCCTCGCGGAGTTGCGCGAAGCTGGCTTCGGAGGCTGGAAGGACGCGAAAGGCCTTGTGCCGGGTTTCAAGGGCGGCGGCGGTACGCGTGAGTGTGATCACGTCGGCCAGAGCCAAATGTCCTGACAGGTGCAGGCGGAAGTAGAGCGGTTGAGGCTCTGCTCCGTTGACCGGCGCCTCCATGGAATTGATAGACCCAACATCAATGTTCTTGGCCGGCTCACCGAGGCAGTAGGTGGCCGTGGTGGTTCCATTTGTAATGGGCGCCCAGAACCGGTCAATCGAGGTTGGTGGCTGGAAATCCCGAAAATCGCGAAGCTGCCAGCCTATCGAAAAGCTGGCGGCAAGGGCCAATCCAAAGAGAAAGGCAAGGAACAGCCAGCGGCGCCGCGGCACCGGCCGCGCAACCATCGCGGCAGAGGGCTCGAATGCAGACCGGGGCACAAGTTCGGCCGTGGGTGCAGGCGATTCGGGCTGTGGTGCAGTTTCCGGCACGCGAAACAGCGGGACATATGAGCCGCTGGGAAGTTCAATAATGAGTTCCCCGTCATGGGTGGAGTCGTAGTAATACTGCATCAGGCGCTTGCGCACCTCACCGGCAGTGATGCGGACCACCGGGTCGGCATTGGCGTCATAGCTGGGCGAGCGGCCGAAGACTTCAATGCCGATGCTGCGTTCCTTGAGCTCGGCGGCGTTGCCTTTGAGGGTTTGCTCTACGGAGTAGGCCAGCAGCACTGGATAGCGCTTACTGTTTGAAAACAAAGGGTGTGCGAGCAGGCGCTCCAACTGCTCGCGGATGGCTGCAGCCTCCGGGGCAGCGGTTCGCTGCGGGGGATCCTGCACTGATTTTGTGCCCGGGGGCATGCCTGGCTCCTCAAGAGCGAATCATTCCATAGGGCTGACTGATCCGACGCGGAAACTTCTGCTTCCAAGGGGGAACCTCGGGGACCTGGAGCTTGTGATCGTGCGCGGCAAAATACAGTGCAACAGTGGGAACGAAACGAACTGTATTGCGTATCATACGTTCGGGAAATGAAGTTGTCTAGAGGGTAATAAACTGAATTGTCATAAAGGTTTAGGGGCGAACAAGAGAAATGGTACCCGATGGAACCTATTGAAACTGGAAGACAGACCCTATATTGGGATTCGGTCCAGAAGATGTGCATAAGGCAGGCTGTAGCAGGCGGAGCGATCCGTGTGTGAAGGCTTAGCTCGACGGCCCATTTTCTTGTGATTGCGGCTCCTCGCCCCTTCGGTTTGCCAGACCTGGAATTCATCCAGGCAAGCGTAACGGAGGGGCGCTTTTTTATGCTTTTTCCGGAGAGCAAACGTTGGCCTGGGAAGTGGTGTTCGAAGGCCTATGGCATTTCCAGGGTTGCTGTGCCTGGGTGGTAAAACGGCCTCCGTTTTGATTGGCCGTTACGGGCAAGGCGAGAGACAGAGCGGTGATTGCGGGCTGCTTTTGGGCTCAAAAATGCCCAAAATGGCCCGTTTTAGCCCCAAAATCGGCGCTTTTCGAGGGGTTCTATTTACTACTAAGGCAACAGTCCTCTTTTTGACTACTTGCTGCAAGCATCTGATTACAAACGCCCTATCGGTTTCTCCCCGTCGAGGCGTGCACCGGAAATGGGGCAGTTTATGGGGGAGGGGGTGGGGTATTATTTTTTTTCGCCCTTTCGCTCCCGCTGCCGCAGACCCTTCCGTGAACAAGTATGCGCCAATGGTAGTTAACTCTATGCAACCGCTCAAGCGAATTCAGAGTAACTTCACCGAGAAATCAGATCGCTCAAGCCGACGCGATCGACAGGGGTGGCAGCCTTGCACAAAACTCACCGGGTCGCAGCAACTCTGGATTCGCTCTCGGGAGTAGGGAATTGGGAACAGAAAGACGGCGGGTTAGCTGTTGGGCAGGCCTGTTGCGGTGGGGAGAATCGCGCGGTAGCTTTGGTCCAGAGCGGGGCCGAGAAGGAGGATGGCGGCGATGCACCGGGATCTGGTGGACGGGATTGTGCCGTGGGAGTGATCGATCAAAGACCGGGCGATGGAGAATGTGGAGAGGAAGATTTGGAGGAAGAGGTATAGAAGCTGAGTGACTAGGGTGCGGAAGGACGGCGGGGTTGGCGCAAAGGCGATGGAAGGGCTTTAAAAGGTCAACAGTATCTGCCGGTTCCGGTGGGCCAGCCCCCGAGCCTTCGCGGTAGACTACCCATGCGCCCATGCCCCTGACCGTCGCAGACTTTGTACACCGCTGGAAGATCAACTCGCAGTCGGAGCGGGCCAGCGCGCAATCGCATTTCAATGACTTGTGCGAGTTGCTGGGGGAGAAAAATCCGGCGGAGGGCGACCCCAGCGGCGAGCGCTTCGCGTTTGAAAAGCCAGTGAGCAAGACTCGCGGCGGCAGAGGGTTTGCCGATGTCTGGCTGCGCGGGTATTTTGCCTGGGAGTACAAGGGCAAGTACAAGAATCTTCAAAAGGCCTACGAGCAACTGAATGAGTACCGCGAGGACCTGGGAAATCCTCCGCTTCTGGTTGTATGCGACTTCGAGCGGTTCGAGGTGCATACCAACTTCACGGACACGCGGAAGCGCGTGTACGCCTTCAGTCTCGACGACCTGAATCGCAACCACGTTACGGCGACCTGCCCGCTTCCTCCGCTGGACGTTCTTCGCGCGCTGTTCGGCGACTACAGCGTTCTGAGGCCGGAATACACGGACGCGCACGTCACGCAGGAGGCGGCCAAGCTCTTCAGTCGTCTCGCGGAGCGGCTTGAACTCGAGAACCGCAATCTTGGCGCCTCTCGCGCCGAAGTTGCGCACTTCCTCATGCGCCTGCTCTTCTGCCTATTTGCCGACTCCATCGGCCTCTTGCCCGATCATGTCTTCCGCAAGATGATCCAGAGCGACGACCGATTTCTGCCCAAGAAGTTCCTGCGGAAGCTGAGGCTGCTGTTCGAGGCCATGAGTGAGCCGGACGGGATCTTCGGCGAGCACACGATCAAGTATTTCAACGGCGGGCTATTCGATACGGCTTCGATTATCCAACTCGATCTGGGCGACCTTGGGATCCTTTATGAGGTTTCAAAAAACTACGACTGGTCGCACATTGCGCCGGCCATTTTCGGCACGCTGTTTGAGCGGTCGCTGGACCCGGCGCGGCGGTCGCTGATCGGCGCGCACTACACAAGCGAAGAGGACATTCTGCTGCTGATTGACCCGGTGCTTGTGCGCCCGCTTGCGCAGAAGTGGGAAGGCGTGAAGCAGCGCGTTCTTGAAGCACTGGAGTTGGAGCGCGCCGAAGAGGCGGCAAGGAACAACAGTCAGGCGCGGCTGCGCGTGGATTTGCCTTCCGAAAAGCTATTAGGGGTGTGGATTGAGGAATTGACGGCGGTGCGGGTTCTCGATCCGGCCTGCGGGTCGGGCAACTTTCTCTATGTCGCGCTGCGGCGCATGCTGGACGTGTGGCTGGAGGCACGGGAGTTTGCTGCCGAGAATGGGATTTCACTCGTCGTTTCGAGGATGGTTTCGCCCACGCAGTTGTTCGGCATCGAGACCGAGTTCTACGCGCATGAATTGGCCTCCATCGTGGTGTGGATCGGGTTTTTGCAATGGAAGCACGAGCACGCCATTCGGGAGGACCGGGAGCCGATTCTGGAGAAGCTCTCAAACATCGAGCATGCGGACGCAATTCTGCGGTGGGACGCCGACGGCAAGCCGTATGAGCCGGAGTGGCCGAAGGCGGATTTTATTATTGGAAATCCGCCGTTTGTCGGGGGGAATCGCATCAGGAACGAGCTCGGCGACAAATATGTAGATGACCTCTTTAGCCTTTATGCGAGCAGAGTGGGGCCATTCGCTGATCTGGTTTGCTATTGGTTTGAGAAGGCGCGGGGGTGCCTGGGCAAACGGACATCGCTGCGCGTCGGCCTGCTTGCGACTCAGGGTATTCGCGGTGGAGTAAATCGAGATGTTCTGAATCGCATTAAGGAGTCGGGCGAGATATTCTTTGCGCAATCGGATCGCAAATGGCCGCTCGACGGAGCCGTTGTTCGTATTTCGATGGTTGGTTTCGACGGCGGTGCAGAAACACTGCGGGAGCTTGATGGGCGGGTGGTTGAGGTTATCCACTCGGATCTGAGCTCCGGCACGAACACGACAACAGCGGAGATTCTTGAGGAGAACTCCGGGGTCTGTTTCATGGGGGTTTCCCCCAAGGGCGACTTTGATATTTCGGAGTCGGACGCGCGGAAGATGCTGCAATCCCCAATCAATGTCAATGGCCGTCCAAACTCTGATGTGGTCAGGCCGGTCGTGAGCGGGATCGATATTGTCGGGCGTCGCCGCGATCTTTGGACCATAGACTTCGGGACCGATATGGCTCAGGACGAAGCCGCAAAATATGAGATGCCTTTCGAACGGGTGCGGCATATCGTGCTGCCGTTTCGCGAGCTCAATCATCGGGAGAGCTATCGAAGGAAGTGGTGGCTTTTTGGCGAGCCGCGCCCCGCGATGCGCAAGGCTCTGGCTGGGAAGTTGCGCTATATAGCGACCCCCGCGACCGCAAAGCACCGCGTTTTTGTGTGGATCCCGTCAATTGTAATCTGCAATCAGGGAACCCTCGTCTTCGCGCGCGACGATGATTATTTCTTCGGCGTGCTGCATTCTGTCCCGCACGAGACTTGGGCGCGGGCACAGGGAACTCAGCTTCGAGAGGTGGAGAGCGGATTCCGTTACACGCCGAATTCCACGTTCGACACATTTCCCTTCCCGTGGCCTCCGGGGACCGAGCCCTCCGAAGAGGAAGACGCGCGGGCGAGGGCGATTGCTGATGCTGCGCGGGAACTCGTGCGGCTGCGGGATGCGTGGCTGAATCCCGCCGGGAGCTTCGCCGGAGGAATTAAGGGCGCGCACGCTGACCAACCTCTACAATCAGCGGCCGGAGTGGCTGTCGAACGCGCATCGGGCGTTGGACGAGGCCGTGTTTGCGGCCTACGGCTGGCCTTCGAGTCTGCCGAAAGAGGAGATTCTGGCGCGGCTGCTGGCTTTGAATCATGAGCGGGCCGCTGGACAAGCGAGGGTTTGAACGCGACTTCGTCGCGTACACGATCTCTTAATCTCGTTGGGTTTGTTGGTGTCGGGGATGAATCCCCGACCTACCGTTTTGTCGTCCCTCTGGGCGTGGGTTTGAGCGCGACTTTGTCGCGTATGCGATCTTTCTTTTTTGGATTGATTGTTTGTGGCACGCGACCCAGGGGGTACCCCGGTCATGCCCTAAAAAGAAACGAAAACGCAAGTTCAACAAAACAAGACGTCGCCATGGAGTTCCACGGGCTCCCACCCATCGGACAAAAGCAAAGGCGTCCGATGGATGGGGCACAGTTTCATCCAACCGTGGGTCGGCTACGCCGGTGGACGACTGTTACAAGGCGGTGAGAAGCAAGGACAAATGCAAGAACAAATGCAGGTCCCCTTCGGCAGGCTCAGGGCAGGCTTTCGACTCCGCTGAAGTGCGCTTCGCTCAGGATGACAGACCGTAGTTGGCGCTCAGGACGACAAGCGTAAGGCCGCGACTTTGTCGCGTACGCGATCTTCTAATCTTGGATTGGGTGGTTGTTGGCACGACTGAAGTCGTGCCCTTTCAAGGCGGCGACAAGCAAGGACAAGTGCAAGAACAAATGCAAGAACAAATGCAGGTCCTTCGACTCCGCTGAAGTGCGCTTCGCTCAGGATGACAACTATATCATAAATGGCTACAAATAATACACTTATCATTGGTATAATTGCTATACGAGTCCTGCACACATATGCAGAATCAATGACTTGTGAGAAAAATCTACACGGAATCTGCACAGGACGCATCGAAAACGATGGAGGCGAACATGGCATTCGTCACCGACAAAGCAGAACTAAAGCCGGGCCTGATTATCTTCCGGCGTGGCGACGTGGATCATCGGATGTGGTATTGCCGCATGAAGATACCCAAAGCCGACCGCTACAAGACGGTTTCGCTCAAGACGACCGACATTGATGTGGCGCGTGAACGCGCCTTCGACCAGGACGCAGACATCCGGTTTCGCTTGAAGCACGACGTTCCTGTGTTCAACCATCCCTTCCGCGAGGTGGGGCGAGAGTATCTCCTGATGCAGGAGGCGCGGGTGAAACGCGGAGAAATCAGCGCCGCGCGCCCCAAAAAAGTTCGTGCCGTCGTCGAAGGCGCTTTAGACAGATATGTAGGTTCAACGCAGGTGCACCTTATCGGGGATGAACTTTGGGGCGGGTATCCGGCATGGCGGCGGGAGAACGGCGCGGGACGCAACAAGCGCAACGGAGTTCGGGAAATCACAACCGACATGGCACAAGCCTTCGCGGATAAGGAAGCCGAGCGCCGCACCAAGGTTCAGCAAGCCCTGAGCATCAGGGTCTTAAGGCCGATTGAAGTCAAACCTTCGGAAGATCGGAAGGTTCCTTTTATTAGTGATTCCACCATCCGTTTCGAGATGTCCATCTTCGGTGCGGTGATGAATTACGCCATCAAGAAACGCTACGTTCCTGCCAGCCAACGTTTCGACGAGCGCCCCAAGCTCAAGGTCATGCGGCGCGACGAGTTTACGCTGGAGGAATACCGCAAACTCCACGTTGTCGGAAGGAAGTGGATTTCGGAGGCAGAGAAGCCTTCAAGCAACTGGTATCGGACTGTTACCTACAACATGATCCTGATTGCGTGCAATACAGGCATGAGGCCAGCGGAGATGAAGAATCTTCGCTGGCGCGACATCATGCACGCAAAAGACCGCGAGGGGCGCGAGATTGTCGTGCTCTTCGTGCAAGGCAAGGGCAAGTCGCGCAACCTGGTGGCTCCCAAGAGCGTCGGAGATTATTTGGAACGCATCCGCGGTAAATCCAAAGCCAAGGGGCCGGACGACAGAGTATTTACCAATGTCACAGGCAAGCCCGCAAAAACTCTCTACAATTCCCTGATTTCCGATCTTCTGAAGGAAGCGAAGCTGCGCGAAGGCACGCTGGGAGTGCCGCGCTCGACCTATTGCTTCCGGCATACTTACGCCACGCTCCGATTGCAGGAAGGTGTTGACGTGTATTTCCTCGCCGAGCAGATGGGAACTTCCGTCCACATGATTGAGCAGCACTACGGGCATGTGAACACGATCAAGCACGCCGACCGCGTGTTGCAGGGCATGGCGGGATGGGAGGTGCCGCAACCGGAACCGGGCGATACCAAGGCCAAGGCGTCGAAAGCGGCAGCGACCCGCGATCAGTCGAAAAAAAGTCAGCGCAACAAGCCGCGCTGACCATGAATCTCCCGAAGCCGTCTTTCGCCGGAGCCGCTGGCGGAGGCTGGCGCAGGGAGGCGTCATCCCATCTTCCGGCCCGGACGCTCTTAACCGGGATTGTCCTGATTTGCCGCTGCCCCGCTGGGGCGTTTTTAGCGGCAAATCTCTCTGCACGTGCCGCCGCTGGCGGCTGTTCTTAGTGCAGTTCAAACCTCATTGTGCCGGGAAGGAGGGCACGCCCTGATCCTTCCCAATTGCACCATAAGCATGTAAGCCGGTATGAGGACCGGATGCAGCCTGCTCGTTGATGAATACCGGATGATGTTGAAACCGTTGCGCAGTTCTTGCATTTTCACGGCCGGCAGATTCGCCAGACGGTGTCTGGCGAATTCTTGCGACGGTGTCGAAAGAATCTTGGTTACGCCCATGCAACGCGTTGGTAATCAGTGAACTAGCGTCTATTTCTTCTCTCTCAAGCTGCGTCAAAATCATTCAATAATGGAACTATATTGACATGACTGGAGGCTCCGGACCCACCAAATGAACTTTTGCAAATGAGGTCATCAGTGCCCTCAGATAGCCTCGTGCCATTCGCCCGACCTTCATTTCGAGGACACTGGCCGACTTCCCAGTATCAATTCGACTGTCGGAACGAAAGGTGCTGACCGCGTCTTCCCCGATGCCGATATTGCCGCCGGTATCCGAAGGTCTGACAACCGGTTAAAGAAGCGTGCGGCGCAGGTAGTCCGCGATTCCTAGCATGTCTGGGTACACAGTGTATTCATTGATGTTCGCCGTCTCCAGAAAATCGAGGACTTCTGGGATCGCGCTTTGAGCCAGCACGATGCGCTTTACAGCCTTCGGGCAAAGGCGCTCGATTGGGGTAATGTCGTCACCATGAACGGTGAACATCCCTCGCTGCGCGAGCATACGATCATTCGCGAATACCGGTTCTATGGCAATGGGATACTTCGGTGCAAAGGGCCGTTTTTCCAAGAAAATCGATCGGTAATCAATGTCCTTATCGTCTGGCACAAACGGAATCTTGTTGATGCCACTATATTCGTTGAGCGCCAGCGGATCGAGGATGTAAATCGCTGCTTGGCTCGCGTTGCGATTGTATCGAGCAGCGAAAAAGGCCGAGATTCCTAGATTTTCGCTCCAGTCTAGCAGTCGCGTCGGAAGACCATAGTGTTGCATATCGAACAGCGCTTCCCAATCCTCCGTTCTCCTTGGAAATACACGCAGAGACAGTTGTCGGAATTTTTGAAACAACCATAGTTCTTTCGTCACGATCGTCGTGTTTCGGTACAAACCTGGCAATAGGGCGTAGGCAGCGTTTGACTGGCCCCGGAACCAAACCTGGCGATTCGGAAGCTCGCCCCGGAGACCCTTCACAAGAGCAAGAAGTTCATTCCACGTGTTTGCGACATACTCGCGATTCGTTGTTTGCTTATTCTTCATGGCAAAATCCAGATGACGACCAAGCTAGCTGGAGGTGTTCTGTACAGCATTATTCATCAGGTCATGGGCCGCGTCGTGGTCGTTGAGGAATGTCCAGGCGCAGAGAATAGCATGGGGCCAGGTCACTGCTTGGTTCGACACGACGAACGGGCCAAAGCCCACAATGATGCGTCGATTCTAAACTGATCACGGCCATATTCGAAAAACAGACAGGCCTGCGGATTGCACCGGGCGAGCTCAATGTGGTGCCAGCGGTGGTCTTCGGTGTATCCTACTAGCAGGAGAGGGGGAAGCACATGGCCAAAAATGAAGTGTATATCGAAAAGCGTGAGCAGGGAGATTATGCGGTAAGAAAACCAGGTTCGGAAAGGGCCAGCGCAATCCTCCCGACCCAAGCTGAGGCCATTGAGCGGGCTCGCGAGATGAACCCGGATGCAGCGGTTCACGTTGAGCGCGTCCGTGACACCAATGTTGGGGGCAGGGACAAATGGCGGAAACCCTAACAGCTAAATGCGTCACCGCGTCATTCTAAAGAACCGAATCGTTTTGGCGCCCCCCTGTGTCTCGATTTGAATTTCCGCCCTTGGCGGTTCGCAAACTAGTTTTCAGCCGATGTCCTACCTCTTCTTGTACTGATTCTTGATCCGGGCTGCGGCCTTGTCGATCTCAGGGAAGAGTGTGCTTTCATTGATGCCAAGATTTGCGAGTGCCCTTCGAATAGGTTCCTTCGCTTTCTGGGGAACAAGAAATGGTGTTTCTTCAATCTCGTACGGGAAAAATAATTCCTTGAATGGATCTATCCCGTAGATGATAAAGGCGCCAGCTTGCGCCAGGATTCGCCTATTGCTCATTTTGGGATGAACATAATATGGCTGAAGCAAATCTATTGGTTTGATAATTGGCTGAAAATATGATTTTTCTGACCTAATAAACTGATGAAGTCGTCTTATAACGCCATCATTATTGAATTTTGTGATTTGCTCGTCTTCAGGTAGTTCTATTAGCAACTCTTTCAATTGATAAATCTCACCCTTCTCCTCAGAAGTCATATTGGCCAAATTGGCAATGCAACTTACTGAATCGCTGTCAAAGTACTTCTCACGCTCTGGCGGAATAGCGAAAGCTGTGACCATGCCGTCACTCGGGTCGCTGTCATGAGGGCTTGGTTCGGTTGCAAAATATAGCGCGACCAACGCATTCCGCGAAACATCAAGCAACCGAGTTGGCAGTCCAAAATGCTGCATCCGGACGAGCTTATCGAACATGGTTTCGTCGGTTGCAAACTCGCTAGGATGAACTGAGATCAGATCCCGGACCGCCCTTTTCTCATTCTCAAGAAGCTCTTTGAACTCAGGGCGGAATATGCCCGCTACAGTCGGCCAAGTGGCATCACGCTGGCCGCGAAAGCATTTCAAGTATTTAGAGCCTGACAAGTACTCTGTAAACGCTTCTATGAAGTCAGTTAGAGTTCGAGGCGGGACAGATGTGGTCGTGCTTTTCCTAGCCATTCGACACCTAAGTTGTTCCGATACAGAAAGGGCAGCGCGCAGCTTTCTGAACCACCTATTCATAGTAAATGGAAAAAATCAACGTCTGCAATGGGTTAGGCGGAGCCCAGATCCCGGAGAGCTGATCTAATCACAGAAGATGGCTGCCCCAGATCCCTCGCCTTTGGGGACTTGAATGCCATGTAAATTGGCAGAAAAGGGGATAGTCTCCGCACCTGCATAAAGGACGACGCAGCGTACCCAGTTCTTGCCGACGGCGCGTCAGCCAGTAGAATAGTTCCGGCCGAGTCGCGTATAGATAATCAACCATCCTGTGGATGATTATCAACCAAAAATTAGGATGATTATCGAGATACTCCTTCTGTGCCGGGCTTCGCCATCTCCTAGGGCATCTGTATGTACAGATCGTTCATGGCTACGAATTTTGCAGACACAGTCTGCAAAATCGCGACTGGCAGATTCGTCAGACGGTGTCTGACGAATTCTCTCGACGCTGTCGCGAGAATCCGCCGACACAACCAACAAAGGCTTCACCTCTCTTTCGCAATGCCCTCCCGTGAACCCGACAATCGGATTCTTGGGCAGCAGTAACCCAACAGCCGTCATGCTGTCGACCTTACGCGCGTTTTCTCCTTCAGAAGTATGCCCAATTGCCGCGTGCAAGGACCGCAGGCGAGGGTGTGCTGCATCAAGCTCCTGGAATCGGGGTATTCATTGATATCGCCAAGCACGACTCTGCGTAGATCGGACTCGTTCGGACAGTCAATGCGGTCCAGATTTGGATAGGATCTGATGATCTGGTTGCGGAGGTCCTCCAAGGCAACATCATCCTCGGCCTCTGTAGGAATCCAGGAATGATCAATCGACATTGCGATCTCTTTCAAAGCATCGTCGCGCTCTGCAACCTCTGCAAGTAGGCGTTCCCGCCACTCGCCAGGTGGGTGATCGCAAAGGATGATCAATTGAGCAAACCGTTTCAATTCGTGATCCGAGTAACTCTGCGCCGCTTTGCGTAAGCGCGCCACAGAAGCGTTTATGGCGTTCTGGTCACCGGTCAAGCCGAGTAGTCCATTGAGAAGTGCAGCGACCTTGGCTCGGTCCGGGTCTCCGTCGGACTTGTTCAATTGAGAATGTCTCATTGTTGCCTCCGTGAGAGGTTATCTCCCCCTCGTTTGACCAATGTGGGCCCGGCCCCACGCGGATGCTCAAAGAAGTCGAAATCGTCCGGCAGGAGGTTGAAGATGGTGCCCGCCGTGAGCCTCTCCATGATGTAATCAATCACGCTGAATACAGCCACGGTAAGACGAAGGTGAATAGGGCCAAGCCTGTCGAGCCTGGCCCCATAGAATTCGGATCGAGGGTTATTCCAATACATTGACCGGTACCTCCTCATCTGCCGCAGCAGGAGCCAGAACCAACGACATTGCTGGCGTCCGAGATTGCCGAACCTGATCGATCGAGACGAATTGGCCATTCGCATAGATTCGATGGCGCCCGTGTTGGCTATGCCACTGCGATAGCGTCGGAGCGCGACGTGCCCACTCTGCAACTTGCCGCCACCCGCCTGCATTCTTGAAGGAAAAGGAGACTTCCGCATTCTGCACACGTGCCGGATCGAGTCCCGCGTCTACGACCACTGCGGTGGACATTTGAATATTGTGGAGTTCGTAGGAGAACAAATCCTGGAACCACATTCCTCCAACGATCAGAATTGTCCATGGCTGCTGATCATAAATTGCCGTGGACCAATCTGCGCGTTGACTGGTCGAACGCAACTCGCACTGCCGAAAGACGCCAAGCAGGTCCTGTACCCGCAAGCCTTTCGGAGCCCGCATTGCGTCGAAGTTTCGCAGAACCGCCAGGGCCATCTGAGCCTTGGAGAGAAGCGGTCCCCGCGCTGAGTCGATTATCGTACTTACATCATCGAGGAAGCGACCGATGTTGAAGAAAGAAGCAATCGGGTACCATTCTCCAGTCAACCGGTTCACAATCAGCGGACTAAAGACTGCCGAATCGGGATGCGCGTTCACAAATGTTGAACCGCGTTCTAGTTCAGGGTGGATCATGTCTACAAACGTACAGAACGTGCTGTAGCAAGCCATGGGCCACCAGTCGCGAAGAGGTTCCCATTGCACAGTGGACTGTGCTTTCAGATCGCTTGCGAGCTGGGAAAGTGTGTAGCGCTCCCGATATCGGGACTCGTCGTCGATCTTTTCATCTCGCCCAGCAAACATAATTGGCTGGAAGAGGACGCCGAAGATCTTCTTGCTGTTCTGAGCAGCGAACTGGACAATGCTTCCGACCGCGTCGTTGTTCACGGTGTTGATGACGGTGACTTGCAGTGTGACACGCATTCCCGCAGTGCTGATGTTGTCGATTGCTTTCAGCTTGATGTCCAGGTAGTTGCCGATGCCACGATGAGCGTTCTTCTCTTCCGTCATGCCATCAATCTGGAGAAACACGCCATGCAAGCCGGCTGCATGTGCAGCTTGCGCGAAGTCCCGGCTTTCTGCAAACCTGATCCCGTTTGTCGCCACATGCAAGCGATTAAGGCCAATGCTCCGCGCATAGCTAACGGCCGCCAAAAAGTGAGGCGACAACGTAGGCTCTCCGCCCGAAAAGAGAATGTTGAACTCACGCTTCGGTTCAACCGACGCTGCTTGGTCGAGAAGAGATTTGATCTCATCCAATGAGAGCTCGTAAACATGGTCTAGCTGATTGGCGTCCATGAAGCACGGATTGCACTTCATGTTGCATCGCGTCGTCAGGTCCACAAGGACATACGATCCGCGACCATACCGGACGCTGTGAACGCCATGAACGGGGGCCTCGGTTCGTTCGAAGTCGCAACCAGGGAACAGGCTTTCCATCTTCCAAAAGAACTCTGCATCTGTCGCGAGCCTGTCTTCGAATGGGCCATGCCGATCACAGGCCTTTCGAAGCAAAACAGTACCTGCTTCTTCGATGACCTCCGCGTCAATCACGCCAGGATTGTCGATCAGGTCAGAAGCGTTCATCGTGCCGCCCAAGACGCCGTCTCGCACTTCAATCAAGCATTTGGGGCAAACGGACTGCGTCGTCCTCGGGCCAAGCGGAGGAGACACACGCTCTCGTTTCTTTTTGAGTGGGGTTGAGGACCAGACTGGTGTGGGTAGTTGTCCCTCTGGCAGGGAACGGTTAATCAATTGCGCGACGTTCCACGCAATGCCGGCTATCTTTGAGGAGGCATGAAGGATGCTCATGGGGGGATTCCTCTCGGTTGAATTGGTCTTGGCTCTGTCTCACCTCTTGCTATTAAAGGAACTCGATTGTGCCGCACACCGGATTCGATTGCGAGGCCGAACGGAAAATCGCCTATCGGGATCGACGTGCGGCGGCCCATCATCTGCTCTTGCCGGCCACCGCGGTGCGGTGCCTTTCACTTTAGCACTGGTCAGTCAGGAATGCGAACTCGACACACAAGATGCGCTGCCCTGTGACAGCCCGAAACCGTATTGATCGAAGACCGTTCGACTCGAATTTTCTATGGCACGCTCGCTCAATTAGCCATAAAGTGCTCTTTTTCAAAGGATTGCCTCTTTCTGGACTTGATGAAGCTCTATGTTCACACGGCTAGTGTATGATCGCGCCTCCGATAGGCCGGAGACTCTGAGAGTTTGCTTTCTCGAACTTCATCCCGTCGTGAAACGAGTGTTCGATGGATTTGCCCGTCCCAACATCGGTTCCCAAGCCTGTGCGCGCCGCGCAGTACGTACGCATGTCCACGGAGCATCAACAGTATTCCACCGAAAACCAGGCCGAAGTGATCGCTCGCTACGCGTCGGAACACGGAATGGAGATCGTAGCGACCTACGAAGATTCTGGCAAAAGCGGGCTGACACTTACCGGGCGCGAAGAACTGAAGAAACTGCTCGCCGATGCGGAGTCTGGAAGCGCAGACTTCAGCGTCGTTTTGGTCTATGACGTCAGCCGCTGGGGAAGGTTTCTTGATGCGGATGAAAGCGCGTACCACGAATATGTTTGCAAGAGGGCGGGCGTCAGTGTTCACTATCCCGCCGAGCAGTTCAAAAACGATGGCAGCCCAATATCCACGCTGATTAAAGCAGTAAAGCGAACCATGGCGGCAGAATACAGCCGAGAACTATCGGTAAAAGTGTTTGCAGGGCAATGCCGCCTGATTGAACTTGGCTACCGTCAGGGCGGGATGGCCGGATATGGCCTCCGAAGGCAGTTGGTGGCAATGGATGGAACCCCAAAGGAATTGCTTGTCCAAGGACAACAGAAGAGCTTCCAGACAGATCGAGTGATCCTCGTACCTGGTCCCGACGAAGAGGTCTCCGCGGTCCGGGAGATCTTTGATCTCTTTACCTCCGGCAGGATGAATGAACTACAAATCGCACAAACCCTCAATTCCAGGGGATTGTTGACCGATCAATTGAACGAATGGACCAGAGGAGTCGTCCACCAATTGCTTGCCAATCCCAAGTACATGGGAGCGAATGTTTTCAATCGAAAGTCTTTCAAGCTGAAGCAAAAACGGGTCGTGAACCCGCCGGATATGTGGATTCGGAAGGAAGGCGCATTCGAAGCCATCGTTGCACCTGAGCAGTTTCTTCGTGCTCAGGAAATCATCCAGTCCCGGTCCAAGCACTTCACAGACGACGAGATGTTGGAGCAACTGCGCGGACTGCTCAAGCGCTATGACACACTTTCGGGCATCCTGATTGATGAAACCGAAGGGATGCCCTCAACCAGTGCGTATCAGTCCAGGTTCACCAGCCTAATCAACGCGTACACTCTCATTGGCTTCACTCCCGAGCGGGACTATTCCTACATTGAGGCCAACCGAGCCCTTCGCCAATTGCATTCGAATCAATGCGAAAACGTGATAGGGCAATTGCGAGAAGCTGGTGCGTCGGTGCGACGAGACCCGATTACAGATCTCTACATCGTCAATGATGAGTTTTCGCTTTCCTTGGTCGTAGCCCGATCGAAACCCACGCCGGGTGGAAGCATGAGGTGGAACCTTCGCTTCGAGACCTCTCTCAGGCCCGACGTGACAATCGCGGTTCGCCTTGCCAGCAATAACCAAGACATACGGGACTATTATCTCTTTCCCGGTTCCGACCTATTTGCAAAGCAGCTTCGCCTTAGACCACAGAACGGCTTCTTCATCGACCTCTACAGGTTCGATGACCTCAGCTTCCTAATCAGCATGGCCGAACGAACCAGGATTGAGAGCGTTGCATGAATGACGAAGAGATTCACCTGATCGAGATTGCCCAAGTATTTGTGGCCAATCCACGCCCCCGAAATCCTGTTAAGTTCCAGGCACTCGTCGCAAGCATTGAGTTGTTGGGGCTGAAAAAGCCAATCACCGTCTGTCCCCGCCCAACCGCAACCGGGTCATTTCAATACGAACTGATAACCGGTCAGGGGAGGATGGAGGCTTGCCAGACACTTGGCAAGTCGATGGTTCCTGCAATCTTCGCAGATGTCCCACGCGAGCGCCAATACCTAATGAGCCTGATCGAGAACGTAGCGCGGCGCCCTCCCTCGAACCGCGCACTCTTGCTTGAGGTGCGAAATCTAGTTGACCGAGGTTACAAAGCCGAGCAAATCGCCAAGAAGCTCGGCCTCGACAAGACCCACGCATACGGAGTTGTCCATTTGCTTGAGCACGGAGAAAATGTCCTTTTGCAGGCTGTAGATGCTGGAAGAATTCCCATTCGAATTGCAGTGGTCATCGCCACTGGTACGAACGAGGACGTACAGGCCGCGCTTATCGATGCATATGAGAACGGCGACCTGCGAGGGGCAAAATTGGCGACGGCGCGACGGATTATCGCGATGCGCCTCGTGAGAGACCGTGAGGTCGGACGATTGAGCTCGAAGAGAAAGCCCACTGCGGAAGTCTTGATCGAGGAATATGAGCAGTACGTTCAACGTCAACGGTCTGCGATTTCGCGGTCCAATGCCGTGAACCATCGCCTGATGATTCTAGCGACTGCAATGAAACGTCTTCTCGCAGATGAGAACTTTGTCACGCTGCTTCGGGCAGAATCCATCCTAGACCTTCCAAAACATCTGGCTGACCGAATCCAATAGATCGGAGTTCATGTGAAGATGCCCGCGGACGTTGCCTTCGAATTGAGGACTGTACTCTTGCCAATCGCTTCGATTTCAGCGAGGACAAGCATCACTCAGGAGACGCGAAAATCAAAGAAGTACAGGCAAATTGCCGCGTCAATCGAGCACGTGGGCTTAATCGAACCCCTCGTCGTCTCGCCCAGAGACGACGGCACTTTTCTGCTGCTAGATGGTGCGCTCAGGATGGACATCCTGGCGCAGCGAAAGGACGTTGAGGTTCGCTGCATTCTCGCGACTGACGACGAAGGCTACACCTATAACAAGCGCGTCAGTCACCTCTCCAATATTGGCGAGCACTACATGATTCTGAAAGCGCTGGCGAATGGCGTGAGCGAAAAGATGATTTCCGAATCGCTCAACGTGGATGTCGAAACTATTCGCCGCAAAAGGTCGCTCTTGGACGGAATATGCCCAGAGGTGGTTCAACTATTGACAAATCGAAGAGTTGGAATACAGGCTTACTGGATACTTCGGAAGATGAAGCCCCTCGGCCAGATTCAAGCGGCCGAGAGAATGATTCATGCCAACAACTACTCTTCGAAGATGGCAACAGCGCTACTGACAATTACAAAGGCGGAACTGCTCTTACATCCCGAAAAGGCACCTCGATCAAGCCCCGGTTCGTCGGCAAAGCTTAGTGTTCTCCAGCAGGAATCGGAAGCGCTGCTTTCAGACGTTAAACGGGTTGAGGAGACGTATGCAACCCAGGCGCTCGACCTTACGCTCAGCATGGGGTACATTGAGCATTTACTCGGGAATATACAGGTCGAGAAATACTTGGGCAAGAATCATCCCGAAATTCTAGGCGAGTTCAAGAAATTGCTTGGCGAGAAAGCGGAGGAAATGTCGCGTGCGATCCCTGAATCCGTGAAAAAGCCGGGTTCCAACGGAGGAAAACCCCCAAAGACCGACCTCCCGCCAAGCAAACCACCCGCATCCACGACTCAAATCGCGGCACCTCATAATCGGCGCCAGCCAAGGAACGCGCCCCTCGGTGATCACCCAAAAGCGGCCATAGATGATCGAGTGAAAAGCGGCCATAGAGAGAAGGCTTAAGGCAGAGCTGCCGCGGGGGGTATTTAGCCTCTGTGGTCATGAGCCACGTCTTGAGCAGAGAAAAACGAGAACAAGTCATCGCATTGGGCCGGCTGGGCTGGTCGCTGCGGCGTATCGAGCAGGCGACTGGAGTG